>Ga0209495_1002753_pt1 | contig 11253 bp, 8 predicted proteins | sample EN1Hudsemesocosm_FD_184629 | JGI IMG/M metagenome (GOLD analysis project Ga0209495, IMG submission 184629) | Methane-oxidizing microbial communities from mesocosms in the Hudson Canyon - EN1E Hudson Canyon (SPAdes) (version 2) | ecosystem: Environmental > Aquatic > Marine > Cold seeps | place... | reverse complement strand
GGTGGTAATGAATCATAGTCTTGTATAAATCCATCGAATATCAAATCAACATTATATGTTTCTGGTAATCTTACAACAAGTCCAATTTCATCAAACTTAAATTGATTTGGTTTTGTATAGAATTAACGTGTGGTTAACAGTTATTACAAAGAATATAAATTACTTATTTAGATGAGAAAACTGTGTATCCATTTAATAAAATACATTAAATCGGCATGTTAGTACTATAAATTATACAGGTGAGAATTTTGACAGAAAGAATGGAGTGGGTTGACAGTTTAAAGGGGGTTGGGATTTTGAGTGTTGTAGTCGGCCATATTTATAGTGGGGTTCTCAAAGATATTATTTTTGTGTTTCATATGCCCTTGTTTTTCTTTATGGCAGGTTATTTATTTAAGCCTAGACAGCAAATTAAAGAATACTTTACCAAGAAGGTATATCACCTATTAATTCCTTATATAGCCTTCCTATTTATATTATTTATTCCGCAGGTTGTCGAAATTGTTAATTCTTCAAATGTAGGGCTGCCATTTTTACTAAAGACAATAGCTAAAGCTTTAGTTGGTGGGCGCTATTTGCAAGGCTGGACTGGTGTCTTTTGGTTTATTACTTGTCTTTTTATAACTCAGCAGATAGTTAATTATTTAGTTGTTAAATTTTCTGAGAATGTCGTAGCCAGCATAATGGTAATTTTGTTATTGATTGGTTATGTTAATGATACTTTTTTCCAGCAATACTGGCTGCCTTTTAATGCTAACGTTGCTTGTATTGCTGCCCCAATTTTTTATATTGGTTATTTAATGAGAAATGCTGGGTTTTCCAATTTTATCCTTTTTGGGGCTGCAGTCGTTAGTATGATATCTATTATTGCCGTTTATTATGGCGTGGAGTTGTCATATGACATGAAGGGCGCTAATTACGGGCTACCACTAGCCTCGTTAATAGCTGCTCTAGCATTTATTATTGTATTGGTAAGGCTATCAAAAGCCCTATCCCTGATCCCTTTGCTGAGTCCAGTTCTTGGTTATATCGGTTCTGGTTCAATGGTGATAATGTATTTGCATCAGCCTATTCAAGCAAGCTTACGGGATTCTTTTGGTGTGGATAGTGAGCTCATACGATTTGGATTTGCTTTGGTATTTCCTATTATACTATTTTTCTTTTTAAAGAGGGTGTCAGCTCTTAGAGGGATTTTTCTTGGATCTGAACGTGATCTAAAAAAGTTGATACTTAATCATAAGGATTAAATATGAAGTCTATAGATATTATTGCTATGAATTTTTTAACTGTTTCTTTTCTTGACTAATCTAAAGACTAATTCTTTTTCTTTAGATTCCAATATTAATAACCAAGAAAATAGAAAAATACACATAAGGTAAAGTACCCCTCCAGTAATAAATTCGAAAATATTGAGGTTTACAAAGTAAGTATTTTGAATAAGTAGGAAAAGCGCTGTTGGTAAAGAAATTAAAATAAGGGGTTTCAATAGTGTTACGTAATAAGTAACTAAATTTATTTTTAGAACCCTTGTTATAATTATAGGCTGAATAATTATTTTAGATAATACCAGTGATATAAGAGTTCCTATTGCGATGCCTGTGAGCCCTAAAGCAAACACTTTGACTAATGTGATACTAACTGAAATATTAATTGCCGCTTCGAAAAAGTTCAGATAAGCATAATATTTATGCTTTTCAACTGCATAAAGGGCGTGAATACTTGGAATTTGTATCCCGTTAAAAAGAAGTCCTGCAATTAAAATTAGCATTAATGGGTAAACATTTTCATAACCTTCACCTATCCAAAGTGAAATTAAAGCATCACCGAAACAAACAATACCCCCCACAATAGGAGCCCCAATGAGGGCTGCCACTCTTGTAGAGTATAGGAACTGTTTATTAAGTTCTTCATGTTCTTCACTTGCGTAAAGGCGTGTAAAAACGGGTGTCATCACACCTACTAGGCTTATCATAATTTGAAAAAAATAATTACAAATCTGATAGGCTATTTGGTAAGGGGTTATTGCTGAGACACTTATAATTGAGGAAATAATTATGCTATCTGAGTTGTTTTTAAGTTTGTCCCCAAAGGAGGCTAAAAGGCTGAACTTTCCAAAACTGACTAGGGCGTTTATTTCTGATCGTGTTATATACCGGAAGTGTACACTTACCCATGGAGCCACTTTTTTTGTTAACACAAATAATATTAGAGATGCACCAACATCAGCAATAAGCGTGACACAGGCCATACCCACAATACCGTAACCACTTAATAGGGCGTATGCCATTAATAGCGGTCTAATTATAGTTTTACCTAACTGAACGTAGCTCACCATGTCGTAGCGTAAGTAGGCCGTTAGCACGCCATATAAGACCATAAAGGGAAAGCCTATAGCCATAGACACTCCCATTATAATCACTGCTGTACGGAAACTATTGGTTTCACCTTGAAGTTCAAAAAAGTAATCGCCAAAAAATGCAATTACCAGTGTAATAATGAGTGATATAAGGCCTACCAGTACAAAGAGGTAAAAAGAGGTAACAAAAACATTGCGAGCATGACTTTCATTTTTTTTGCCAAGAGCGTAAGCAATAAAACGCTGAGTTGCACTGGATATGCCTAAATCAAAAAGGCCGTAGAAACCGAGCACTGAAGCTATCACGATCCAAACACCGTATAACTTATCACCTAGCTGGTGAATGATGAACGGCATCATAACTATCGATATTAGAATACTACAAATTAACGTGATAAACCTGAGTGAAGAGCCTGAAATAAGTCTTTTTGCAGTATTCATATTACCAATCTTAATTGACTAATGTGTTAATTATACGTTTACAAGCTTCACCATCCCCATATGGGTTATGTGCCTTCGACATTGCTTGATAAATGTCTTTGTTCAATAGAATGTTATTGAGATTTTGCTTTATTTTGGCTTTATCTGTTCCTACAAGTTGTACGGTACCTGCATCAATGGCTTCAGGTCTTTCTGTTACATCACGGGTGACTAAAACAGGTTTTCCTAACGATGGCGCTTCTTCTTGTATGCCTCCAGAGTCAGTTAATACAATATCTGATTTATCCATTAACCAAACGAAGGGTAGGTAGTCTGCTGGCTCAATAAGTAACACGTTGGTTAGCTTGCTAAGCAGTTCATACACTGGTTTTTGAACGTTCGGATTTAAATGTACAGGGTAAACAAATAGCCAGTCAGGGTGTTCATTCGCTAGCTCTGCGATAGCTTCACAAAAATTTAGGAAGCCTTGTCCAAAGTTCTCTCTTCGGTGCCCGGTTATAAGTACAAAGGGGCCTTCTTTTTTGAGAATTTTGTCTACTGTTTCTTTACCTAGTGCCGAATTCCAGTATTCAGCTTGTATACTTGGAAGCTTTTCTTTTACCGATAATAGGGCGTCAATCACGGTATTACCGGTTACCCAAATATTACTTTCCTTCACGTTTTCAGTGAGTAAGTTTTGTTTGGCAGTCTCGGTTGGTGCAAAGTGGTAAGTTGCAATTCGGCCAACCAGTGAACGGTTTGCCTCTTCAGGAAATGGAGCGCTTAGGTCTCCGGTTCTTAAGCCTGCTTCAACGTGAGCTACAGGAATATTCTCGTAAAAAGCAGCTAGGGCAGACGCAAAACAAGTTGTTGTATCGCCATGTACGCACACAAGGTCAGGTTTTATTTCTCGAAGTACTTCTCTCATTCCCAATAGAACTCGAGAGGTCACGTCAAAGAGGTCTTGATTAGCTTTCATTATATCAAGATCAAAATCAGGTTTGATTTCAAATAACTCCAAAACCTGATCAAGCATTTGACGGTGTTGAGCGGTTACAACAACAAAACTTTCTATGCTCTCTTCGTTTTCTAATTCTTTAACGAGGGGAGCCATTTTAATAGCTTCTGGACGTGTACCAAAGACCGTTACAACTCGCTTTTTCATTAACTAATTACTCCACGAGTATCAATTAAAATCTTTTCTTTAAGGTCAGACGCAGAAAGCTGTTTAAAGGGTTTGTGATCAACTAGGAGAAGAACGATATCAGCTTTTGATATAGCTTCATCTAAGGAAAGAAGTTCAAATGTATCATGGGCCTTAATGTTAGGTTCGCAAACAACAATATCCCAGGCGTCTTCTTGAATAAGCTGGTCAACTATTTCTATGGCAGGAGACTCTCGTAGATCATCTACGTCGGCTTTAAACGCTAAGCCAAGGCAAGCGATGGTAGGGCGCTTAAATCTTTCAGCTTTTTCTCTGACTTTGTTTAGTACCCACTCTGGCTTAAAGTCATTTACGTTTCTAGCTGCACGCATTAGTTTAGACTCTTCAGGTGAGCCTGAGATAATAAACCAAGGGTCTACCGCGATACAGTGCCCACCTACACCTGGACCAGGTTGTAGAATGTTCACACGTGGGTGTCTGTTTGCTAATTTTATTAGCTCCCATGCATCGATATTTTGCTTATCACAAACCATAGAAATTTCATTTGCAAATGCAATGTTTACATCTCTGAATGCATTTTCTGTTAGTTTAGCCATTTCTGCAGATGGTGCATTCGTTGTAAGTACATCCCCACGTACGAACTCACGATAGAAATCGGCAGCAACTTGGGTAGAAACTTCGTTAATGCCGCCCACAATTCTGTCATTTTCAATGAGTTCAATAAGTATTCTGCCTGGTAGCACTCTTTCAGGGCAGTGAGCTACAAATACATCATTAGCAATATCATGACCGTTTTCAGATAATATTCTTGCAACAGTATGCTCAGTGGTACCTACCGGGCTTGTTGACTCAAGAATGACCAAATTGCCAGCTTTAATAAAGGGAGATATGGCATTGGTTGCTTCTTCAACGTATCGAAGATCAGGCTGATGATCATCTTTAAATGGTGTGGGTACAGCTAGTACAAAAATATCAGCTTCAACAGGTACGGTAGACGCTTTTAGGTTGCCTGAATGTACGGCTGACTTAACAAGAATATCCAGATCTGGTTCAACAATATGTACTTTGCCTTGGTTTATTGTGTTGACTACATGTTCTGAAACGTCGACACCAACAACTTGATATCCTTTTGTTGCTAATAACGATGCAGTAGGAAGCCCAATATAACCGAGGCCGATAACACATATTGTTTTCATGTTGATAATCCCTAATTTACTTTGTGCTATAAAATTTAAATTTCATTATGTTAGATAAATAACTAAACAAGTGAGTTGTATAAGTTTAGATACTTCCTGTTGTTTGCTTCTAGGCCCAGGTTGTCTTGTGCATATTTGATACTATTATTTGAGTAATCTGCTCGGAGGTTTTTGTCATTTAGTAGCTTTGACAGAGCATTATCAAGTGTTTTACTGTCGTTTTCATCAACTAGCATCCCATTGTAACCATCTTTTACAATTTCAGGGTTACCACCTACATTACTGACTATGCAGGGTAGGCCTGTTGATATAGCTTCGATAATACTTCTGGAAAGGCCTTCTGTTGTTGAATACTGGACAAATATGTCAGAAAGGGACAGTAAGTTGGGGATGTCGCTACGCTCGCCTAGCATTTTTATTTGTGCTGGTGATTGTTCGGCCATTGCTTCAATCTTTTTTCTTTCAGGGCCTTCTCCTACAATTAGAAAGTAGAAGTTATATTTTTTTAATAAAGCCAGAATAACCTTCGTAAGTTCCTCAACCTGTTTTAGGGGGATGAGTCGTCCAACACATATTATTGTTGGGTATTGCTCTGTAAGGTTTAGATCTGAGCGTAGCGTATTGTCGGTCGTTACAACCTCAACGCCATTGTAAATTGTGGAAAATGTAGTAGATGAAAAATAACCACTTTGCTTGTAAAAGTTTTCCATATCATTAGATACGGTAACTAGTTTTGTTTTAAGCAACGCTGCTAATTGAATAAGACGAATGCGAGATGGCTTTTCACTAATCATATACACATCATGCAAGGTACCTACATGAGGTATTCCTGCAATGAAAGCTGCGATTGCGCCCCCAGTAATCGGGCCGAATAGATGGCTATGAAGTAAATCTATATTTTGTCTTTTAAGCCAGCGACCGAACTTCCATGCAAAAATAGGTAGAGTGACGGTGCGCTTAAATTCATTGCGAAAAGGTGCTTCAATATATTGTATGTTGCGAGCATTACACTGCTTTTTAAACCAGGGGTGCTCAAATGTAATAAGAACACACTCTATTGTTGGTGATGTGGTATTAATGTATTGACATAAATCTAATAAAACCTGCTCTGCGCCACCAGGAATATCGGTTTCTATAAAATGCGCGATACGTATTTTTTTTTGCATCACGAAATTATTACCCTTTAAGTATCACGTTGTAGTGTGCGCAATAATTAGATGTCATAGAGCGAGATGAAAATTCTTTTTTTATGAGTTCTTTTGCACAGGCTCCGGCAGATTTACGCCATTCTTTGTTATTAAGTGCTTCATTTAAGGCTTGAGTGAGCGCTTTTGAATCGCCTGGTTTTATAAGTTTACCGACACTATTATCTTTGATTACCTTGGCTACATCACCTACATCCGTTGCTATAGAGGCTTTTCCTGCTGCCATGGCTTCAAGTAACGCCATTGGGAGCCCTTCATCTAATGAGGGTAGTAGGTATAGGTCTGCCGAAGAGAGAAGGGCTGGAATGTCTTTTCTATATCCTATGAATGTAACTTTATTATCAAGCTTTAGCCTTTTGACCTGTTGTTCTAGTGATTCTTTTTCTCTACCTCCGCCGACAATCGCCAAGTGCCAGTTTTGTTGGCTGATGCTTTGATCTGCGAGCGCATCTAATAGGTAGCGGTGACCTTTTTCTGGGGTCAGGCTCGAAACAGTCAGTAGTAACGTAGTTTCTTCAGATAGGTTTAACTCTTTTCTTAATGATTGATCGTTACCATTAAATCTTTCGTAGTCAATGCCGTTAGAAATAAGCTCTATATCTCGGTTTCTTAAATATGAAATGTCTTTCATTTCTACTAGGATTGCTTTTGATACGGCAATAATTTTTTGAAAGCGTGTAAGTACCAGGCTATCTATAAACGCATACAACTTGAGTGTGAAGTTTGTTTTTTTCCACAGATGGTTTGTAGCTAAAACAGGGATAGAAGAGAATGCTAAAAATGCATATAAATCTTCTTTGTAACCATGGGTGTGAATAATGTCTATTTTATGGGTCTTAATAATTTCTTTTAGGGCTGATACACACGCTAAATCAATTTTTTTTGACGTTTTTATTACAGAGCAGGCAATGTCTTGCTCTTTTGCGTATTCAGCTAAAAGAGGGTAGTCATCTCTTCCATCTTGAATCACTAGAATGTGAGGGTTATAACCGAACTCATTTGAAAATTTAGAAAGTTGAAGAACAACGTTTTCAGCACCAAGAAATTCTCCGGAGCTTCTAATATGTAATACATTCTTCATAAGGAAGTAATTAGTCCATTAATTAGTGAGTTTTCGGTTTTAAGTAGTCACCCGAAGAGTGTTTTGATCAAATCTGCAGTAGGCAGGGAAGTTGGGCGCAAGTATAATACATTTTGAAATGGTGTAACACTCTCTAGTTGTTTTGCTTGATTGGCTGGATAATTAAATACCTCTTATATTGGAAGTTACTAAATAATGGAATTCGTTTTTTGGTTTGCCGTCTTTGGCTGTTTATATAGTTATTTTCTTTACCCTTTAGCGTTAAAGTTTGTACCCAATCGTAGTACTCGCTGCCAAAGTTCTGATACAACGCCTCTGGTTTCTCTTATTGTCACTTGTCATAACGAAGAAAATCGTATTGATGAGAAATTGCTTAATACCTTGGCAATTGAGTATAAGAATATTGAAGTTTTGATTGCATCAGATTGCTCCACTGATAGAACAAATGAAATTGTGCAGGGTTATAGTGATAACAAGGTAATACTTGTAGATGTAAAAGAGCATCTTGGTAAAGAATATGCCCAGTTGCAGGCAATAAATGAGGCTAAAGGGGATATTCTAGTTTTTTCTGATGTGGCCACGAGGCTAGAGCCTGATGCCATCGATAAAATGGTTGCTTACTATGATGATGCAAATATTGGTGCGGTATCAAGTGAAGATCGATTCATAAGCCAAAGCGGTGAGGTTGTTGGAGAGGGTGCTTACGTCGCGTATGAAATGTGGCTTAGAAAAAAAGAGTCTTCTAAATCTGGGTTGGTAGGCTTAAGTGGTTCATTTTTCTCTGCGCGAAAAGAGGTGTGTGAGGAATGGGATACGCAGTCTCCCAGTGATTTTAATACGGCACTCAACTGCGCAAAGCTAGGACTTGTGGCCGTATCTAGCCCAGATGTGCATGGTTATTACAAAGACATTAAAGACCCTGGTAAAGAGTATGAAAGAAAGATACGTACTATTATTAGAGGGTTAACATCACTGTCTCGTCATGTTGAGGTATTAAATCCGTTTAAGTTTGGTTGGTTCTCATTTCAGGTGATGAGCCACAAGCTAATGAGATGGCTTGTACCCTGGTTTATGTTGTTGGCTCTAATTTCTAACATACTTGTTGTTGGTGACTCTAGCATATACTGTATCTCTCTCTTTTTGCAGGGCCTTTTTTATCTGGTTGCTTTGCTGCCGTTAAAGTTTACGTCTCTTAGAGATTCTTCTGCTTTTAAGTTACCTTTCTTTTTCCTTCAGGTTAACAAAGCCATTGCGCATGCCACTGTTAGGTTTTTATCTGGTACTCGTATGACTGTTTGGACACCTTCAAGTCGTTAAAATAGGATGCTCCATGTTTCAGTTGTTAAGACCTGTTGGTGAAAAAATTATTATTCCAGGGGAAGGCTCACCAGGAAGCGCTACGCCCTTTAAGATGAAGGGTTATAAAACTACATTTGTTGATAGCGGGACAGCGGCTTTGGGCTTAGCGTTATCGATCTTGCGCAAAGCGAACCCTGAGAAAAAACAGGTAATAATTCCTGCCTATTGTTGTCCTGATATACTGTCTGCAGTTCTGTTTAACGAACTTGAACCCGTTTTTGTTGATCTTGAGCCGAACTCGACATTTTTGGATTTGGATAAGGTAACTCTTGCTTTAAATTCACAAAGTCTAGCTATTGTAGCCATTAACTTCTTAGGGGTTCCAGAAAGGGTTGAAGCACTTCAAAGTAGAGGGGCTGCTTTTGGTGTGAAAATTATTGAAGATTCTGCTCAGTTTATGCCTCTGGATATAAATTCAACAGGGTTCAAAGGGGATATGGTTGTTTTAAGTTTTGGTAAAGGCAAGCCTTTGAGCCTTTTGGGCGGAGGGGCAGTGCTTGTATCAAATGGCGCTGAACCTGAAAGTAAGGCTAGCTCTTTATCGGTAGATACTTTTAATATAACTAATAAGTTAAAGTTAAAAGTATTGTTGTATAACTTTATACTAAGACCTTATGTTTATTGGGTTCTTAGTAAGGTGCCTTTGTTAAAAATTGGTAGTACACACTTCAAACCATTAATAGGGATAACCTATTTTCAAGGCTTAGACTCTATTCTTAACTTAAATATGGAGTATAGGAAAAGGAATGATTTTAAATGTATTGCGGTGCTTAGACGTCGACTTGCATCGCTAGAATCTGAAAATATAATTGACCTATCATTAAAATATAATGTTCCAGTAAATAGTTTGCTGAGATACCCTTTATTACTAAAAAATAAAGCGACTAGAGATGCTTTATTATCTCGATTAAACGAGGCGGGTGTCTCGGCCACAGCGATGTATAAAAATAAGCTGCTTGACGTACCTGGTGTTCCTCAGGGGTATTTGGATAGTGCTGTAGTAGGTACTAGTGTTGCGGGTGATTTTGCCGATAGGCTCTTAACAATACCTTCTCATTCGGGAGTAGATATTGAGTGGGTAGAGAAAATTGTTAAGGTGATTGCTATATATGCTTGATAAAGCGCATGACACATAAGGTGCGGTTTAGTTAGTCTCTATAGGTCTCATTAAAAACGTATCGAAAGTATCTATATAATTTTCCATTAGTGTGCGATTAGCATTACACTCCTTTTGTGTTGTACATTGGCTGGATACTGATAGCCATGTACCTGATTGATCTCCTTGTATACGGCTCAATGCGCCAGCCAGCTTAACTTTAATTGGGGTGGTATATGTTTTTTCACCAATTAAATACCAGTGCCAGATAACAATTTGTTTACCTTCTTTATTTTCAAGTAATAATTCGTTTACTGAACTAATGTTCGCGTTTACCTCAGTAGTCGAGCTTTGAAGTAGTTTGAAATGATCTTCCTCATAAAACTTATTCTGATAATAGATAAGTTCTTTGCCTTGAGATTGTGTTTGATAGTGAGTAATGGAAAGGTGAACTTTGTTGTTCTTTTTTATGTAACTGCTATTAAGTTCAGAGTCAGGTTTAGTGAATTGTGCATTCCAGGGGGTATTTTCAAACAGAGGTCCTAGCCAGTTGTTCTTAGATGCCGGCGGGTAAATAGAGTTTGATGCATTGGTGGGTGGACTTTGATCAGATGCTAGAAGTAAGTTGGGGGTTGTAATAACAACAATTACATAAATGGCAGTAACTATAAGCTTGAGCTTTGATTGGTCATGAGCTTCTTTATTTGTTGTGGGGGGATTGATGTTGACGGGAGGGAAGGTCCGCTCAATTTTGTTTGCTATGAAATATAAAGGTAGCAGTGTAAACAGAAAGAAAATGACCCAGCCCCACCACTCATGATCTTTTATAAGAGGTGATTCCATATTGGTTAGGTGTCCCGCTAAAATAATACCAAATACTCTTATCCAATTGCTAAACATTGATAAGGCAAGAGCTGTTAATATTAGTGATGCTTTTCCTTTATGACTGGCTACATACAAATAGCTATAAACAGAAGAGAGAAATAAGGCTACAAGAATATATTTAACACCACTGCAACCGCCTGCAACAAAAAATGTACCTACTGGAAGTGAAATATAGAGCCCGTCAATTTGGGCAGGTATATTAAAAACCCATAACAGTGCTTGATTTACTATAACTGTTATGGCTTGAAATAAAGGTGAAAAGTCATCCCAGATTGGCACTGAAAATAACAGAATTAGAATAGGGAATGCCAACTGTAGCGTGGCTTTTGTTCCTAAGTACGTACCTAGGCTAAAGAGTAAAATAAATGGAAAAACTAAAAGTTGTACCGTCTTAATTTCCCCTGCTTTTGCAAATAAAAATGGAACAACAGTGATGAGTAATATTAGCCCAATAGTTGGACTTGGTTTTGCTGTTGAAAGTATTTTTATA
>Ga0209495_1002751_pt1 | contig 11256 bp, 10 predicted proteins | sample EN1Hudsemesocosm_FD_184629 | JGI IMG/M metagenome (GOLD analysis project Ga0209495, IMG submission 184629) | Methane-oxidizing microbial communities from mesocosms in the Hudson Canyon - EN1E Hudson Canyon (SPAdes) (version 2) | ecosystem: Environmental > Aquatic > Marine > Cold seeps | place... | reverse complement strand
TATAAGGTAAAGGCAGTTATGATCACTACCCTCAAGAAAATGCTTCAGCTGCTGTGCTTTTTTTGAATGTGGGGTGCTATTAAAACCATGAAGATAAATAAGCGTTGATTCAGATTGCGGCTCATTTATCTTCACAATTTACTTATCCTGACGCCTAAGTTAATAGCCCTTACTAGAGTAATCGACTTCAAAATCGATATGCTCAACTCGCTCAACACCCGTTTTAATGGACCCATTATCATTCAACTGCAACCAGCGATAACCTGGAGCTAAAGTATCCACTGCGAAATCTTTCGACTTAGGCAAAAATTGAACACAGGTTGAAGGAGTAGCTAACAAACGCACATCATTCCGGCACAAATCAACTTCCTGATGAATATGCCCCCACATAATACAACGTACATTAGCGTACCTATCTACCAACTCTAATAATTGATCTCGGTTTTTCAGGCCGATATTATCTAGCCACTCACAACCGATATCTACAGGGTGGTGATGAAAGCAAATCATTGAGTGCAAATCTGGACGCTCTGATAGCGCGCGCTCCAGTACGTCTAACTCTGCCTCTGCAAGATGACCGTATACCTTCCCATCCAAAAGAGAATCAAGAAATATCAACTGCCATGAGCCAATGCGAACCACTTTTTCAAGCGCGGCCTTATCGCCCGCACCCGCAACCAACTTCATTGCATCACGGTTATCGTGATTTCCAGAGAACCAATAGACTGGACTATCAAAAACGTCCATCTTCTCCATAAAGCAACGATATGCCTCAACAGAACCATCTTGTGCGATATCACCTGTGGCCAGCACTAAATCTGGAGTTGAGTGATTCTGCTCAATAAGCTGAAGTACAGCGTCAAGACTGGAGCGTGTATTCATCCCCAGTAACTCACCATCCTCTTCTTTACGTAAATGAGGATCGGTAACCTGGACAATAAACAGGGGCTTATCATCTGGCATTTGGTCTTTTTTTAAATCATATTCTTCGCCGGTAATACCCATATCCTGGTTCGGCCTCCCTACATTAACTCCCCTAAAACCCTCTTCAGCCGACACTTATTATTTTTTTATGTGGCTGTACAAGCCCCTACAATATAAATTGCAGAGAATTTTTTCTAGTATAGCATTCAGAATTTGTTAGTCAGGTCGCAAATTACATGACCAAATCTTAGACAATAGTCTAACCACTCAGCCAAAAATGCGTTTACTTGAGTTTTTTCATCAGGGTGGTGCATAAAGCGGTTGGGATAATCATTAGCCCCTTGAATTCGTCGATGCCGGCAACAACTAATGACTTCCGCCATCCCAACATCATGATAAAGACGAACTGTCATTTTGGGGTTGTTCAACCACTTCCCGACCGTATGTAGCTGCTCTAGGTAAAGGGTGTCCGTATATTTAAAAGACTCTATCAGCTGAATACGAACTACACCAAAATAATTATCACCGGAGGACAGCTGAAACTCAGCGATTTCACCCTCCATATCTCTGGGAAGTAATTTTATCAGACGCAGGTAATTGCCATCCCCCAAAGCGCCAAGGCGGGATATATCAGGCACATAACGGCGGGGCATTTACGTCCACTCGCGTTTGATTGATTCATAATTCAACTGTAACCATTGCAACGCAATTATTGAGGCTGCATTATTTATTCTACCATTCTTCACATATTCAAAGGCTTGCTTAGCCGATACAACATGAACCTTAATATCTTCGCCTTCATGTTCAAGCCCATGAACACCTTTGGCGGTTACAGCATCAACCCGACCACAATAAAGATAAATTTTTTCATTAGTGCCACCTGGCGAGACTAAGTATTCGCAAATCGGTTTTAACTCACCTAACTCAATGCCTGCCTCTTCCATTCCTTCGCGCCTTACTACGGTTTCAGGTGTTTCACCTTCATCATTAATCCCGGCCACCAACTCCAGCAACCACGGCGTTTGGTTGTGACCCTGTGCACCAATTCGAAACTGCTCTAACAACACAACTTGATCTGTCACAGGGTCATAAGGAAGCACACAAGAGGCATCACCACGAACAAACAGCTCTCGCTGTAATTCCTGGCTCCAACCGCCATGAAATAAACGGTGCGATAAGCGATAACGATCAATTTTAAAAAAGCCGTTGAAAGCTCGTTCTTTTGAAAATATTTTCACATCATCGACGTCAAAACTCTGCTTTATCTCGCTCATCACACACCCTCAACACTTGTCACTTAAACCTTATGGTATATCTCACTACCCTGTTGACGAAACTCTTCTGACTTTTCACTCATTCCAGCCTCAAGCGCGCCATCAAAACCATCAAGTTTATTTTCTGCTGCATAGACTCTTACTTCCTGACTAATTTTCATAGAACAGAATTTAGGGCCACACATTGAGCAAAAGTGCGCAATTTTAGCGGATTCCTTTGGCAGCGTTTCATCGTGATAAGCTCTCGCCGTATCTGGATCAAGCCCAATATTAAACTGATCTTCCCAACGAAACTCAAATCGCGCCTTTGACATGGCATTATCTCTAATTTGGGCGCCCGGATGCCCTTTTGCAAGGTCTGCTGCATGAGCGGCAATTTTATAAGTGATAATTCCCGTCTTAACATCGTCTTTGTTGGGCAAGCCTAAATGCTCTTTAGGTGTTACATAGCACAGCATTGCACAGCCATACCAGCCAATCATCGCGGCACCAATACCAGAGGTAATATGGTCATACCCTGGTGCAATATCAGTGGTTAATGGTCCCAAGGTATAAAATGGTGCTTCACCACATACATCCAGCTGTTTATCCATATTCTCTTTGATCATGTGCATAGGAATATGGCCAGGGCCTTCAATAATGGTTTGAATATCATGTTTCCAGGCAATTTGTGTCAACTCACCCAAGGTTTCAAGCTCCCCAAACTGAGCCGCATCATTCGCATCTGCAATACTACCTGGGCGTAAGCCATCCCCTAAAGAAAATGAAACATCATAGGCTTTCATGATTTCACAAATATCTTCAAAATGGGTGTAGAGGAAATTTTCTTTATGGTGAGCCAAGCACCACTTAGCCATAATGGAGCCACCACGAGATACAATTCCCGTCATACGAGTAGCGGTCATTGGAACATAGCGTAATAAAACACCAGCATGGATAGTAAAATAATCAACGCCCTGCTCTGCTTGCTCTATTAATGTATCTCGGAAGATTTCCCATGTAAGATCTTCTGCAACTCCACCCACTTTTTCCAGGGCCTGATAAATAGGCACTGTACCGATAGGCACCGGCGAGTTACGCACAATCCATTCTCGTGTTTCATGAATATTTTTGCCCGTTGAAAGATCCATAACCGTATCAGAACCCCAGCGAACACCCCATGTCAGCTTCTCAACTTCATCCTCTATGGATGATGTCAGCGCAGAATTACCAATATTGCCATTAATTTTCACCAGAAAATTTCGGCCGATGATCATAGGCTCAAGTTCTGGGTGATTAATATTACAAGGAATAACCGCTCTTCCCCGTGCGACTTCATCACGTACAAATTCAGGGGTAATTTCCTGAGGAATTGCCGCACCAAAAGGCTGACCAGGGTGCTGCTCTTCCAGCGCCCCATTCTCCTTAGCTTCTTGTAATTTCAAATTTTCACGGATGGCAATGAATTCCATCTCAGGTGTAATAATTCCCTGTCTTGCATAGTGCAGCTGAGTAACGTTTTTTCCCATTTTTGCTTTTAAAGGGGCACGAAAATGATTAAATCGCATTTGATCCAGTCGAGGATCTTTTAAACGTCTGTTGGTAAATTCAGAGGTAAATTCAGATAGCGTTTCAACATCCGCTCGTTCTTCAATCCAAGCTGAGCGAATAGGCTTCAGCCCCTGTCGAATATCAATCTTAGCTGCTGGATCTGTGTAAGGCCCGGATGTATCATAAACCGTTAGCGGAAGGTTTTTCTCCCCCCCCATGTCGGTTGGCGTATCAGCCAGACTGATTTCTCTCATAGGCACTCTAATATCAGGTCGACTGCCTTCAACATAAATTTTCTTTGAGTTGGGTAATGGTGCAACGGACGCTTGGTCAACTTTAGCGGAGTCACTCAGAAAATCTTCTGGTCTAGCATTCATTTGGTATTCCCCAAAATAGGATATTAGTTTTAAGTAAACAAGGGGAGAGATATCAAAGCAGGTTTGATCTCGGATCCCTACGCCGGTACTAACCGGATCAGGTCAACGGGTTCTGAACATTCAGTCTCAGCAGTTATTCGGTTTTAACCTTATAACTTTTTTAAATTTGCACCCCGACAAGACTGGCAAAGTGTAGAGATATAACGCAATATTGTCCATAATGTTGATAACATCAATTTCCTATAAAGAAACAGACGGGTAACACAGGATAAGCAATGACTCAAAAAAAACACCTATTAGCAGTTGCGATTAGTAGCTTACTGGCATCTTCGTCTGCTCTGGCTACCGACTTAGTCACTATTTATGAACAAGCAGTACAATATGACTCAGGTATTGCGGCATCTAAAGCCGCCTACCAGGCTGAGCAAGAAGGCGCTTACCAGGCCAGAGCAACATTACTCCCCATTATTACAGCAAACGCAAGTGCTGGTCATTCAGACCAGGAGTTTGATGAAAATTCTCCAACAGCCGTTGATGATAGTTTTAAATCTACAGAATACGGTGTTTCACTAACCCAACCACTATTCAGAGCAGATTCCTGGTTTAACTACCAATCAAGCAAATATAATAGCCAAAGAGCTGAAGCAGATTTCTCAAAAGCACAACAAGACCTTATTCTGACCACATCAACCGCTTATTTTAGTGTTCTTAGAGAAATAGAAAACGTAGCTACAACAAAGTCTGCCGAAGCCGCTTTCAAAAGACAATGGGAGCAGGCCAAAGAGCGTTTTGACGTAGGCCTGATAGCCATAACAGAAGTACATGAATCTCGTGCGTCTTATGACTCCACTAAAACAGCACGTATTCAAAGTGAAGGTGACCTTGAGGTAGCCAGAGAAAACCTTGCCAGACTAACAGGTACGCTTTACCACGACCTCAATAAATTAAGTGCAGACTTCCCTATATCTCAGCCCACCCCCAGTAACCCTGAGGAATGGGTGAACACCGCCTACAACCAAAACTGGTCTATTAAATCGGCTGAATTTGCCCTGAAAAGCCTGGACGAGCAACACAAGACAGAAAAGTCTGGACATTATCCAACACTGGATTTGTCAGCCAATTATACCGTTAATGAAAATGATGGTTCAAAATTTCAAGATAATACACGTGATGACGCCAGTGTTTATTTAGTATTTCAGGTGCCGATATATCAAGGTGGCGGTACATCAGCAAGCATAAGGCGTTCACGCTTCTTAGTTGAACAGTCTCGTCAAACACTTGAAACTACTCGACGCAATACAAAGCTAGATACGCGAAGTCTTTACACTGCAATTAAAACAGACATAGATACCGTAGCCTCTCAAAAGCAAAATATTATTTCTCGTGAAAGCGCACTAGAAGCAACCCGTGCAGGCTATAGTGTAGGAACACGTAATATTGTTGAAGTACTTGATGCAGAAAGAAACTACTTTGTAGCCCTTAGGGATTATGCCAATGCGCGTTTCGACTACGTTATTGACACATTATCGATTAAGCAAGCAGCAGGAACACTTAGCCCCCAAGATCTAATCGACCTTAATAAGTGGTTGCAAGCGGCTGCACCGCAGCAGTAAAAATTTATAGGGTGCGCCATGCGCACCCTATATGCTTATAACTCTTTATCAATAACATCAAGCAACCGCCCAAGCGCTCCGCGATTTGCCTCAACAACATTATAAGCAGCCAAGCCCACCTCTTTTCTGTAAAATTCATCCTCAAAAAATTCATCTACTCTTTCCGCTAACAATGCGGCAGAACCAACAAACTTAAGCCCCCCCGCCTCAGATAGCTCATGGCAGATATTTTCAAAATTAAACACATGAGGCCCCATAATAACGGGCATTTTCAATGCAGCAGGCTCTAGGGGGTTATGCCCTCCACTTTCAATTAGGCTACCCCCAACAAAAGCCACATCACTAGCCGCATAAAACATCATCATCTCACCCATGGTGTCACCCAGTAACACCTGCACAGAGGTGTCAACAGAAGAGCTTTTAGCACTTCTCCTTGCCGTCTTATACCCCCCTTTACAACATAACTGGTACACATCATTAAAACGTTCAGGGTGACGAGGTACAATAATCAACAACGCATCAGGCCATTTTTTCAGTATTTCTCTATGGGCAGCCAATGCCAGCTCATCTTCTCCCTGGTGAGTGCTCGCAGCAACCCAAACTGGGCGAGATTCACCCCAGACTGCTTTCAATGCCGCACTTTGATCAAAAAGGCTATCATCAACGGTAAAATCAAACTTTATACTACCAGACACAGACACTTTATCCGCATCAATACCTATAGATTTAAAACGACCGGAACCCTCTTCATTTTGAGCAACAACCCGACTTAACTGTTGCAACATAGGTCGCGCAATAAAATCAACCTTCTGATAACCACGAGCAGAGCGTTCAGAAAGACGAGCATTTGCCAAAATTACAGGTACGCCAGCACTTGCTGTGTAGTGAATAATATTTGGCCAAAGTTCAGTCTCCATGATGATAAGCATTTCAGGCTTAACTTTTTTTAAGAAGCGTTTTACTGAGCCAGAAAGGTCATAAGGCGCATAAACATGGAAAACAGAATTACCAAACAGCGCTTTTACTCGATCTGAGCCTGTGGGCGTCATGGTTGTGACCACTAAGTCTCGATCAGGGTAGCTTTGTTGCAGTGATTTAATTAATGGAGCGGCAGCGATGGTTTCTCCTACCGATACAGCGTGTACCCAGATAGGCTTGTTTAAGTGGGCTGTTTTAACGAACCCGAAACGTTCTTGCCAGCGAGCAGAGTATGCAGGGGCTTTCCATGCGCGATAGAGTAAACGTAGTAAGATAAAAGGGACTAGTAGATAGAAAATAAATGTGTAGAGGTGGCGTGCCATTAAATATCCATCTAGAGTGTTAATTATTTAATAATATTTGTACAGATTTTAACTACTCAATGGAATTTAGGGTAGTTGACGAGGCTTCCCTGTTAGGTCGAAGGCTTTTTCACCCCGACAAAAGGAACACATTCCCCCAAGCCTAGATCTAAATTTCTGCCTTTTATGGCCTGCTTTAGAGAAGGTTGCTCTAAATGCACATTCCAGCATCATTCGCCAAGGTTTTCTTTTCCCCTCTAACATTTCGTGCTTGTTAAAATAGTACATGCTAGACCAGCCCACATGCCAGTTTTTGAGATGCTCAATAGTAAGGTTTGGTTCTGTTGATAAGCCTTTAAGGTGCTTGACAAAAATATTCGTATCAAGAAGCACTCTTTCTCCATTATCCTTTGCCCTTTTACACAAATCTTTTTCTTCATAGAACAGAAAGAAATTGTCATCAAAAAAGCCAATGCTATTAAGTTTTTCCATATTGAATAACATTGCTGCACCAATGACCCATTGAGCATCAACCACTCCGGTGCGTTTAAAATCTGATTCTTTTATAGCTGGCGCAAGTACGGTAAAATTATGATTTAGTTGTTTAGCCCTATCTAAAAGCGCGCCCAACTGATTAGGTCCTAACTCCAAATCAGGGTTAACTAGTAGTGTATATGGTGTATTCGCTATATTTAGCCCTACATTAGCTGCTCTGCCATAACCTAAATTTTTAGGTTCAGCTATAACATTTGCACTTGGATAGTGGCTCTTCAGATGTATCACGCTATCATCAGTGCTAGCATTATCAACAATAATGACCGGATACTGGTTTGAAGAAATCAATGCATCTAAACATTTCGTGATTACTGCCCCACTGTTGTATGAAATAATGATTACGGTAACCATATAGAAGTTCACTCTTAATTTAAGGGGTGCAATTACTTACAAGCAGTGCTTTCCAATAGTGCGTCAACACAGCTCCAGCAACCAAACCAAATACAAAGACGCCACTAGAATAAAACATATATGATTCAAATAAATTAATAACTAACCAGAATATTAATAAAGAAACAAAAAATAGCAGCATATCTGTAGGTAAAACCTGTTTCCCCCATGCATACTTAGCAGCATAAGCAAGCAAGCCAAGCAGGGCAAATAACAACAGAAGACCTACAAAACCGTAGTTTACCAACGTATCAAGATAGCTATTATGTAAGTGTCCAAACTGTTTTTTAACACTTTCGGGCAGCTTATCCGTATGCTGTACTACTAGTTTCCGTCCTTTCCCCCCCCAGCCAAAAAGTGGTCTCTCTTCTATCCACTCTATGGCTTCAATCCACGTAGCCACTCGAAGTCCAACACTATCTAAAGCATAAAAATCTTCCTGCCCCTCAATTAGTTGAGTAATAGTCTTTGTTTCTGCGGCAATACGGTGCTCCACAACTCCCTTAAAGTTCACAGAAAGGCCTAGCCCACCTAATAAAACCAGAGTTACAACTAACCACATACGCCAGTTTTTTAACAATGTACTTTTTGATAGAGTAATCCACATTGCACCCAGCAATAGACAAACAATAGATGTTGCTAACAACCCTAACCAGATCGCACGGGTTTGTGTAATAACAACACCTGTCAAACAAACAGCAACCAGAAACAACCAAAGCACTGATCTCCACCATTTGCTCCTGATAGGGCCTTCGAAGAATCTACCAGATAATGTTATCAGTCCAATAAGGCTAGTACCAAAAAGCATGGCAGTATGCTGAGCATTATTAATATTGAAATCGACCCGCTCACCTTGTAAGCCACGCTCTATTTCGAACCAACCACCGCCGGATAACCAAGGGGATAGTATAATTCCGGCCAAAGCAACGGCCCAGATAATCAGTGTATTCTTAGTGCTCCCCCCCAAAAAAAGTGCTATAGGTACCATCATAAACCAAGGAGACAATCGGCTTAATTTAGGGGAACGCTCAGCCCATTCAGGGTGATAAAGATGACTAAGCCCCCACGATGCAAGCTGAATCAAAACAGCAATAAAAAAAAGTTTAATTACGAATGATCGTCTTAAACTTCCACCGTATACGGCTAAAATCCCGATACCAAAAACAGTCATAACAAGCCCAGCTTTGCCGCCGATATCATCGGCGACCATGCGAGAGAAGGCCATAACTACAAGAAATAATACGCCAAGCAATAAAATGTATTTTGGTTTTTCTGAAAATACATTTTTATCCCATAAATTTACTGATAAAGAATCGCCAAACATTAATACCTCCCTATAACTTCTGTCCACAACTTGTAAATAGTTACTGTCACTTCATTCTCTCAGTTCTACCAGGTCTTCCCTTAGGTTTCGAGGTAGGATAAAACTCGTTACGGAACCGATTTAAATACAAATGTCTTTTCAGGCTTCTAAAACCTTTATACAGATGGAACCCTATCTTGAGAACAACCCCCATATAGGGCTTGCTTGGTGGTGTCTTCTTTATATTTGATTCTTCTCTCTGCTCATAAAGCAAGTGAGGCTCAACACCGTAAAGCTTCAGGTCAAATTCAAAAAAATGATCATATAGCTTGTCAATAGGCTCGAATAGATCACCGCCGTTATCCAATATCTTTTTCATGCCAGGCCGACTTAATATATACCCTTGAGCACCACACCAACCTCGCTCAGGTCGCACTAAATCATGGCTATTACAATCATCAAACAAAGGTTTAATCACCTTTCGTTTACGTATTTTAAGAGCCATTAGTCGAGTCATTTCATACTCTTCGGGGAGGTCTATTAATCGATTCACCCCCTCCCCAAATTTATCCTCAAGTATGGCGTCATCCTCAAGAATGCAAATACGATCATAACCCTCGTCATAGGCTTTTTTAATAACCCGGTAATGAGACAGGTAACAACCAACCTGTGAAGATGTAAGCATCTGCTGATGCCTTAATATCGATTGTGATTTATTTATCTTTTCACGTCCCTGCAATGGAGGCAGGCCTTGCCGGCCATCAACTCCATGGAATACAGACGCGTCAATACCTTGCTGACGAAGAGCTGCTAATAAAGTCTGCGTCTGCTTACATTGCTCATCTAAAGAAATAACCCAACAACCAAATTTCACAATATCCAACCCACTTGAATTTACTAATGGTCTCAGTTAACGAGATATTTTGCTCGGCTTACCAAGCTTGTTTTTTAGAAGATCAAATAGCTTTATATATTCACTAACAATATATTTCTCGCTATAGCCTTCCGCATATACTTTAGATGCGTTATCAACTAGTTGTTGCTTTAACTCGTCGTCTTTCAGTAAGGAATTAATGGCCTTAGTTAACTGCTCAACATTGTCGATATCAGTTAACAAACCACTATAACCATCTTCTATCACTTCCCCCGGACCTTGAGAACGTGTGGCAATAATCGGGCAATGGTGAGCCCAAGACTCCATAACGATAGATCCTAACCCTTCATGTCGAGAAGGGCACACAAATACATCAGCGGTTTTCATTAAGCTGGTAACATCATCTCTCCAACCAAGAAAACGCACTCTCGAATCTAGCCCTAACTCTGTACAGAGAGCTTTTAAATTACCTTCTTCCGGGCCTGCACCTGCCAACCATAAAGTTGCTTCAGGGATATCAACTAATGATTGCAGTAAAATATCGAAGCCTTTGTTAATATGCAGTCTGCCAGCAGCTAATATTAAAGGTTTATCAACAGGGGTATCATAACTATCACGGGGCAGAGGTTTAACTGGTGTCTCATCTGCGAAGTTTGGAATATGAAACACTCTTTCTTTTGGCATTCCACCATCAATCAAATGCTTGCAAATCCCTTTACTTATCCCTATCCAATAATCGGCATGACGATAGTATTTGAGGTTGTAGTAATGCCCAAGACGGTTAACTAAGATATATTTCCCTTCTGGCGTATTTCCGCTAGCTCGGCTCATCCAGGTCAAGACAATATCAGGGTCATAATCCTTAAGGCTGCGCTTATATTTCGCTCGTCCTAAATAATCTAACTTTCCCCCAAAGCTAAAACCTTGAGTAGCAACCCCTGCATTTCTCAACGTATCGACTCTATGAGAATGATCGCGAATAAATGCTTTTTGCTGGCATTCAGGTTGACTATTAAGACCTTTAACCAAGCGAACAAAGAAATTTTCTGCACCGCCTTTTTCTGCACCCGCTAAGATTTGCGCAACGCGAATAGTTTGATCACTCATATCTAATCCAATTTAAGTGCTTTTATTAT
>Ga0209495_1002743_pt1 | contig 11273 bp, 3 predicted proteins | sample EN1Hudsemesocosm_FD_184629 | JGI IMG/M metagenome (GOLD analysis project Ga0209495, IMG submission 184629) | Methane-oxidizing microbial communities from mesocosms in the Hudson Canyon - EN1E Hudson Canyon (SPAdes) (version 2) | ecosystem: Environmental > Aquatic > Marine > Cold seeps | place... | reverse complement strand
CAATACACATGGCTTGGCGTTGACCACCGGAAAGTTGCTGGCCCCTTTCCGTGAGAATGGTTTCGTAACCATCGGGTAGCTGGCCGATAAACTCGTCGATGCCCGCTTGTTTGGCGGCTTCAATAATTTCTTCATCTGTAGCATCTGGCTTGCCCAGCAGCAAGTTTTCTTTGACGCTGCCAGAAAACAACATCGGGCTTTGTAATACTACGCCTAAACCACGGCGCAAATCTTCTGGATGAATATGGCCTACTTCTGTTTGGTCGATCTGAACGCTGCCTTCATTAGGCTCGTAAATGCCAGCAAGCAGGCGCAAAAAGGAGGTTTTACCAGACCCGATTTTACCCAAAATGGCTACTTTTTCGCCCGCTTTAATGTTCAAGTTCAATTGCTTTAGGGTGTCTTCTTTTTGCTCAGGATAGCGAAAGCTAGTGTGGCTAAAACGGATGTCTCCAATAATTTCTTCGCGTCTAATTTGGCCCATGCGGGAGGCCTCTAATACGGGCTCTGCCATAAGTTCGTTTAGGTTTTTGTAAGCATTAATGGATTGATTAAAACGTCCCAATAAATTAGTCAGCTGGCCTAACGGTGCCAGAGTCCGACCGGATAAAATCACACAAGCAATAAGGGAGCCCATGCTGAGGTCGCCACTGGTAATTAATATCACGCCATACACCACAATGCCTACTTGCGAAGCTTGTTGACCCAACTGCGAAAAGTTGGTGGTTAGTTGCGTCCAAAATCTGGACTTAGCGGTTACTACCCCTTGGCGGCCTACACTGTCCATCCATCGGTTACGCAGTAGGCGAATCCCCGACAAAGTCTTAATAGTCTCTAAACTATTCAATACTTCGACTAACACAGCCTGTTTGGATTGGCCGTCTTGCATGGCATTAAAGGTTAAACGTTTAATGATGGGTTGCACTAACAAACCCACCAACAGCACGGCAATGACGATAACGCCGGGGATAGTGGCGATGGGACCACCAATGCTGTAGAGCACAAAAATGAACAGGAAGACAAAGGGTAAGTCGGCAAACACCACAAACGAGGCAGAAGCTAAAAAGTCCTTTAGGCTATCAAAATCTTTTACCGTGTTAGCCATAGCGCCAGTGGCCTTTTGGCCACCCACGTTATCGTTTTGGGCCAAACGATCAAACAGGTTATCAGCTACATCGTGGTCGATGTTAATGCCTGCTTGGTCGGTGAATACACCGCGTAAGACTTTCATGATGAAGTCAAACGCCATCACAATACAGACACCTATGGTCAAAGCTAAGAGGGATTCCATAGCCTCGTTAGGGATGACTCGGTCATACACCGTCATGATGTAAAAGGCGCTAGCTAGGGCGAAAAGGTTAATGAATACTGAGGCAAGAATAACCTGCATGTAAAGGCGTTTGCTACGTATAACAGGGCCAAAGAACCAGTGATTGGATGCCGATTGGTGGTAAGGTTTGTTCATGGTAGTTGTTCAGAGGTCACGTTAAATTGTTGAATGATTTGTTCGCTTAATAAAACCCGGTCAAGTAACAGTTGTTGCATGTCGGAGGAAATGCTAATTAAATCAATTTGGACGCTGGCAATTTGCGTGTAAAGGTTGGCTAAACCGGCATGGTCATTGGTCGTTTTTCCCAATGTTAACTTCATATTATTGAGCTGCAAGCTGAGGTTGTTGTGTTTCTTCATAGCTTCTTGCTGACGTAATTCCAAGTCCTCTAATTGACGCTTGCTTGCTTTTAGGTCCAATGTTTTTTGTTGAACCACCTGCTCTAGCGCTTGCTGTTCTACGGCAATGGCATGGCTAATGCTTGCCATCTTGGCGGAACGATAACCGCTATCAAATACTGGGAAAGTTAAACGAAATTCACCGGCAACGCGGTAGTTGCTCATGCTGCGTGTCACATCGTATAGGGTGGTGTTAACGTCAACTATGAGCTTGGGCTTTTTTTGTGCGGCAATGCTGCTGCGCTGATGGCGCATAGACGTTTGAGAGCCCTGGCTAATGGCGCTACTACGCAAACTAAGTGGGTCTATATGGGCAGTAAGCTGCAACTGCGGCTCAATATTATTCCACGTGTGTACCAACGAACCTACCTCTAAACCATAGTCACTGCTGATAATATGTTCCACGGCGTTCATTTTATTAAACAGTTGCGTCACTTGGGTTTCTAAATCGATCTGGCTAAGCTGAGTGCGGCGTATAACCGCAATGGTGCCTAAACCCGCCTCAAAGCGGCGCACTAAATTGTCCTCTACTAAGCCAATGTCAGCCTGTGCAGCGTTCACTATGGTCATTGTGTTTTGGGCTTTTTGGTGTTGGATAACCAAACTAAATAGACCGTGGGTTTGTTGTTCAAAACCGTTGGCAAACGCTAACCGGGCTTTGCTCTGAAGCGCTCGCTCGGCGTCGATGAGGGCGTCGGCTTCACCAAAGTCATATACCGTCTGGCTAGCACTAAAAACCAAATCTAAGTAAGGGTCGTACTTAGCAACACGACTGAACGAGTTGTCAAAGTGTTCCGCCAAAGGTAAGTGCGCAGAACTTCTAATATCAAAATCAAAGCCTTTTTTGGCCTCAAGTTCTAATATTTTCCATTGTTGTTTTTCAATGGCACTATGCTGTACCCGTAAACTGGGGTGGTCGAGTACGGCAGCCACCCAGTCGTTGTTGGCCGACACAGGTGAGCTGGTGACGGTAATGCTTATAATGGCCGTCAATAAGAGTGGTCGAAACATGGACTTTTTTTGCTCTGTGACTCAGTGAATGGGAAAGTAAAGCCGTCATCAAGTGATGTCGGGAGTAACGATGTTGATATCTTGGTCAATGTACAAGGTGCTAGTGCCATCTGACCAAGCGACAAGGGTTTCGCTCGCGTAATCGCCAGATGACAAGTTAGAGCTCACGCCTTTGTCCCAGGTAGTGCCACTTAACGTAACGATGTCGTTAGCAGTACCCATGATACTCACTTGGCTGTCGTTACCATCAATCAAGCTGGCAGCAGAAGTTGAGTCTATAGCCATGTTGGTACTAAAATCACCGATAGTCACAGCAGTGCTGTCGTTATTGGATACTAGGTTGCCGATATCAATAATTTCCATATCCACCAGAGTCGCGGTCAGTTCTGTGGTGCCACCACTGGTAGTATCCCATAATACATGATCAAGCACAGCAAGTTTTACCGTATCATTGCCGCCGTCCCCACCATCTGCGGTAATGGTGAGGCCGCTGTACTCATCTATAGTATAGGTATCCGCGGAGCTGGTGCCGGTCCAGGTGCTAGTGACCGATGCATGATCAGCATCCGCAGTGGCGGTCACTGTAACGTTAAGGGTTTGTGCGGTGGTGGCACTGTTAGCGTCCGTCGCGGTGACTTCGACAGTATAGATGTCGTCGGCATTGGCGCTGCCATTGGCCCCGTTGATTGGTGGCGCTGTGACTGGCGTTAGGGTCAAGTTAGCCATAGTCTGGCTTGACGTGCTAGTTGAGCCGTAGACGCCACCATCAAAAACAATTCCGCTGACCGTGGTCGTTGCAGAGGTACTATAATCTGCAATGGTGAAGGTACCTATCTTAGTTGCCTGAAGATCGGCATAAGCAATATTATTCGAAAATCCGGATAAAGAACCAGCATTTGCTATTATTGTCCATCCTGAAGCAGAAGCACCAAAAGATACGCTGCCAGAACTTGTGGTCATATTCATTTGGAAGCCTGTTAGTGCATCAAACCCAGCGGCTTTGGGCAATAGATAGGCATCCACCGTGGCGGTGGTGCCGTCAATAGCAAAATTATCAAACAAAACAGAGGGCTGTGAGGCATTGGTCGGCAACGCAATCAAGGAGCTTGCCCGAACGTTATCGGCACCGGAGAAGGTTAGTGCACCAGAACTGCTGTCGATGCCAAAAAAGCCAGAGTCTGCACCACCGCTAATACTGTAGCTGATAGCATCGTCCTCTTCGTCGGTGGCGGTCACCGTATCAGCCAAGTAAGTTCGTTCTGTAGTGCTTACAGAGGCACTGCTGGTAAACACAGGAGCATCATTGGTGTTGGCCACTGTTAGACTAAAGGCATCGGTAATCATAGCTGTACTGTCCGAGGCGGTCACCGTAATATTTAAAGTGGCCTCCGCCGTTGGGGTGCCGGAAAAGGTTTGTGTGTCTCCATCAAAACTAAGCCATGAGGGCAGTGCTGCCCCACCCGTTTGGGTGGTGGTATACGTTAGCGTATCACCTGAATCTACATCGGCAAATGAACTACTGGCTATGGCATAGCTAAATTCGGTACCCTCAGTAGCGCTTTGATCCACTAGAGTAGTTTCCAAAGTTGGGACATCGTTGGTGTTGCTGACTGTTAAAGTATAGGTGTCACTAATGCTGGCGCTGGCACTGTCCGTAGCGGTGACCGCCACTTCTATATTGCCTACTGCATCGTTGGTGGGTGTACCGGAGAATGTCTTTGTGTTCCCGTCAAAGCTTAACCAAGTTGGTAGCTCGCTGCCATCGGCCAGTGTTGCGGTATAGGTCAGTGAATCGCCCGAATCAACGTCGGCAAAGCTGCCATCAGGCACTACAAAGGAAAGAGTAGAGTCTTCAGCGATGCTCTGGTCAGCGATGACAGCGCTGACTGGGGCATCGTTCGCGCCAGTGATGGTGATGGTAATTGTTTGTGCCGTTGACTGCGCGGCAGCGGCATCAGTGACCACTGCAGAAAAAGTCTCTGTTACTGAGGCGCTTGCTGCCAGTGCATCGGTGTCGGTATCCGTATTGCTCAGTGTGTACGTCCATTCGCCGGTTGCTGAATCAATGGCGATGGACCCGTAAGTTCCACTGGTCTCGGCTATGCTATAAGTTAATGTGTCACCCGTATCCACATCGGCACCGGTAAGGGTGCCAGTGGTTGTGGTGGTTGTGGCATCCTCAGTTACACTACCAGTGATATCGCCAGCCAGAGTAGGGACATCGTTGACGGCGCTAATGGTTAGGCTGGCTGGTAACTCAAGGCTGCTAGACAATACGGAGTCAAATAGCACTATGCCATTGAAGTCAGCCGTTGGTGCAAAGCCCCATGAACCATCACCATTGTCTGTTAACGTACCGGCTGCGCTTGAACTTGATTGTAATGACAAACTGCTGATCGTTGCGCCTCCCGGTATAGCATCGCCACTGTTGCTGATGGAGATGCTAGAAGTGTCCTCATCGGCAGTACCCAGAGGAATAGCATCTAGCACCGTGATGGTAGCAGTTCCAATATCCGTAGCAGTACCATCGCTTACGGTAAAGGTGAATACAGCGTCACCATCATAGTCTGATGCTGGGGTAAAGATATTGCCATCTATGGCCCCGGCAGTGCTGGTATCTAAGCTGATGTCACTGATGGTCAGTGTATTTCCCGTATCAACATCTGCAGTGACTGCCAGCAGATCATCATCACTAATGGTATAGGTGTTTAGATTACTGATCGTTGACAAGGCTGCAATATCGCTTGCTACGGGGGCATCGTTCGCGCCAGTGATGGTGATGGTAATTGTTTGTGCCGTTGACTGCGCGGCAGCGGCATCAGTGACCACTGCAGAAAAAGTCTCTGTTACTGAGGCGCTTGCTGCCAGTGCATCGGTGTCGGTATCCGTATTGCTCAGTGTGTACGTCCATTCGCCGGTTGCTGAATCAATGGCGATGGACCCGTAAGTTCCACTGGTCTCGGCTATGCTATAAGTTAATGTGTCACCCGTATCCACATCGGCACCGGTAAGGGTGCCAGTGGTTGTGGTGGTTGTGGCATCCTCAGTTACACTACCAGTGATATCGCCAGCCAGAGTAGGGACATCGTTGGTGTTGCTGACTGTTAAAGTATAGGTGTCACTAATGCTGGCGCTGGCACTGTCCGTAGCGGTGACTGCCACTTCTATATTGCCTACTGCATCGTTGGTGGGTGTACCGGAGAATGTCTTTGTGTTCCCGTCAAAGCTTAACCAAGTTGGTAGCTCGCTGCCATCGGCCAGTGTTGCGGTATAGGTCAGTGAATCGCCCGAATCAACGTCGGCAAAGCTGCCATCAGGCACTACAAAGGAAAGAGTAGAGTCTTCAGCGATGCTCTGGTCAGCGATGACAGCGATGACTGTGGGTGCGTCATTGGTACCGGTGACGCTTATACGTATCGTTTTGCTGACACTGGAGCTGCTATCCGATGCGTTGGCGGTTACGGCAAATGATTCTTTATAAATATCACCGGCATCAAGGGACTGGATACTGCTTACCGAATCATCCAGAGTATAGGTCCAGGCTCCTGATTCGGTAATAACCAGGCTTCCCAGCGCTCCATCACTTGAGGTGACAGTAGTCGAAAAGCTGAATGTAACAGCATCGGCGGTGTCCGGGTCGATGACGGCAATACTGCCGGAAAGTTCTATATCGCCATCGGTGTTGCTGTCATCTGAACTATCTTCGCTACTAGTGCCCAGGAATGTTCCGTTTACGGATAGTAAGGTGCTGATATTGGTTGTGCTATCAATGGTAGCCAAGGAACCGTTGTTATTTTCGGCCACGGACTGGGTCATATCCACCAAGTTGCTCTGTGCTATGGCAAAGGTGGGGTTGTGCTCAGTAGACAAGCTTGTGACCGTATCGATGGCGGTGTTAACCTGAGTGATAGCAGTCTTAATGGCGGTTAAAGAATCGCTAAAGCTGGCATCCTTAAGGGCGGATGATGTATCGTCGTATTCAGCAACAATACTGTCAATTACGCTACTGGCGGTGAAATCGAGTGCGGTATCGGTATTGTTGCTGATTTCCGTTTCGATAACATCCACAAAGGCTTTAATGGCATTGTCTACCGCCTCTGATTTGGTTACTTCAGTACCCACGTTGGTGCTAGATTCAGCTTCCGCCAAAGTGTTGATGATAGTCATAACCTGATGCGCGCTTTGTTCAAATTCCAGCGCAGCAGCTGTGCCAATGTTGTCTTCTGTGAAGGGGTCGTAGCTGGATACATCAATGGTTGGGTCTATGCCTAACAGGGTTTTAACCTGAGCTTCAGCTTCAGTCTGGGTTAGGGTTGCGGTGGAAGAATCCATCAATTCGTTTGTAAGGGTGGTTGCCACACTTACTACACTGGATCCATTGGGTGCCGATAAGGTAACGCCACTGATCATACTGCCGGAGGATGTATCAATGGTGGTTTTATCAGTGGTAACGACAATATCGCCGGTCAGGTCAGAACTCTCAGGGATGCTGAAGTTACCGGAGCTGTCCGTACGTACTTTGTCGCTGTCGATACCGCTGGTCCAGGAGCCATCGCCGTTGGTATCTATAAATACTTCGGCATTTTCAAGACGCCCCTTTAAGGCCGTACCTGTGGTTGTAGTGGGCCCAGTGCTGCAGCCGGCTAGACCTGCCGAAAACAGTGCCATTAATATCGGCGTAGCATTTTCTCGAATGGTGAATAACGCGTTTTTGCGTGGATAATTGGGGAGTATTTTGGGCGATAGATTGTTCGCCTGAGTTACGTTACTGTAAGTAACAGTATTATCATTGTCGCAGTCCTTCATATCTGAATCCACCCATTAGTGAACAAGCTGTGTTTTAGTTTTAACTCTTTTTTATTGCAGTGTCAAAGTACACATTGTGATGATGTTTGGTTTTAGGGTTAAAATATGGAGAATTAAGAATTTTTCGTATCAGATGTAGACGTGTCGGAAATAAGCTAAATTGGTTTTTTTAAAGACGATTTCTCATGACCCAGAAAGGATCACGCTAAGGGGTGGTGGTTTTATTCTTGAAAATGATTAGAGGAGCTCAGTGAATAGAGGAAGATGTTTTTATTTACAAAATATAGTTGGTGACACGCACTCTATAAAGAGCACAGACTTTATGGAGTGTTTTTCTGCTGATTCTGTTTCCGGATTTGCATTGGAAAAAATCAATTGCTTTGAGCGTGCAGGAAAGTTGAGCCTGTATGGAGCAGCTAATTTAGTCGATCAGCAGTCAATGGCATTGAGCAAATTTGACTGTGGCTTCGCCATCTTTAATGTCATTACGTCGAAGGCCATAGAGCTTGATCAAGATGAGGGAGGTCTGCGTTTATTGCCTGCTTTTATGAGTGGTTCAGAGCCTGTACAAGTTGTGCTAAATAACCTCGACACGTTTTCTGGATCTTTGTTTCTTCATGTGACATACAAAGATGCACTTATTAGTGAGGTTAATGAGCTTACTCAAGCCGGCGTTGATATGAGAATGGAACAAGTTATTGAACACATCACCGTCAGTGATTTGCAGGGTACCTTGCACAGTGAGCAAATTAATATTACTGATGCCATAGCCGTATTGCGCCATATTGTTGGTTTGGATGTTTTGTCGGGTGGGTTGTATCACAGTGCGGATGTAAACAATGATAGTGCTGTAAATATTACTGATGCGATTGCTATTTTGAGACACATTGTTGGTCTTCAGGTCATTAACCAAATTAATTTGGTTTCTGAAGACGGTAACAAGATTACGTCAGTAAGCGGTGATCAGCTGACCCTGCAGTTGCATCTGAATGGTGATGTAGTCCACTCGTTCCCTAGCTCTGATCTAATTCGTTCTAGTGCGCTGGTCCAGCCCGAAGTATTGACCTTGGAGTGGGCAGAGAATACCCCCCTTAATCTACAAGTGGGTGTGACGTTTGATCAGGGAAGTGAGCCTAACTACCAACTTATGGGTGCGGACACGGAGTGGTTTGAACTTGATATCCAGAACGGTAGTGTGAGCTTGATATCAGAACTGAATTTTGAGGCTGCCTCAGATGCGGATGGGGATAATGTATATTCTATTTCGGTGTTGTCAACTCGAGGTGGTGATCAGTTTGTTCGAGATATTACACTCTCATTAGTCAATGTTGATGAATCTGTTTCGGCTTCACCAGAAAAAAATGGTGCGGCCGTTTATCAATTACAGCAGAGTTCAGGCTCTACTATAGTGGATAATTTGTTAATAGGTTCGAAATGGGGAGCAAAGCTTGGGCAGGGCGTGGACATCACGTATAGCTTTTATGACAGCATGTCTACTTTTGCGTATACCACTTATGAACGAGGTGCGGCTTTGGGTGATCATGTCAAACAGATTGTGCGAGACTGCCTAGGGGATGTGTCTTCTTATACCCTAATGAGCTTCACGGAAGTTGATGAAACCACTAGTCAAGTGGGTGATGTACGTCTTGGCTATCAAGCAGGTGACCCCTATGCCGCCGCTTGGGGCCCTGACTACTGGCCTACGGATTCTTATGGTGGCGATGTCTATTTTGATCTTGGCTATTATGAAGAATGGGAATCGGCTAAGTCTGGGGATGGTTTCTTCAGCACCATAGGTCATGAAATTGGTCACGCTCTTGGTCTTGAACACCCTCATAGCCAGGGTGCATATAGTGATCAAGTTTTGTTTGGTACCAACGACGACATTGGCCAACAACCCCGAGATGGGAGTCCTTACACTATCATGAGCTATGCAGCTTACGAAGGCGGAAGCAATGGCATCCATTTGCCGCAACATCCCAGTACTTTCATGATAGATGATGTAGCTGCATTGCAATACTTGTATGGAGTGAACAGGCATACCAATAATACAGATACCCGCTATGGCGAGGATTTTTTGACTGCTGAAATGCCATTTGAGGTAACTATTTGGGATGCTGGTGGAACGGATTGGCTCGATTGGAGTCACTTGGCGAATTCGGCTTCGGTTGACTTGGCGGAAGGGCAATTATCATTTTTTGGTGAGCGAATTAGTGACGCGAAGGATGCTGACATTGCTTATATGGTTGCTGGAGAGGGTGTGTTGGGTATTGCTGATGGGGTGGTTATTGAAAATGCATACGGTGGTTTAGGCACTGATGCTATTTCCGGTAATGCAAGCAATAATACATTATTTGGCGGCGTGGGTTTCAATGTGCGAGATGAGCTGTGGGGTGGTTTGGGTCAAGATGTTTTTATTTGCGCCCTTAACCAAGGTGCTGATCAGCTAGAGAATGCTGATCGGGTTATGGATTTTACCGTAGGCGAAGATGTTATTGGCCTTGCACTTGGGCTGAGCAATGATGACATTACGGTCAGTGGTGGAACGGGCTATTATCAAGGGTCAACTTTACTTTCTACGGAGCAGGAAACCTTATTTATATTAGAGGGTGTTGATGTTGGGGTTGCTGGTGATTTACAGCTGGCTCAAGTTGACTTGATCATTGCTTAGCCATTGTTACCTTATCCTATTATGGTGCGGGATATGAGGCTCTATATTCCATTTCCTACATTTGGTATAGCTAATTATTCTAACAGTGGCCTTAATATCCCCGCTTTTTAGGCGTAGTCTGTTATTTCAAAGCGTGAGTAATGGGATTGATTCCGCTGTTGAAACAAGGTTATCACCTCATATCTCGATGCCAGTCTATTTAGGAAATAATAGTGTGGGTGAGTGGTTATGGAGCGTACCGAGATCTCTTTGTTTGGTTCTGAAGTAGGAAGTGACCTAGCTTCTTATCAGAGCGCAATATCTGTCAAAAATTCATCATCTGCCGCGGTTGAACAAACGACCAATGGCCCCGATCTGACCCCTGAAGAACAAGCCGTACTGGATTTTATAGAAGCCCAGGATATAACTCTGTTCAACACGTTTATCTCTGAGGTAGAGAATGGTGAACCAAGCACACAAACAATGGCCGCCATAGATGCAATTTTAGACGATGCACAAATGAATACCCTGCGGTCAATAGGCGACGACTCTGATGATGGACCTGATCTGACAGATGATCAACAAGCCGTACTGGATTTTATAGAAGCCCAGGATATAACTCTGTTCAACACGTTTATCTCTGAGGTAGAGAATGGTGAACCAAGCACACAAACAATGGCCGCCATAGATGCAATTTTAGACGATGCACAAATGAATACCCTGCGGTCAATAGGCGACGACTCTGATGATGGACCTGATCTGACAGATGATCAACAAGCCGTACTGGATTTTATAGAAGCCCAGGATATAACTCTGTTCAACACGTTTATCTCTGAGGTAGAGAATGGTGAACCAAGCACACAAACAATGGCCGCCATAGATGCAATTTTAGACGATGCACAAATGAATACCCTGCAGTCAATGGGTGACGATGGTGAAGGCGGAGATCACAACCAAGGCGGAGATCAGTACCAGAACGACGACCAGAGCCAGGGAGGAGATGAAGGCGCCTCCCCCATTAATTTTGTGTACGATGAAAGTGATCCGTATTACGGTACGCTCAGGGTGTCTGATAAGG
>Ga0209495_1002739_pt1 | contig 11276 bp, 13 predicted proteins | sample EN1Hudsemesocosm_FD_184629 | JGI IMG/M metagenome (GOLD analysis project Ga0209495, IMG submission 184629) | Methane-oxidizing microbial communities from mesocosms in the Hudson Canyon - EN1E Hudson Canyon (SPAdes) (version 2) | ecosystem: Environmental > Aquatic > Marine > Cold seeps | place... | reverse complement strand
CGGTATTTGGTTACTTCTTTCCCTAAGCAATGCCATTAAGTACAACTGCTAAGCACCGATAAAGCGCTAGTAATTGAAATTGTTTCATTGCTTGATACACTCTGACAGTCAGGTTAGTGCCAAAAGCAGTCATTTCTTTAACGGCAGCTTTATGTTTTGGGTTGGTGAGCACATAAGAGTTTTTATTATAGACACAAGGTACTTAAAATCCCTCGGCTTCACGGCCGTGCCGGTTCGATTCCGGCCCTAGGTACCATATATGAAAGCCTCAGTAGTTTATTCTGCTGGGGCTTTTTTATTGGGTTGGTGTTTAGGTTCCAATCTCTGGCACTAAGCTTACTTCACACCCCTATAATTCCGCTATACAGTTTAGTCTTTTTTATCTATATTGCTGGGTAAATAACATTAACTTCAAGGATAACTCATGAATATTTTTGCATGGACAACTAGTGGATTTTTTTTACTCTTTCTAATTTATGGTGTTGTATTAGGTGATGATACGTCAACCAGTACAGAGCAAGAACGATTACAAACACAACGTGAATTCCGTGAAACACTTGCTAGAGGAAAAGCCTTACTTAATCGTGGTTGTAAAGGTGACTGCGAAAACGGTCAGGGAACATATGGATGGAATAATGGTGATAAACACACTGGTCAATGGAAAAATGGTGATAAACACGGACAAGGAACGTCAACATGGGTTAATGGAAACAAATACGAAGGTGAGTGGAAAAATGGCAAACAACACGGACAAGGTACACATACTTGGGTTAATGGTGATAAACATAAGGGTGAATGGAAAGATGGCAATGAACACGGCTATGGAACGTCAACTTGGGTGAGTGGCAATAAATATGATGGCCAGTGGATGAGAGGTGTTCAACACGGTCATGGGACGTTTACATGGGCTGACGACGGGAGTAAATACATCGGTGAGTGGCAGGATGGCAACCAGCATGGCCAAGGTACTTATATTTGGCCTGATGGAGAAAAATATGAAGGTGAGTGGATAGATGACAATAAACACGGCCATGGAACGTATACCTACCCTGATGGAGAAACGTTTGTAGGTGAATGGAGAAATGGTTCGCGTGTTGATTGATCTGGTTTAAGTGATTGTCTATCTCCTTCTTTATCTTCTGCAGAATAAGAATTGTACTATTTTGCAGTTCAGAGAAAGGTGTTGGGCGCTGAACGTTTGCACTTGGATTCATTGTCTCGACAAAACAAACCTCACTTGCTTAGGCTACAATATGGAGAGCATCCAGAAGGTATTTGCGGCCTAACATACGGTTTCGGCTCAGGTTGAGTCATATATTCAGGATCCTCTCTGTGACAGTCCTCACTACCATCGGTAGCGCAGTGCCAGACACCAGTCTCGCCCGATGTGACCTGTGATTGAATTGCAGGTTTTGGCGTGGTTCTAGTTGTAGTTTTTGACGATACAGAAGGTGCACTGTAACTTGGTTTTACTGATTCCGTTTCTAGATAAATTTGATTTCCATTGCCGTAGCCTCCGTAATTATGGCTCTGACTTTGTTCATAACGCTCCATTGTTCTATCTAGCTCTGTTTTTGGTCTTCCCTCTCTGCGTTCTCTTGCTGCAACTTCTCTATCGATTTTTCTCCAAGCTTCTTGCTGCTCTTCTTCCCACTCTCTCTCTCTTTCAGCGCGTCTTTCTCTCCTTCTTTCAGCTAATTGCTTTTCTCTTTCATTTACCCCATTTTTCCATTTACCGCTATAACTTTTTCCATTACTATATGTATGGGTTCCTTGGCCATGTTGATTATCATTTTTCCATTCGCCGACATACTTATCCCCATCAGACCAAGAAAATGTACCATGCCCATGAAAGTCTCCATCTAAAAAGCCGCCTTTGTATACATCACCATTATCGTACTTAAATGTGCCCTGTCCTGTCATCTCTCCATTTACATAATCACCAACATAATAAATAACTCCATCATTGTCAGTGTCTACTCCTTGTCCATGCATTTGTCCATTTATCCATCCACCTTCGTATATATATCCATCACTGTCAGTCTGTGAGCCTTGACCATGTCTTACTCCATCTTTCCACTCACCAGCGTACTTGCGTCCATCAACCCACTTTTTGACACCCTGACCATGCATCTTTCCACCGACAAATTCACCAACGTACTGACTTCCATCAGCTTTAGAAAGCGTACCCTGACCATGTAACCAATTGTTTAACCACTGACCTTTATAAATTTGGGTACCGTTAGATGTGAACATAGCACCTTGCCCTGATTTATTTCCTTTAACCCATTCACCAATATATTTACCGCCGTTATCAGGCCAGAAATAAGTACCGTGACCATGTTCTTTCCCTTTTAGAAATTTACCGATATATTTACCTCCGTCAATCCCCGTAAAGATACCTTGGCCATGTCTTTTTCCATCTAAATACTCACCTTTATAGCTATCACCATTGTTATAGCTAAAAGTACCTTGACCTGTTCTCTTGTTATTAAGCCATTCACCAACATATTTAGATCCGTCACTATATGTCATTATGCCTTGACCATTTACAGAATCACGCTGCCATTCACCTTTATACTTACTGCCTGATTTATATAACAATACGCCTTGGCCATGCTTTTTGCCATTTAGCCACTGCCCCTTATATACATTGCCATTTTCAAAGGTAAATGAGCCCTGCCCATGCTCTTCCCCGTTTGCCCATTTTCCAGTATATTTACCAACTCCAATCCATGTAAGAACGCCTTGGCCATGCTCTTTTCCATTTAACCATTCACCCGCATACATGCTTCCAGTTTTCCAAGTAATCGTGCCTTGACCATGATAGGAATTTTCTAGCCATCCCCCGACATACTTAGTTCCATCTGGCCATGTTTTAGTGCCTTGACCATGTTTCTTGTCGTCTTTCCATTCACCGTTGTAAACACTGCTATCAGCTCTCCATACATATTCCCCATGGCCATGCTTCTTGCCAGCTTTCCATTCACCATCATATTTATCGTGGAATCCAATCCATTTACCGTGGCCATTAGGAGTTCCTTCTTTAGCATCACCAAAATATGAACCAGAACCATAGCTAATAACCTCTGCAACAGCTCCTAAAGAAAGCATCAAAATGAATATTGCTGTACTAATTATCGCTAAAGCTTTCATTGAACACCGTTCCTATTTCAGAGTTGGTGAAGCCTATCTTACCAAAAATTCAAACATAGGGATTAATCACACACCAATGCCTCACCTCACTAGCGTCGCTTGCTTTTATTGTCAATTGTAGGCCATGATTATTCATCACTCCATCAACTTATTTTCCAGTGACACCATACTAAATGATGAAAAGCCTTCTTGCCATTCTGACCTTATCAATCTCTCTTGTTTTATCTATTGAGATTCAGGCAAATACTTTTGGACAAGATACTCGCCAACTGTGGCATAACACATCTTCGACACCTTACCCTCTTGATAAAGTAGGCACCCTTAAACGCCCTGATGGAGAACGATGTACTGCAAGTTATATTGGTAAAGGCTTGATAATAACTGCCGCTCATTGTGTGATGCAATATGGCAAAAACCGATTACAAAAAGGTGACTATCTATTTGAGTACACTCAAATACCAGATGGACACCAAGAGACAAGTACCATAACTCGCTTTCACTATGTTGAATTGGTCCAGCTAGAGGATAGAGGTCTTCAAGCGGCAGATCATCATTGGGCTATTCTTGAATTGAGCAGCCCCCTTTCTTCACCAGAACACTATTTTGGATATCACTATCCCGGAGATGATGAATACGGTGAGTATCATGAATCAAACTATGGCCTCTCTATAGTTGGTTTCTCGCCTGAATTTAATGGCAATACAAATGCTAAGACGTTCTCTGATGCTAGCTGTGATATTCAAGAGCATTTACTTGATGGTTATGTCGCACTTCATGATTGTGATGCTGGCCCAAGAGACTCAGGCTCGCCTTTGTATAAATGTGATGTTAATGAAGCCGGTATGTTGGAGAAATGTTATATCTATGCTATTCATATTGGCGCTTTTTCAAACAAAGGCATTAAGTTTGATAATTACTCTCGAAGTAATGCAAATGTTGCTGTGACAGTGAAAAGCTTTAGAAAGGCTTTCTATTACTTAATGATGGGCGGGAGAAAGCCATATAACCTGAAATCTAGTACTAACGATTAAGAAAAACTTTCAATCTAACCACGCGAAAAAACCAGTACCTTATATGAAGAATCTCACACCCTAACTCCCCCGTCTTTACTCAAGTCACATTCCCAAAATCCCACCATTTCACTTTTCCACAAGACAATTTCGTTTATACCTTTCATTCAACAACAGGAGAAGCACCATGATCGACACCCAAGAACTAACTAAGCACATAATAACAATCAATGATTACTCATCTTATCCACTGTCCGCTTTGGGTTCGGAAGCTGCCTTAAATAACCTATTGCTATCGTGCCAAAAATCATCCGTTTAACAGGTTGCAGCGACATTCATTAACCTCATTTGAGAAGATTGGTTAAAACGTAACCAATTCGTGGCGCGACCGTGAATAAAGTGGAGTTTCAGGGAGCGGTACAGCGATCGATCGATTACTCTGAACAGATCCCCCCTACCCCTACTACACAGCCTCAGCACACCCATTACCACTGATTTAACACCTGTTTACCTATGCAATGACGTATCTAAAACATTTGGACAGCTTAGAAGGGATACAGGAAGCCTAAGCACTATCATCATTATTAATGTTATCAACGTAAACCACCAACACTTAACCACTTAATCCTAGCCAAACTATTCGCCTTAAACCAACACCTCTAACCTAGCCCCCAAGCCTACCGCCATCCCCGCCACTCAATACGCCTATGCAGTATCAACCACCAGTACCTTTACTCCCGCCCCTTACCAACCATCAACGCATCAATCCAATATCTCACCAGCAACATTAATGCCTTCCCCCCAAATCTTTAAACACCTCAATCAGCTCTAAATTCTTCTCCATTCCTTTTATCTTTAAAACATACTTATCAATGAAGAAGTCAGGACTAATACCAAGCTGAAACGATGCTTCAAATCCTTTCCTTATCCAATCAACTGGCAACTTATGTTTAGCCGCCAGCAATTCAATTTTAAGCCACGGAAATTCATCCTCTGGGTTTTCCAACACCTTAATGCTTTGGGCTTTGTAACTATCCACATCGTCCCGCATCTATAAACTCCTGCTCTTTTGCCAAGACCTCTTTGCCTGATTCAAGTAACTCAGCACCAGTGTATGTACGTTCACCATCGGTATAAACTTGATCTGCTTTAATCATCTTCATGGATTCACGCATCAACCTAAAGCCCTCTGACATATCCATTGTTTCAATATCTTCTAACCCTTTTGGTAGTGGTGGCGTTTTCATTTTGTTATTCCCCCATTAATTACTGAAAACACCAGCCTCATTATCTCAACCTGATCTACCATTACATCAACCTGATCTCTCGTTGCCTCAGCCTGCATCAACGCTATTGCATCTGCTGTTGATAGCTCTATATCTGCTTGGTGTCTTAGTCTTATTACTTCACTTATTAACTCATTCATTTCTCATTGCCTCATTAATTATTAAAATTTATCATTCCCACGTGATTCATCACTTTTCTAGCCAAGCTTTTTTTGTGTTTTCCACCTAGTCATATCCTCATATCCTTGTCTATCCTTTTATATCCTCAAGTATTTAATTAATCACAAATTGGGAACGTATGTGTTGGCAATAAAAGCCACACACATACACTTCCTCCTCACTTATTTACTATAGGGGAGGAATAACCTTTACCTATTTTTAAGCTATTACAAAAAACACATAAAGATTGGCTAAAAATAGTGATTTTTGGGGATGCGCATCCCGACATATCCTTATTCACCTTTTGATTCTTCATGCTCATCTTCGGTAGCTTCTTCTGGTGGTAGCTCCAGAGTGTGCGCATTACCTACCTTCTCACCAAGCACTAGCCGCCCAGCATCAATACACATATTAATTATTCGTGCTTTCTCAGTACCACCACAATCAACCATCCTTTCCCTTAATCCTGTTTTTGTTACAACTGCACCTTTTCTAATTAATCTGTAAGCAATCTCCATTACCTGAATTTGTCTTTCCTGCTCCAACTGGATCTTTGCATCTTCCTTCCGCTTCTCTATTGCCTTCTTTCTATCACCTGTAACGATAATGGTTGGTACACCATGACTAACACGCTCTAACAATGGGTTATTAAGCATATCCACCGTGGTTACATCACTAGACTTGTAATCAAAACTAATACCATCAGCCACGGCTTCAAACCTATGCTTAGGCGTTGATATATCCAACCACCTAGACTTATCATCTTCGACACACAAGTACATCACCTGATTAACATCACCTTCCCATGCACCAGCACCACGACTACTCATATCGGCTATTTCTGCACGCTTAATGGCTTTAGCTGTATGTGCCACAATGATGATCGGTATATCTTCAAAGCTCTCTTTTAGCCCTGCTATCAACTGCCCTACTTCTGCATTGTCTGATTCATTCTCAAGGTCAAAAGAAGCATTAGCTGTATCAAAAACCACCAGCGGCATTGAGTTATGCTCACCGTTATCACCTACATTTTTATAACTGTGATTCATCAGTGCTGTTACATCACTAACAATATCTTCCACACTCATTCTTGAAGCAGGGACAATTTTGAAGCGGTTATGCACCTCACTTGGATCGGTAAATTCACCCACTATTGCCATTGAGCTTAAGATCCTTAACACTTGGCTTTTATCCTCCGTTACATAGATAACATCACGCCTAAGCAGTGGTTTCAGCTTATCGTCAATAAGATGGGTTACACGGGCAACCAGCGGCACTAACTGCGTTGTTTTACCAACACCTGTTGCTCCAGCGATCAGCACAACACCAGCTTGGATCATTCCATCAAGTACAAACTCGGTTGGCGGTATCGTGTTAATGCTGTAGTCAACCATTCCCGCTAATAAACTTGTGCCTTTTTTCTTGCCCTTACCCTTACCCTTCTTGGCTTTCGATTCATCTTTCTTATGCTGGATCTGATTATGCTTAGTTATCTCAGGATTCCAATCAAGAGCTTGGCTAAAATCACCTCCATGCTCAAGCAATCGCATAACATCAAAAGCATCATGTGATTTACCATCATTCAGGGCACACTCACCATGAAAAGAATAAACACGCTCAACACCATCCTTACATTGAGTACACCGCAAGATCCCTGCCTTCTCCTTACTACCGATCCGATGGTATCTGTCACCATCAGCCTCATATAAACCAGTACCAAGAATCACATCATCAACGCTGTGTGCCTCATTAAATTCATCAATAGGACTACGCATATCATCAGTTAGATCCTGCTGTTTTCTGGTATATGCTCTGGCTGGTGGCTCAACTTTAACGGGCTTACCTTCTAGCCAGTCTTGTTTTGCTTGCTCTACAGAAAATTTCACTATTCACCCCCAATATAATGACGGTGCTGAAAATGCTGATCATCTGCCATTGAAGGTGCAAGCCATGCTTGCGCCCATGTGCTGTTTTCCGTCACATTGGCAAGCATTACCCCTTCATCATGTAAAACCCTGTGGATCTGCTCTAAAGCTGTCTCTAGGGTATCTCTACTATAGTCGCAATGGATCAGTACCCTATAGCGTGGATTCTGGGGTGTATGGCTATGTGTTGAATGTGCAATGTAGTCGATGCTATTAGCCTCTAAGACCACACACACATCATCCAGTGCTGGTGGATCACCACCATCTGTTGAGCTATCGCAATCAAGGATCAATAACTCACTGGTATCACCACAACACTTATCACTACGCTTTGTTGCTTCACATCGTAGGTAGTAAGGTGCTTTCAACTTATCGGTAACAATCGTGGCTTGGCTAAAATCTTCAACCAACTGCTTAAACGCTATATCGACAACTTTTAATTTAGTGTCAGTTATTGTCCCTGACGTATTTATGCTTATCTTCATTGTTCAATTCCTTCAACTTCAAGAAATTGCACTTCATTATGGGTGTTTGGTATACTTAATCCCGCATCGGAAGTGCAATCTATAAGAGCCGCCTATCTAGCTAATCACTGGTAGGTGGCTTTTTTGTTTACACTTCGCCACCATGTAGCCGGTCATTGATCCACTCTTGAACCTCTAAGAATGAATAGCCGATAATCCGTTCTGTGATTTGTCGTCTTTTGGGAAAATTACCTGACGCTTCTAACTCGTTTCTGGTTGTTGTTGATATGCCAGTGAGATGAACGACTTCTTTGTTTCGTAAGATTCGATCACTCATGATTTACCACCAACAATATTTTCAATAAGCTGTCTTGCCGTCTCAACCGGGTAGAAGTAATTAAGCCCAATCCTGATCGTTGGGAAGCCTGTACTACCTTCTCGCCATTCTGCTAACTGGAGGTCATCCAGCCCTGTGATTGTTTTGATATCAACCTCTGATATAAGCCCAAGATCACCAACAACGTGCCTTACGCCTACCATATAGCGATCTTCTTTTGTCTTTGAAACTGCCATGTTTATCTCCTGTTTTATTAAGCTGAGCCAAGTAAACCACGCGTTTTTCTCATGGCGTTACGTCGCGAAAACTAATTTCAAACAGGCAAAAAAAAGCCCTCATTTACAAGGGCTTACAGGTGAAATTATTTTTACTCCACTGTTGCTTATGTGGATCCTCTGATGATAGTCCCTATTCTAGCGGCTGATATTTTAAGTTTTGGATCAAGTGATGATAGCTCGCTGTAATTATCCCAATCAGCCGCTATCTCTGTACTGATACTGTGAACACTTTTTGATGGGGCTAAAGCTGCCTTTTTTGTATATATAGATAGTAGCAATTCGTCTCTCTCTTCTCGCTCATCGTTAAACTCGGCATTAGCTTTGTTAGCTGACTCTGTACGCCTGCTAGCGTGTTGTTTTTTAGCAAGCCCTTCAACTGCTATGTAATTTGCCATTCCTTGCATCGTATCGTTTGGATCTGCAAATTCATTTGTTTCTGGATCTAGCCAACCACTTGTTGAAGCGTGAATCACACCATCATGATCATCAATTGTGACTTCTTTACCCATCACATTTATTTTCTTAACCACAATAAGCACTCCAATCATTCAGCAATGCAACACGCTTGGCTAATTTGTCACCTCGCTCATAAGCTGCTTGTGCTTGATTAGTGATGGTGTGAGCAAGTTGAGCTTCTGATACTTCACCCGCATGATCTGATACTTCCATGCACCAATCTTTGAAGGTAGAACGAAAACCATGCACAGTCAGGTCTGGTTTATTCATATCGCGTTTAAGGAATGTGAGCATTGCCATATTGCTCATAGGATTGCCTGCTTTTTGTCCTGCAAAGACATAATCATCTAGCCTGTCTATTGCATTAAGAACATCAATCATTCGTGCTGTTAGAGGTACGCGGTGCTCTTTCTTGGCCTTCATTCGTTCAGGTGGGATAGTCCAAACCTTATTAATAAAATCAAACTCACTCCACGTAGCAAATTGTATTTCTTGGGTTCTGCTAGTGGTTAGGATTAATAGCTCAAGCATACGAGCGGTACGTGACGATTTAAGCCGTAATTCAGCCATAAATGCAGGCAGTTCGGCATAAGGTAATGCAGGGTGGTGTTTTACTTTTTTAATCTTCTCAGGTGACGGCAACAACATATCAAGATTGCCTTTCCACATTGCTGGGTTGGGTGGTTTTCGATGTTTCTTTACAATAGCCCAACTCAAAACACGTTCAATACGGCCTCTCAATCGCATGGCTGTTTCTGTCTTATCCTTCCATATTGGTAGCAATATCTGCTCTATATCATCAAGATCAATCAATTCAACAGGCTTGTGACCAATAACAGGACTGGCATACCTCTTTAATGTGGAAGTCCATTGTGCAATGTGTTTTTCATTGGTAAGTTCAGCACCGACTTTACGCATAACGAGTGGAATGCAATCATCAAAAGTAATGCCTTTGGTGTCAGGTGCTTCTAGTGCTTTCTTCCAGTCTTTCGGGTTCTTACCTTGCTTGGCTAATCGTCTTATATCAAACGCTCGTTCACGTGCATCAGCCAGTGACAAATTGCCTAAACTTAATTCACTACGTCCACCAGTCCATCTAAGAATTAATTGCCATCTATGAACGCCTGTTTTTGAAACGATTAAGGTAAGCCCGTTACCATCAGGATATTTCCCTGCATCTTTTATGTTGCGTATTTTTGCTGCTGTTAGTATCTTGTCGTTAGCCATTATGAACCTCTAGTTTCATCTTTGGTTAGTGACAGTGAGGTGTTGATGCACCTTTCTTGTCACGAATGACTTACCCCTCCATACCCCACCACCTGTACAGAATCCAAGCAAATCTTATAGAGGCTCATGATATCATAAATAGCATTAAAACCATAAGCTTATGATGCTTTATAGAGTCTTACCAAGTCTTATTAATAGGTAGGCAATCTCCCTGACTCTCCGCCATTACAATCAATTAAGCCTCTGTTTACAGGGGCTTTTTTGTATCTAAAGCTTATGTAAACCGCCAGTAAAACCGCCAATTAATTTCAATAGAATTTCAATAGGGTCAGACTCCATTGGTTTTCCTAAACTGGGTTGACTTTCGATCTCCGCCCTTTAGCTTAGGTATAACTCGACGTGTCAATTGCTGCTGAATCTTTTGTTGAAACAATTCATTGCCCAAAAGCCACGATTTATTTGTAGTATCACGAATCTTATCCATTTTACTTGCTGAAATATGCTGTTCAAAAAGTGATTGATAGATCTGTAACCTCAACGCACTCGTTTCCGCTAATGCCGTATAAAGACTGTGCGGTGTGACTAAGTCATTATCTTCACCCATCGCATTAAAGCGATAACTTGACCATGGATAATCCACGGGATCCTCAACCATTCTAGCCCGTACAGGGTTCAATTCAATATAGCGATAACAGATCAACGCATAATCATCACTATCAACTACAGTAGATTTATACCGACCTTCCCACAATGTTCCAGTCCGACGATAACAATGGTTAAAATAGTGCACATAATACCGTCCAACCATCTGCATCACCTTTGCCATACCCTCTTCTTTATGAGGTGTAATGAGTAAATGTACATGATTAGTCATTAAAACATAAGCATGGAGATCACAGTCATGCTTTATGCAGGCGTCTCGCAACTTATCTAGATAATACTGATAATCCTCATCAGCAATAAAAATAGGTTCTCGAT
>Ga0209495_1002728_pt1 | contig 11308 bp, 14 predicted proteins | sample EN1Hudsemesocosm_FD_184629 | JGI IMG/M metagenome (GOLD analysis project Ga0209495, IMG submission 184629) | Methane-oxidizing microbial communities from mesocosms in the Hudson Canyon - EN1E Hudson Canyon (SPAdes) (version 2) | ecosystem: Environmental > Aquatic > Marine > Cold seeps | place... | reverse complement strand
CTAACTATGCCTTTCGCTTTGCCATCGATCATGATCAGATCTTGCATTTCACAACGGGAGCGATGCGTTATGGTCTTGGCTTCAACCTGACGGCTCATTGCTTGATAAGCACCCAACAATAACTGTTGACCAGTTTGACCTCGCGCATAAAAAGTACGCGAAACTTGGGCACCGCCAAAAGAACGGTTTGCAAGATAACCACTATATTCACGAGCAAATGGCACACCTTGGGCAACAGCTTGATCAATGATGTTATTGCTTAGTTCTGCCAAACGAAAAACATTAGATTCTCTAGCTCTAAAATCTCCGCCTTTGATGGTGTCATAAAATAATCGCCAAACACTGTCACCATCATTTTGATAATTTTTAGCAGCATTCACGCCACCTTGTGCAGCAATGCTATGAGCTCGTCTTGGGCTATCTTGAAAACAGAAGGTTTTAACATTAAAGCCCATTTCACCTAAGGAGGCCGCAGCTGAAGCACCAGCTAAACCTGTGCCCACGACGATCACATTATATTTTTTCCGATTGGCTGGGCTGACAATCTTTAAGTTGAATTTATGTTGCGTCCACCGATCTTCCAACTTACCTGTCGGTGTGTGATTTTCCAATTCTAGATCAGTCATGACATCCCAAAATAAATAGCAAGAGGAATTACCGCAAAACCAAAGCTTAATAATAAAGTGCCTAACCAAACATAAACATGGCAACTTATTGAGGTTTTACCAAGGGTTTGTAGAACATTGACTAAAGAGTGTTGCAAATGCATGGTCAAAACAAATAACCCTGCTAGATAAAACAACACCATCAACGTCGATTGAAATACATTAGTTAGTTCTTCATATGTATTGAAGTGCTCAAAAAATAATGACTGAACAATATGAATAATAATAAAAGCTAATAAAAAGATAATGCTGGCAGTAACAAGATGGGCAGGAATTTTAAATTTGTCGTGCTGAGCATAATCAATCGTTCTTGCTTCAGCATTTTTCTTGCGGATCCGAAAGGCTACTTTGACATGAATAACTATCGCAGCAATTAGAGTAAGCAGTACTATCCATCTGATCAGACCACCGTTATACCAATCATAGAATGCGGTAAAACTCGCCTCAGTAAAAAAACTAAGATTGCTAAGCATATGTAAAACAAGGTAGGCCAGCATCAATACACCAGCTAAGGCCATTGTTCTTTTTTGTAATTGTAATAAAGGCGCCATTATCAACTTTCCATGTCGACTAAAATATCTTCACTATCACGCCTTGGTTGGAGTTTTTCTTTCTGAATTGTTCTGATGCAACTATTCCACCGAAGGATAGCTTCGTCATTTTGATCTGGACGAATGTTTTGAGCTTGTTGGTAGTTTTCTAATGCTTCGTAGAAATAGTCATAAGCAAAAGAATGTGACATCGGTTGTGTAATTAAAAAACGTGCGCGGCGCTCGCTTAATAATCCAGAGTAATAATAGCGCTGATATTCACTTTCAAGCTTTTCTATTGCTCTTATGATTGCTTTAATTTGGCTTTGTTTTTCAGCTTGGTTAATCTGATCAGTTAACGCAAGGATGTATATAACAAGGGCTTGTTGATTGTTAGCTTCAACATGAAGAATATCAAGGCAAATGCTTTCAGCAATTTCAGGTTCAAGTAACGAGCGATATTGCGTCGCTTTTTTAAGCGCTGATTCAATAGCCCCAGTATGAATGTCGTGTATTTTCAGTTCCATCTACATCCCTTTGCTTTAAGCATGACTCACGAACCGAACAAGCTGATTTAATAGCAAACAACTGTCTGCCAATCTAATTCAAAAAATTGAACTTTGCAAATGCATAGTTAATAAACAATTTACCAAATGGTGTCTGGTGCCTATTTCTGGTATCTTTAGCGGTTTTTATCCTATGTAATTTCGGTTCATTCATGCAAAGAAAAATTCTTGTTACCAGCGCCCTGCCATACGCCAATGGTTCTATTCACCTTGGTCACTTGGTGGAATATATTCAAACAGATATTTGGGTGCGATTTCAGAAGATGCGTGGTCACGAAGTGCATTATGTCTGTGCTGATGATGCCCATGGCACGCCCATTATGTTGCGTGCTCAAAACGAAGGCATTACACCTGAACAACTTATCGCTGATGTAAAAACCGAACATCAAAAAGACTTTGCTGATTTCAATATCAGTTTTGATAATTATCACAGTACGCATAGTCCTGAAAATCAGGCTTTAGCAAGCCAAGTTTATCTTGCTAATAAAGAAGCCGGTCACATTACTACACGTACTATCAGTCAGGCATATGATCCTGAAAAAGAAATGTTTCTTCCCGATCGTTTTATTCGCGGCGAATGTCCAAAATGTGGTGCAGATGATCAATATGGCGACAGCTGTGAAGCTTGTGGTGCAACCTACGACCCGACCGAATTAAAAAATCCTGTTTCAGCTGTATCTGGAGCCACTCCCATCACTAAAGATTCAGAGCATCACTTTTTCAAACTCGGTGATTTTGAAGAAGATCTTAAAAACTGGACACAAGGTGGCCACATTCAAAGTGAAGTCAGCCATAAATTAAATGAATGGTTTGAAAGTGGTTTAAAGGATTGGGATATCTCACGTGATGCGCCCTATTTTGGTTTTGAAATTCCTGATGCACCGGGTAAATTTTTCTATGTATGGTTAGATGCGCCTATTGGTTACCTTGCTAGTTTTAAAAACTACTGTGAACGCACAGGTATTGATTTTGATGAGTTTATGAAAGCCGATAGCGCCACCGAAATGGTGCATTTCATTGGTAAAGATATTATCTACTTCCATGCTCTATTTTGGCCTGCAATGTTGCAAGGGGCTGGTTTCCGTTTACCAAATTCAATATTTGCCCACGGTTTTTTAACTGTTGATGGCAAAAAGATGTCTAAATCACGTGGTACGTTTATTAAAGCACGCACTTATTTAGATCACTTAAATCCAGAATATTTACGTTATTACTATGCAGCCAAATTAGGTTCTGGCATTGATGATATTGATTTAAATTTGGAAGACTTCCAAAATCGCATTAACTCCGACATTGTCGGTAAATTAGTGAATATCGGCAGCCGTTGTGCTGGTTTTATCAAAAAACGTTTTGATGGCACATTAGCAGAGTCATTATCTGAGCCTGCTTTATTTAAAGAGTTTATCGATCAAGCCGAAGCTATTGCCGCTCGTTATGAAAACCGTGAATTTGGACAAGGCATGCGTGACATCATGGCCCTAGCTGACAAAGCCAATCAATATATCGATGAAATGAAACCTTGGGCTTTAGCGAAACAAGAAGGTAAGGATCAAGAAGTACATGATATCTGCACCATGGGCATTAATTTATTCCGTGTCTTGGTCGCTTATATAAGACCTGTGCTTCCACAGTCGGCGCAACAAGCAGAAACATTTTTGAATATTGAACCGTTGCTCTGGACTGATATTAAATCACCACTACTTGGCCATGAAATCAATAGCTTCAAGCAAATAATAACCCGGATAGAATCAGATAAAATTCAAGCTATCCTTGATGATTCAAAACAAACATTAGCAGCAGAAACTCCAAAAGCAAAAAAACAACAATCAAATTCAGAGATTGAACCTATCGCCGATGAAATCAGCTTTGAGGATTTCGCCAAAATTGACTTACGTGTCGCTAACATTATTAATGCCGAACATGTAGAAGGTGCTGATAAATTACTTAAACTAACCTTAGATATCGGTCTGGGTGAACGTCAAGTGTTTGCAGGTATCAAGTCTGCCTATACCCCTGAAGACTTGATTGGCAAACAAACAGTGATGGTAGCCAATTTGGCTCCACGCAAAATGCGTTTTGGTTTATCTGAAGGTATGGTATTAGCTGCAGGACCTGGTGATAAAGAGTTGTTTATCTTAAACCCAGATGATGGTGCTCAAGTGGGTATGCAAGTTAAATGAGCCTATGTTCTTTTAAGTAGTCCAGTCTCATCTCTTTATTTCTCTAATTGACCCACATAACCCATATTGGCATCATAGGTTCTATATGAATTTGACTAGGCAATAATTATGATTGTTAATATTTCTGAAGAAAAAGTAAACTTCTCTAAATTAGTCGAAATGGCACATCACGGCGAAGAAGTGACTATCACTAAAAACAACTTACCCCTCGTTGATCTTGTCATTCATAAACCGTCAAAAAAAAGAGTGCTGGGGTTGCTGGCAGGACAAATTACAATCCCTAGGGATTTTTTAGATAAGGACGATGAGATCAATACTTTATTTTATGGTGATTGATCCATGAAGATATTAATTGATACGCATCTTTTCTTGTGGATGTTGTCGTGCCCTGATAAGCTAAATGAAAAGCGTCGCTATTTACTTGAATCACCCAGCAATGAAATCTTTCTCAGTGCCATGAGTATCACAGAATTGATGATTAAATCATCAATCGGAAAACTAGAAATCAACTTTGATACTGTTCTCCTTGACCCTATTTCTCCTTACTATTTCTCCTTACTATTTCTCCTTACTATTTCTCCTTACTATTTCTCCTTTTTCTTGATTTTTAAGACTGTATATTAATCCCCATCCACAAATAAAAAGTCCCAGCATTGCTGCTGAGGCTCAATATGTAACACTTTAATATTCTTTTAATAAAAACTTGACATAACATACTCCGTACATACAATATAAAATATGAAAAAAATAACATGGAGTCCTGAAAAGGCAAAAATTCTTCGTGAGAATGACGTAAGAGGGAATGTCAGTTTTGAGGATTGTGTTGTTGCTATCGAGGAAGGACGGATCTTAGATGATATTCCTAATCCCAGTGAGCAATATTCTCATCAGTATATGTTTGTTTTGGGGATAAATAATTATGCTTATATCGTTCCTTATGTTGAATCGGACGATGAGATCTTTTTAAAAACGATTTTCCCAAGCCGAAAACATACGGCTATTTATTTAACTAAAGACTAATATTATGGCAAATATACCTAACATAGGCACAGTAATGGATGAGGAAGAACAAGCCGTTATTGATGCGATTGAAAACGATGATTATAAGGTTGGGCTGAGTGCTTTAAGCAGTGAAAGACTTGAGGTATTACGAACGACTGCTCGTAATACAATGAATGAGGAACGCACCCGTATTTCATTGCGTGTACCAAGATCTGATTTATCTCATCTCAAAGCACAAGCTATGAGAGAGGGTGTGCCTTATCAAACACTGATTAATTCAATATTACATAAAGCAGTGATGAAGTAGCGTTTAGGCTATTTCATGACTTGGCTGTTTTCAACAACGGGTCAGCGTCAGGTCAGGGCGTCAAGTCTTTCAATCAAGCATTTCACTTTTCTTAACAGCGCGGCTCACCGTAGAATAATGCACGCCAAAGCATTTCGCTATTTCCTGCATCATATAATCACCACTACGGTATGCATTAACAATACATTCATCACGTGACAATGAATTAACTTGATACCATTCCAGTGTTTGCGCTACAGCGCGGCGCTGCATACGAGGCACCTCTTTTAAATCCCCCCCCTCATCACCATCAACAGAAATTCTTCTTTTCACACCGTCAATAAACTTATCGCCGCCAAGATACACTTGATGTTTTAGTTCACCCCATATCGGTGCCAGACCGATGCCTTCTCGCACAAAATCAATATAAGCCTCAACAGCCACTGCACGCGAACTTGCAAAATGGTTCAGCACCCAATCGGTTTCCAACCACTCTGGCGTAATAGTTTCCCCTAACATCGCAGCATAACTACTCCACTGCCAGTCTGAAACATTATTAACCATTCTGGCTCTTACCGGATTAAGCACAACATAACGGCATAGCTCCAGCAAGTAACTGTCTTTATCAACCAAGATAGCTTTATAGCGGCCCTGAAAAACATGGCCAACACGTTGATGTTTTCGATTGGATGCTTGGGTATAGACACCATTGAGTTGACGCATACCCTGCGATAAATTGCCTTCTATTGTTTCGATAACAATATGATAGTGGTTATCCATTAAGCACCACGCATGACATCGCCAGTTAAACCGCGAGCAAACTTGTGCAAATATCTCTAACCAAATATGACGGTCGTTATCATCAAGGAAAATATCTTCCCGCCTGTCACCCCGAGAAGTAACATGATAAAGCGCACCGGCATATTCAATTCTTAGTGGTCTAGCCATAGGCAAAGACTAACTGACAAAATGATTGATTGCAAGACCTCGTATCTTAGACATGTCATTGAGTTATTATCAGATCTCCATGACACGGTCAGGTGACATCGCCAAGACTTTAGGTTTCGAACCTGGGGGTCAGATAGGTGCCCTGACCGATTTTGTTCACAATGCTGAACGGTATCTTAGGTCCCTTCTTAATGGGTGAACCTGCATCACGAGGTAAGCAAGAGCAATGATAACAACAAAGACAAGTTTGGGTATCGATGTGTCCAAAAATACGTTTGATGTGGCACTCCTTACCAACAATAAACTCAAACATAAAAAATTTCACAACACCAAAAAAGGTCATGAAACGCTACTGAAATGGCTAAAGCAACATGATGTTCAAAACGTACATGCTTGCATGGAAGCCACCGGTGTTTATGGTGACGCCTTGGCTGAAATTTTATATGCTGCCAGCTTAAAGATTAGTGTTGTAAATCCGGCACGGATTAAAGGCTTTGCACAAAGTGAGCTACTGCGCACTAAAACGGACAAGGTGGATGCGGGTTTGATAGCCCGGTTTTGTGCTGCCCTCGAACCGGAACCATGGCAACCACAGCCAGTGGAAATACGACAATTACGAGATCTAGTGCGTCGGTTAGAGGCATTGAACGGTATGCATCAACAGGAAAGCAACCGCTTAGAAGGTGCGAGTGATGTTATTACACAACAACTTCAGAACCATATTGATTATCTCAAGGTAGAAATCAAAAAAGTGAAAATACTGATTAAACAACAGATCGACATTCACCCTGATTTAAAGCAACGTAAAGCATTACTCGAAAGTATTCCCGGCATTGGCGAAGCAACAATAAACGTAGTTCTTTCAGAGTTTTCCAACATCATGCAATTTAAAAATGCGAAAGCTTTAGCTGCCTTTGTTGGTGTTGCACCAAAAACACGCCAATCGGGCACCTCATTACGCGGACGAGGAATGATGTCAAAGATGGGTCGATCCAAATTACGCAAGGCATTTTTTATGCCCGCGCTTGTTGCTTTAAGATATAACCCATTAATTATTGAATTAAAGTTACGATTAACCAAAGCAGGGAAATCTAAAATGGCTATCGTTGGTGCTGCGATGCGAAAGCTAATTCATATTATCTATGGTGTATTGAAAAATGGTATACCGTTTGATGAGAATTTTGCTTGACCTTTAAGACGGTATCTGACCCCAGTTTTCTGATCCCCATCTACAAACAAAAAAGCCCCAGCATTTCTGCTGAGGCTCGTTTATAACATTTCAAGTTAAAATAAAAGGGAAGCGTCCCCTTTTATTCTTTTATTAATAATTTCCTTGACATGAGCCAGGCAAGTATTCCGAGGGCATTCCATTAGTCGTCGCTGGACCACATTGCCAACCAGCAATAGTTTTCCCACCATCCGTAGTTCCCACTAACGCAGTGGTTCCTGTTTGAATAGGTGTCAACGTTATTGAATTTGCAGTAGCAGTTGTGTCACCCTTAAGCTGTCCGTGCACACCGACTACCGTAATTACACCGTTAGCACTAACTGTTAGACCTGATACATATTTTGTTGTTTGAGTATCACACACATTAGGTAGTGCCGAAGATATATCAGTAGCAATAGATGCTTGAACAGCTTCCGTTACTGCAGTTCTGCATGACGAACCAGCTAAAACAACCTCACTTACTTTTGCTCTAATAATATAGTCTTGGTAAGCAGGAAGTGCAATTGCTGCCAAAATTCCGATAATTGCGATAACAATCATCAGTTCGATTAATGTAAAACCTTGTTGGATTATTTTCATTTCATTATCCTTTCCGTTTCTTAAATCAGCAACAATTTGCCTTGCCTATGTGACAGCATGTATCACGCCAACATCTAACCAATTGTTTTAATTGTAAACACATATTATTTCATTATTCCCCAATATGACTTTCACGTCACAACGTGACACTAAATGTCACATGGTCACATCGGCTTCAAATCAAACGCCACACAAATCCGTTCTTCGTCAGAAGTGAAAGGTATAGTTCGGTGGAACAAACATGAAGGGAACATCACAATATCACCCACCGTTGGGGCTATGGCTTTCGCAGGAAAGTTATCATGTTTTTGAGGGTAATCATCCCCGTGGGTGCTTACTTCAATACTGCCTTCGTGTTCGTGTTTTTTATCGGTTGGTAAAGATAAATACAATGCGCCACTCACCCAGCCTTCTTCATGAATATGTGAATTTAAATGGCCGCCTTGTTCCATTTTGACAAACCATGAACTAGCAAACTCAAAGTCTTTGGGGAAGTCTTTTACGTAGATGCAATTTTCATCAGCAAAGTTATTTTTATATCGTTGGATCGCTTGTTTAACTAATTCGCCTAGTTGACGGAATGACTCTTCTGAACGTTTAAATAAGTTACCCGATGATTGCACACCATTAACTAAACGACCTTGCATTTTTTCTTCTACATGAGCATCTCGAATGTCTTTAAGAAGTTGTTCGCGTAATGAACTTTCACCTTTCAATTCTGGGATTTCAGTATGGAATACAAAATCCATTGGATTTGGGCAAAAATTATAATTATTTTCAGTACCAAAATTCTCGGCATAATGTCCTGTTAAAGTCGCTAAAAATGGGGAGTTATGGTTTTTAGCTTTCAGTGCATCTAAACCTTGTTTAAATTCATCAAAGCGTGATGTTTTATATAAGCAATATAAAGAACGTTCTTGCCAATCAGCAAACTGTGATTTCTGGAAATGCTCTAAGGCACCCTCTAAATCACCACTATCGTACAAATAAACCGCTAAACTGTAATTAGCAACGGGAAGTGTAGCGTCACATTCCAAGGCTTTTTTATACAAAGCAACTGATTCTTCATAACGGCCTTGGTCACGTAATACCTCGCCCATATTGCTATAAACTTCGGCATAATCAGGCTTTAACTCTAATGCATTATTGTAACTTTCGACTGCATCGCCCAATCTGCCTTCATTTTTTAATGCGGTGCCCATATTAAAATATACTTTGGCATCTTGTTGAATGGTTAAAGCACGTTCATAGATCTCAATTGCTTCTGCTAATTTACTTTGCTCTTGTAATACCACACCCCAGTTGACCAATGCTTCAAAAAATCCCGGTTCAAGTTCAACTGCTTTTTGATAACTGGTAGCTGCTTGTTCAAATTTTCCTTGAGCTTGTAAAGCAGTACCTAAATTATATTGAGCATCGGTTAAAGATGGTTTTAAGTTAACTGCTTTTTTGTAACTGCTTATCGCTTCTTCGGTACGATTTAAGTTGGTCAGTAATATGCCCACATTAAAATGTAATTCAGCCACGCTAGGATCGATAGTTAAGGCTTTTCGAAAGGCAGTTACCGCATCTTTAAACTTGTTCTGACCTGCAAGGGCATTGCCATATAAGTTATGTATTACAAAGGCATTGGGGAACTGCTTTAACATTTTTTTCGCTGTCGATTCAGCAAGCTCTAAGTTTCCAGTATTTAATGCTTCTAAAATAGGTTGAATTTCAAGTTGCGTTGGTTGACGCATTTGGGTTGGTCGTTTCATTGTTTTACCTAACTCTCTATATCTATTATTTATCGTCTGAACTTACACTAGTTTAATTCCAGACAGCATAGGGATAATTGTCTAAAATCATTTTATCTTTGCTTATGAGTGCTGAATTCATTACCGCGGCTTCAGCGGTGATTATCCTGTCAAATACATCTCTAGTCCATGTCACTGTTAATGCCTGAGTGAACACATCATCAGCAACCATCTCGTTAATAGTTAAACCGATAGACCTATTTAAGCTTGTTATCATTTCTACCGGCTGCGTCGTAATTCTGCCTATTTCAAATAAATATTGCAGTTCAAGCCTAACCATATGCGATATGGCAACATCATTATTTTCAATCAATGATACTGCTTTATCCGTAAGTTTGGTGGTCAATCCGGCATAAAGCCATACTACAATGTGGGTATCCAAAAAGATCATACATTATCCACTTCATGCCACTCAGTGAGTTTTAATGCCACTAAATCTTCGGGTTCACCAACAATACAGTCATGTTTTGAGATGTTTGATAACTTACTTTTTGGTTCATCCAACACAATTTTTAAACGGTGACCTTTGCGCGTAATCACCAACGGTATGCCTGTTGTAATCACTCGATCCACCGCTTTAAAGAGTTGTTGTCTTAATGTTGTTAATGTTATTGCCATATTTAGCCCCTACAAGTACATGTTTGATACTAGCACATGTACCTAACTTTTAATTTTAAAATTTAACCTAATCACTTGATGCCCTAATATAACTAGCTCTCTTACACCAGCAGGCGTCATCCCAACACGATACTCATTATTCTTAATTTCTTTAGGTACACCCATTAACATTACAAAACTCTGGTTTTTTGTTGATGTTATTTCTGTTGTAATGACTTATTTCTATTATTAATACTAACTGAGTTACTTGTGGTAAAAAATACTGATTTTGATACTTTATCTGCGCTTAAATTCGACAATCGATTTATCGATGAATTAGCCGCAGATCCTGATCAAGAGAACATTCGTCGGCAAGTATTTTCTTCCTGTTATTCCTTTGTTGATTCAGCACCTGCTTCCGCGCCTACATTAGTTGCATTTTCACGTGAAGTTGCCGAATTAGTGGGCCTAACAGAACAAGACTGTCAATCCGACCTCTTTAAACAGGTATTCACCGGAAACACGGTACTTGAAGGTATGCAAGCTCATGCCCAATGTTATGGCGGTCATCAATTTGGTAACTGGGCCGGACAATTAGGTGATGGACGAGCCATTAACCTGGGCGAAGTGCTTAATGAATCTGGCCAACATTATGCTTTGCAATTAAAAGGATCTGGCCCTACTCCTTATTCACGCAGTGGTGATGGTTATGCCGTTTTACGATCTTCGGTGCGTGAATTCTTGTGCAGTGAAGCGATGTTTCATTTGGGCGTGCCAACCACCCGTGCTTTAAGTTTAATGACGACTGGCGATCAAATAACGCGAGATATGTTTTACGATGGCAGACCACAGCAAGAACCCGGCGCAGTTGTATGTCGTGTTGCATCTTCTTTCTTAAGGTTTGGCAGCTATGAAATCTTTGCCTCACGTG
>Ga0209495_1002725_pt1 | contig 11318 bp, 8 predicted proteins | sample EN1Hudsemesocosm_FD_184629 | JGI IMG/M metagenome (GOLD analysis project Ga0209495, IMG submission 184629) | Methane-oxidizing microbial communities from mesocosms in the Hudson Canyon - EN1E Hudson Canyon (SPAdes) (version 2) | ecosystem: Environmental > Aquatic > Marine > Cold seeps | place... | reverse complement strand
GGAGCCCACGTCGATACATCATCAGCATCAAGCGTTGTGCCTGTTGCCGCGGTGTTAGAGTCACGCAATGTTAAGTTCAGTTCAGGCAGCGTGTCGCCTTTCACTAATTGTATTGTGTCGTAATACGCCATTTTGACCTCAAGTAAGGGTTATTCTCAGCATTGACATGCCAGACCAGTATATCACTTTTATATAAGCGGTGCTTATAATTGGGAGTAAATGGGGGTTAGACGTTTTGCTAGGTCGCCCATATCTCCAGTGAAGAATGTTTCAAGTGTTCCCGCCGTTGGGCCCAGTGCAGTAACCACTCCGCTACGCCCGTAGTCCCCTGCGTCGTTCATCATTTTAATAACGGACATTGGGCCTAAAATACCGGCACGGTCTACTAGCTCGAATAAGTAATCCAGGGTCTCTTGTTCTGGGTCCTCTCGATCGTCGTCCTTGAATGCCCCTTTAATCATTTCGCGCGTTTGGAGTGCGATCGCTGCTAGCGGTAACAATGCGGCGAACATAATCATGGCTGGCAACGCTGCTTTCGCCCTATCCCCTTCTGCCCATCGCGATTGCATCTCTCGTGCAACACCACCGACTATGATCTGGCCAAACGTATAGAAGAAACTTTTCAGCTGCCATACCAACATGTAATGTGGGTCACTCGCCCAAGTAGGACGCTGTGCGGGGTTTGGTCTGATGATGGATTCATCCACGAATTTGAGGATGGCCTCCTGTACTGCTTCGCCTTCCGGCGTTGCTAGGTCTATCGTGTCAGTTTCGCGGTTATACCCCTTAGTCGCAGTCTCATGATCAAGGCCCAACTCCCTCAAATAACGGGCACTCCGTACATCACCCGCTGCTGCTTTTTTGGCGTGGTTCGCTATAAAATCACGCCCTATATTAGCTGCGATAATTCGGGTCATTCGGGTCCACTGCTCCAAACCAATCATCTTGAAATACTTATCAGACCATTTGCGTGCGCCCGGATCAATGAACTCTGAGTTGTACGCTTGGTGCAAAGCCTCTTGAACAGCCTCGCGTGATGCAGCTCCGATGCGCTCTGCAAATTCGATCATCTCTTCGCGGCTTTGCTTGCTCATGTATGCGCGCCAGTCCTTCAGTACACTTTTAAAACCGTCCATGTCTTTTGACCGAACAATCGGGTTGCCGAGGTCGGTAAACGATGCGACAACTGAAAATAGTAAGGTCGTGGCAAACTGCAACGCAGCGATGTACGACTGGTATTTGTTCCACGTAGGGTCAATGTGTGCCCCCAAACGGCCCATATACCCGAGCACTATTTTACGGGCCTGTGCGCGTTGCTTTGGTGGCATTTTGTTGATGAGCGCCTCTGCCTCATCCTTAATGACATTGTACTCGGCGTGTTTGGTCGCCTGTTTTAGGTAGAGTTGTACTGCCACCATGGGGTTTTGGTAGAAACCTAAGTCCTGTAATGCCTTGGTGTCCATATTTTTCAGCTTGCGCCGCATCTTGGCATTGAACTGAGGGCCGAACAATTCGTGGTGCGGTATGTCCTCTATAAAAGCCCCGTCGTTTTCGAGCATTGTTCGCGTTACGGTTTGGGCTTCTCGCTGGGTAAGCCCCCCTTTTTTCAGTTCAGCGATGAACGCAGTTTGGTTTGCCTGAACAGCTTGCGTGTTATATATAATAGGGAAGTAGTTTCGTATCTTCCCTATTGTTGGGATACGTTTTTTTAGGTAGTCGCGGTGGAAACGCTCGAAGAAGTCAGCTAGATGTTTCCGCATTTTGGGGTCTATAGACTGGTCTATATTTACGCCTGCCTGCATTTCTGCAAGAACTTTGTTTGCGTGCTCTTTATCTTCACCTAGTATCTCGGCAAACTGTGCATTCCATTTGTCTAGGGCATGGCGTTGCTTGTTGAGCATGTCGCCTTTTGTATCGTTCGACGTTTGGGTGCGGTGGTAAAATAGGTTGGCGAACGCTGGGCCATATTTTCCTAGACGCACCCGTGCGTATTGGTCAGCGGAGAGGATAACTTTCAGCAAACCATCAACGAGTCCGAGGTCCCACACTTGTTGCATGGCCTCGCGTAACTTGGTCAGAACGGGCGTGCCTTGTAGTCTGTCAAAGGTGCGCTGGAACTCTGTGTCATTGGACGTTTGTTCAGTCGATTCCTGCCCGTGGACACTCTCTAAAACAGCACCCATGTATTGTTCAAAGGTTTCTTCGAGAGTGAAACGGTCCTTATTAGTCCTAACAGCCTGCCTCTGCTTTTCGTTCAGCCCTTTTAGATTTCTCCTAACAAACTGCCGCGACTTGCGCCACAACTCACGCATCTTTGCGGCAACTCGTTTGAAATGGGCCTCAGTGAATTTACTTGGGGTCTTGGTCTGCTTCTCGGCCCATACAGCCACCTGATCTGCATACCATTCTTCAAAACCCACTTCATCATTTGTGTACTGTTTATTGCTCTTAGTTTTAAGTTGCTCTTGGTAGGCCTTTTTCAGTCTAGCGAGGTTGGCCTCTGACAAGCTATTGATACTCTCTTTAAACAAAACGTGCCCGAGCTCGTGCCCCAAAATCGCTGCGGTTATGGCCTGGCGGTACGGGCTGTCTAAGTTTTTAGATATGAAGATGTACGCATTACCATCTCGCTGGGCAACAAATGCTTTTTGCTTACCCTCAAGGGCATGCTTAATAACTGCGCCTTCGATGGCACCTGGATTTTGTTCGTTAAAAGCCTCAACGTCTTCAGCCCAAATTATATGGACCTTGGTCTTTATGCCGACTGCCGAAATGATTGCATTGGCGTAATTTGCAAACAAATCGGGGAATGTCCCCCACACGGACACTTTGCCCATGTCGCGTTTGTGCAGCTTCGACTTAGGCTTAGGCTTAGGCTTAGGCTGTGCTTTTGCTTTCACTTTTGGCTTTGGCTTTGGCTTTGGCTTTGGCTTCTGCCTAGCTTTTGCTACTTCTGCCAGCCTATTTTCTGCTGCGGCAATTTGATCGTTGATACTCTGCCCATCAAACAATGGCTGTATTTCTTGCTGAGCGCCAGTTTCTGCGCTGGCGTCCAATTCCCGTTCCAGCTGCTCGATTTGTTCCCTTATTGGCTTCATGCCTTCTAAACGCATCTCTGCTTTTAGGGCTTCCTCATTTTCCTCAATTTCTTCTTTTGAGAATACCTCCTGTTTTTGTTTGGGTGTTGTTTTTCGTTGTTGTTTGGGTTTGGTGCCTCGGCGGGTTGAATACCTAATAAAGTTTCCATCCTCATCTAGGATGCGGGCTTTTTTAGCGTCCCGTTCGGCCTGGGCCTCACTCATTGTAATAGTGTCGGTCTCAACTTCTTCGTTCCGCTCCAGTTCACTCGCCTGATCTTCGCGGGAGCTGCCCAATTCTGCCAGCCTATTTTCTGCTGCGGCAATTTGATCGTTGATACTCTGCCCATCAAACAACAGCTGCATTTCTTGCTGACCACTAGTTTCTGCGCTGACGTCCAATTCCCGTTCCAGCTGCATTTCTTGCTGACCGCTAGTTTCTTGCTGAGCGCCAGTTTCTGCGCTGGCGTCCAATTCCCGTTCCAGCTGCTCGATTTGGCGCATCGTCTCGACGACGCTATCCTCAGTTTCAATGAGGCGTTCTTCTTTCGCAGCCTTACCATCGAAAGAGGAGCCCTCTTCGGTGTATTTCCTGGCGGCCCATGCTTTTTTGAGGTGTTGCCATGTGTACGTTTTACCGTTAGCTTTCGCGATGACAGTGCTGGCTGGTAATGCATCGAGGTTAATTACGAAACCCCGATCCGCCAACTCCTGATTCATCCTTAAAAAACCGGACATGAGTAACTGCGGGTACGTCATGTGAGACGCATTGGCCTTGTCCTTGTTGTTCGCTCGCATGCCTGCGTGGGCAAGTTCTATCGGTGATAGATAGACTTTTTTGCCTTGCGGATCTGTTGCTGGAAGTGTGCGATCTTTACCCTCTCTTTTTGTGCCAGATCGCGCTTTAATAATGCCTTCATTAACGATTTCACTGACATCTAAACTGCTCTCTACGACCTCTTCGATGAACTCAGCCCCGTCTTTTTGTACTAGACGGTACTGGCGACCCGGGTTTTCCTCTTGAAGTTTCTTCATGCGAGTTCGGATCGCACGACTGCCGGGGACGTACCCATCGCCTTTTTTATTCTTCCCTAGTAGCCTTTCCTCGAATCCTTGAGGCTGTTCTTCTAGCTCTCCGTGCGCTGTGCGCTGCTCAGTGGCACCCGCTTCTGGAAGGTCAGTCTCAGTGGCACCCGCTTCTGGAAGGTCAGTCTCGTTGAACACCTCCTGTTCGATTTCGGAAAGGCGGTCTTCTTGGGGGTCAGTACCTTGTGCTAACTCCCTCCGTACAAGCTCTTGGAATCGGTTTTGGCCCATCTCCTCGGCGCGCCTATTAAGCTCTTGTATCGCAGCGGCTGCGTTTGCCTGGGTAATAGGGTCAGCTTCTAACGTCTGCCCTTGTTGCGTATCTTGGACGGCGTACAGCAGTTCGTTCAACGGGACGGTAGCCATACCTTCTGGGGAAAGGTCGTCGAACTCGAAATTATTGATTGTCGACTCAGCATCGGGGGCCGTTTTTTCATGGATCTGCTGACGAGTACTGTCCAAAATATTCCGTGCAGATGCGATGGTGGCTTTGATTGTGCCTGAACCGCCACCCAATGCGCCACCTGCAACAAGGCCTGAATAGGCCGAATCCGCGATTCGCATTACAGCGCGGGCTTTGTCGTAATTTGGGTCTTGCTGAAAGCGCTGCGCGACAATCATGGACTCTTGACTGCCCTCGGCAAGTGTCTCCGCAGAACCTTGTCTCACCACTGCGCCTGCGAATACCTTTAACGGTGATGTAGCTCTCTTCAGTTTCGCTAGCTTAGCTAGTGATTTTACAAAAAGTATTTCAGGCGCTACGTCCGCAACCGCGAATGGGACGCCGATCAAAGCTGCAATGCCTGCGGCATCAGTTGGATCTTGGCCGGTCACCATAGATTCTTTAAAAGAGGACGAAACACCTTGGTAATAGCCGGAGCTCATCGCGCCGACCACAGCCGATTTTTTTGTGAAACTCTTGATTGCGGCTAATTTGAGCGCCTGTTGTGCAACGTCCACAGCTTCCTTAGATGCATTGCCTTTTGAGTAATCGATGATCGCGTCGCGCACCATCCGTTTCATCTGACCTTTGGCCACCACCCCGCCTACGAAACCCGGGATTGCACCCACGCCCACGGCTGACGTGAAACCTACTGCTGCGCCAGCTGTACCGGCGGCGAAACTTTCAATGGCTGACGGTACAGCTTGCCCCAGCTTGAACACAGACATCTCTGCAAAGTTACTGAAACCAGGGTCTTCAATAAACTCTTCAAAACTGGCAAATTGGCTGGATAAACGACCAATCTGACCGTCAATTGTTTCGGCCTTTTCAAGGTGCTCAACTGCTGTAGCCTCATCCCCTGCTAAATAATTAAAGGCTGCTGCTGCTGTATGCTTAGAGGAAATGAGACCTTTGCGACCTGCTTCAAAACCCGCCTCTGTGGCAGACAGGTTCTGGTCGGTCATTACTTGCCCTGCTTCTAGGTCAGCCGCCAACAGATCAATGTCGCCAATAACACCGTTGCTTTTTGTTTCAAGGGCTAGCTGCTTTTCAAGGTCAGCTATCTGTTGGTCTATGTCGAAGCCGCTCATTAGTTACCCTGCTGTAGCTGTTCCAACTGTGCACTTTGCCCCTTCAACATTTCAATTTTCGCTTTAACGGCGTTGTATTGGGCGACACTCTCGAAACCTTCTCTAATCTTCCGTAACAAACGGTTAATTTCAGCTTGGACGTTCTGTACTCGGGTTTCATAAACGCCTTTAAGCTCCTTACGAAGGTAGTTTTGTACATCCCCGTCAAAGTCAGTAAGTTTAACGTCCATGTCGTTTCGTTTCTCCCCAGTGATTGGGTCAATGGCGAAAATCTTACCTCCTTCACGCGCATACCCGCTCATGCCCACTGCTGCGTCTTCCGAGTTGAAGGTCCCGTGAACGAGGTAGTCCCACGGGTCTGAAAAAAAGTTGGTTTCAAACCTGTCGTTGAGCATCTGACCCACTTGAATGCTAAGGTGCGCACTCTGGTCAGTTGTCAGTTTGCCCGTATTATAGCCAGCAAACATTTTGGTGAAATACTGCGCTGGGTTTTCAGTGGCGCTTACGTTCAGGGCATCAAACGTCTTTATGAAGGAATCCGAATCTTTGTTCTTGTCGGATGTCAGCTCCATTTGTTTTTTAGCCAGCTCAACACGCTTGTTGACGTTGTTTTTGACCAGATCTATTGTATCGCTAGACATGACACCGTGGTCTATAAACCGGTTAAATGTAGCCTGATCTATGGTCTTGGTGTTTTTTAGTAGTAGGAGTTGGTATACGTCTTTTTTGGTCAGTTTTTTTCCGGGCGTAACCCCCCCGATTTTGTTCCCCGCAGCGGTTACGGTGTCTACTACTTGTTGCCCCTCTGTGCCAACTTTTGCTTGTATTGCTTGGTCGAGCATCTGCTGCATCTGTGGATTGGTTGCCATATTTTGGCTGACTGATTCAGTGGTAACAGCGTTGTCAATTGCCTTGTTTGCCATCCCGTTTTGTTCAGTGGCTTGACCAATCTGGAGCCGATTAGCTGCGAGCTTCTCGATTTCATCCAGGGCTAACTGGTGCCCAACAATTTTTTCCTCATCTAGCTCGCTTAGGGGCGCTACGGTACTCGACCTAGCCGAAGCTCTACCTTGGCGTTGAAGGACATCAATCTCTTCTTCGTGGAATTCGGCAGCACCTTGTAACTGGGTGTCGGAGATGTTGGCCAATGAGTCCGGGGTGAAGTCGGACAACCCAACAGCCCATTGGGGGTCCCTTAACAGATTGCGAATATTGCGCTGGTTAGTGACATTTGTTTTTCTGGGATTTGACCCAGATGTCAACAGGTCTAATTGCTGGCCTGCCTCGTTGCCATAAGCTGCGGGCACTTCCACTACTGCTTGGCCGCTAGTATTTACTGGCTGTTGCTGTTGCTGTGGTTGCTGCTGTGGTTGCTGCTGCGGTTGCACGGCATTGTTTAATGTCGATCGGGTTATTAACGGGGCCGTCGCTTCAAGTGCCGCAGCAGTTTGCGCACGGCTGGCATTACCGGTGTGTTGTAGGGCGGCGCGCCCAAATTGGCCCAGCATCCCTGACGCGTGTTCCATCTGCGAAATAATCTGCCCGTTGAATCGGTTGTACCCAGCCTCATCCACCAATAATGGGTTATCATCTGGATCGGACGTACCCTTCTCTGTTACAAAGGTTCTTTTTTCGGGCGCGCCGGGGTCGTGTAGTTCCATGACTGCTTGTTTTTCGCTGACGGGCACCCAGCCTTTGAATATTTTACCGCTGTCGTTGTTGTCCCAGACTTTTCTGATGAGAGGGGAGTTGTAAAAATCAGTGACCCTATCGTTCCATGCAGGGTCCGCTGCCAATTGTTGGGGTGTGGGGAAAGTGCCTGTCTCAGGGTCCATTATATTATTACGGAAGTTGTGGAAGGCCTCTTGCAGCTGTATAGCGCGGTTTGACAGCTGTTGTGCCTGGGCGGCGGCTTCCAAGCCGGGGGTTCTCGCATCCAGCTCCTTTTTGCGGAACTCGTCCGAAATGCCGAACTGGCGTTTACCCTCTGTGAATTGACCCAGCTGCATCGCCAACGATGCCTCAAACTGCTTGTTCTGTAGTTCCGCTTGCTGGCGACCCAGCACCGAGTTTAAAATTGGGTTGTTGTATCCAGCCATTTTTAGAATCCCATTCCGAAGCCAATAATTTGGCCTAATATGTTCATGTTTGACGTATGTGCATTTGCTTTATCCCGTTGGTATGCGGCCTCTCTTGACGCCCCCATACCTGCGGCAGAGCCTAAACTGTCCAATGCCGTATTGAGCTGTTCATTACCCATCCCCATCAGCGATGATTTCAGGCCTAAGTTACGGTCACGTTGGTCAAGCACAGAGTTGTTGACAGCCCCTGAATATGAGGATGCGTTGCCTAATGAGTTCATGCGTTTTGAAGCGGCCATTTGGGCAGGTGTCATACTTGCGCCATATCGGCTCATTGTGCGTTGCTGCATGCCTGCTGAGACCTGTTGGCCTAGCGCCTGAGACTCTTTAGCGGAATCAATTAGGGCGGTGCTGTCTGTGTCAGCCAGCATCCCCTCTTCCATGTCGCCATAGGTCTCTAGGTAATGTTTAAGCTGTTCACGGGTAATGCTGGCTAATGTGTCGCCTGCGCTTGGTCCTGACTCAACTGCGGACGCCACTTGTTGACTACCAACGTCATTACCGCCGCTGTTCCCACCATTACGTGCATTGGCCGCATCAATTTGGGGTTTACGGGCAGCACCCACGCGCTCTGCCTCGGACATAGCGCTCCAGGATGAGCCGCCGCTCATTGCGGCTTCGCGTGAACGTAGGCTGTACTCGTCCTTTGCAGCGTCGTTCATGCCATATTTTGTTTGGTTTACGAAACGGTCTTTAGGACTTTTAGACGTTTTTCCGAGTTCATACTCTTTTACTTGCGCCATAATAATTGCCTTATGATAATTTCTTTAACTGGGCGATCAGTTCGTCCGTTTTTGAAGTGTCAAATGGGTTGGCCTTTCTATACATACCTGCTCCTAGGTCCATCCCGAACGCCATGTTGGTGTCCTGCATACTGCTTGATGCTTGCGCTTTGGCCAGCAGCTCCTCGTTTTGAGCTCTAGCGGCATTCGATAAACCTCTCATGGCAATTGAACGCCCACCCTGACCCAACGTCAGTGCACCCAATTGGGCTGTGTCTTTGACATCCTGTGCCTTGTCATCGGCTGATGCCAGTGCGCCGCCCAGGGCATTATTTTGGATAACGCCTTGTTTAGCCTGGCCCATCATAGAGCGACCGCTGCCAAAGCCCCCGCTAGAATTAGAAGTACCCAAGCCTGCACCTTGACTGCCACTAAAGGCCTGAGCCATATCAGCATTTGCTCGACCACCAAGGACGCCAGAAACATCACGCCCAGATTCCTTAACAAGGCCCGATTCATGGGGTCGATACAGACTTTTATGGCGGTCCGTAATCGTGATTGCATTTTCGCCCAGTGCTTTTTCAAGTTCACCTTGCTGTACCTTTTTTGCTGAATTACCCATTTTTATTCACCTGACATCGATACGTTACGCAGACAGGCGAGAAACCCAGTTCCTTTACCCGTTTGCCCCAGCCCAAACGGGCGGAATTGAATTCAATACGTTCAACGCCTATTTCGGCGGCTAGGTCATACCCTGCGGCTACAGCCTCGGCGAACACATTTACGCCCTGACGTAACCAAAGGTGGTCAATCATTAACGTGGGAACCCGCTCATAGCCTGAATCGTATTGGCTGAGTATTGTAAAACCTAAACGGTCTGATCCATCCTCAACCCAATACAAGTGGATCTCGCCCGACATCAGCTGATGGTAGATGTCAGCAGGCAAAAACTCCGCTCTCACTTTGCGGATTATTTCCAACATGCCGCCGTGAAAATACTCGTAGTTTTTACGGATACTGGCTTTCGTTGCGGGGATCAGCTCTACCATTACAGACCCCCATACCGGACTGTCCTGCGGGTCGGCCCTCTTCGGCCATCCGCTTTGTTTCTGGCATCGCGAATGTGGGCCTCGAATTCGGCCTCATGTTTCATTGCGCGCTGGGGGTTAGCCCACGGCATGTCGTGTGCGTTAAACAGGTTGGCTAAAGCACCAGCCATGATGCCGTCAACATAGTCTTCTACAAAACTGGTTGAGATGCTCGTGGCAGACAATGTCGGTTTTATCGACGCATACACAGTGACCACATCACCCGCTTTGATAGGTGCAGGGACCAAATACAACGTCTTATTGTCCGTACGAATGTAGTTCGTTGGTGTGGCTTTTTCAGTCCGCCACTTTGGGTTCGCATGAGTTGCGCCCTGTTCAGTATCGGGTTCAATCTCTTTGTCACCTAGGGTGACTGAGTGAACCTCAACAATGTTTGTGTTCTTCGGGAGGTCAACATCGTACTCGAACAGACCCGAAACTGTCATGATTGGGTCGAGGGTTGCCCGATATGCCCCGCTGCGTTTTCAGAAGCTGAGCACTGCATCTTTAATCGCCTTTTCCGCCACAAAGTCAGGGCAACCTGCAATGTGGTATGGAAGTAGGCTGACCATGTCTTTGTAATTCATGGGTTATACCTGTGCGACTGTGCGCGTATTCGGGCTGGTTACGGAGTCCAACTGGATCTTTATGCCGAGGGAGCTGACCATCGCTTTATAATGCTGGTGGCTGCGCTGCTCGTTGCCCGCGTGGTCGGCTTCTTTCGCGTATGCACGATAAAGGATGTAGTCCAGCAAATTATTCGTGTGGATGTCTGGGATAGAGATATTCCCACCTGATGCAACTTGCGTTGGCTCTACGGCGTAAACAACCTCGACGTGCCCGTTGCCATCATTTGGCGGGTAAACGTAAAACGTACGTGGGTCTAGCTCATCGAAGGTGTAGTGGTCAGCAACTGTTGTGCCTGTCACGCTGTGCCAAAGTGGTTGCCGTACATCGAGCACATCACGACTGATTACACGGATCACTTTTCCGCCTGCCCCCGCACTGCTTAAATTGCGCACAATCCGCAATACTTGGAGACCAGTAGCCGGGATTGCCTGCTTAGTGCCTGCAACCATCGCTATGGATTGGTTGGTTGCGCTTACGGAAGGTTTGAGCAAGCATATTTCTCGCTGCCCATCGTTTAGCCACCCCAGCAACTCCGCAGAAGACCAACGGCCTCCCGCGACATCTTGCAGGACAATCTGTGCTTTACTAATGATATCATTCGCTGCAATGGCCATTACGCCTCACTTAGTTCAGCCCAAGCTGTATCCCGTTGCTGAGAGGTGATGTCGTAGCCCAGTATCTTCTCGATACTGCGGACTCTGGGATCACCATTTTTTGAAAAGGCTTTGTTGTCACCTTTATCCATCAGTTGCTCAATTGCGGCCATGATTTCCATAGCTTGATCCTCATCTGAGACTTCATCTACTTCAACCGTTGCAGATGTAGCAACTGATTTTTTTGTCTGTGGTTGTTTGCCGACTGGGTATGCACCCGCAGCAATACATTCGTCCACTATAAGTGGGGGGACTTCTTGCGCTACGCCAGCCTCGAACCAAACGGATTGTCCGCTTAGAGAAGCAATGTGCAGTGCCTTATCAGAAATCAACATAATAAAAACTCCAAAAAGCCCCCGACGCTAGGCCGGGGGAAGAGGCCCTATTG
>Ga0209495_1002724_pt1 | contig 11319 bp, 6 predicted proteins | sample EN1Hudsemesocosm_FD_184629 | JGI IMG/M metagenome (GOLD analysis project Ga0209495, IMG submission 184629) | Methane-oxidizing microbial communities from mesocosms in the Hudson Canyon - EN1E Hudson Canyon (SPAdes) (version 2) | ecosystem: Environmental > Aquatic > Marine > Cold seeps | place... | reverse complement strand
AATAATTCAAGGCCATTGATTTACGAATATCCTTCAAAACATCCCTGTAAACACGTTGCTTATCTTTCAGCCGTCTGTGCAAGGTTCTGGCTGAAATATTAAGTTGAGAAGCGACTATCCCTGCATCAGACTGCCCCTCATGAAGACAACGGATAATTGTGTCACGCAAATCAACAATAAACATGTCATCTTCAGGAAGGTGATTAAGTAGTTCTTCTGCCTGTTTACCTAACAAGCTATGTAAGGTTTGATCTTTATGGAGAATTGGGAAATTTAACTCACTGATTTGAAAAGATAGTGATAGTTTTTCTTGTTTTGATAGGACCGGACAAGCAAAGAAGTTTTCATAAATAGGATTATTTTTATCGTCAATTTCTTGGGTAAAAGATACATTAACAAGGTTTAAAATATGAGGCTGAACTATTTCACGAGATATATTAATCATAGCGCTAAGTAGCAATTCATCTGATAACTGGCTTGAATAACCATAATTAGGTGGCCAGGTTAACGTTACTACATCTTTACTAACAAGCTCTGTATCAGCATGACTGCCAGCATATATAAGCCGCTGAAAACGTTTAAAGCACTGCAAAGCTTCGGCTAAATTTCGACTCGTACGGAACAGATAACCTAACACACCACAATGTTCAACCTGTACAGAGCGGCCTATATCTACGCCAAGGGCAGGGGTGTTAAGTTCAGCATTTAACTCATCCAATAAATCCCACCACTGCTTAAAAGACATTTGTTGTTTTAAAGTCAGCTCATCAAGTTTTTGCTGATAAGCCGGTAATGAAATTTGATGAGTCTTCAAATAATTTTGAAGAAAACCAATTACGTCTCGGGTGATAAAAAAATCATTCAACATATTTAGTTTAGCTCTGACTAGGCTTAAAATATTTCAATTTGGCGCAGATCGTCAAAAAACAGACCAATAAAGCCAATAATAGTTGTCTAATCATGATTAAACTAGCCTTAATTGAATTAATTATTAAAAGAATAAAGAGATAAAAGGCGAGATTTTATGAGTGACGTAATACATGCTCTTGGGTTTATTTTTACATTTGGCGTTTTCTTTGTAGGAATTATCATTTTAGAAGCTTGGTATTGGCAACGTAAAGGCCGACCGGAGGCTTATAACTTTAAAGAAACACTAGCAAACATAAGTACAGGTGGACTTTATAAAATTATTGATGGCATTGCAGTCGCATTGTTTATTCAATTTTTTTATGAGTATGTGCAACAGTTTGGCTTTCAGTATGAAGCCAATGATGGTTTTCTAAGTATATTATTTATCTTTTTAGCCGTTGATTTTTTCTTTTATATTTATCATTTCTCAATGCATAAAGTACGTTGGTTATGGGCGATACACGTTACCCATCATTCCTCAAAGATTATGAACTTTTCAACAGCTTTGCGTCAGAACTTCTTGGTGGACTTCAATTTTGGCTGGGTCCTATGGTGGATTCCCTTAGCTGTTATTGGCTTCGATAAAAACTGGACAATTATTGCCATTGAACTAAATCTGGCTTATCAATTCTTTATTCATACTGAAATGGTTAATAAGTTAGCGAAACCTTATGAGTTAATTTTTAACACACCTTCTCATCACCGAGTACACCATGGTTGTAAGCACGATCAAATTGATACCAATTTTGGAGGTGTTTTAATTATTTGGGATCGAATTTTTGGTACGTTTAAAGATGAGCGAGATGTAGGCGAAATTGAATATGGTTTAACCAGCCGCCAACCAACTACTTTAAATCCCTTACGTTTAAATTTAGATGAATTTTTTCAAATGCTCAAAGATGTGGTGACCTATAAAGACTATAAAATACTCTATAAATCTCCGTCTTATGTAGAAGAACAATATGGTGCTGATCCTGAACGAATAGAGTCAGCAAAACCTTTGCAATCAAAAGGAATTATGGAATGACCAATTTAACTGCACTGGTAACAGGTGCATCTGATGGAATAGGTTTTGAATTTTGTAAAGTCTTAGCAGCAAACCAATACGACATTGTTTTAGTTGCACGCAGGGAAGATAAGTTAAAGAAAGCAGCAGAACAACTTATTAATAAGTACGGTGTTGCTTGCCATGTTATTCCTTGTGACTTATCAAAACCTAAAGCAGCACAATCGTTGTACAGAGCTACGCAAGATAAGAATATCACAATTGATTTTCTTGTTAACAATGCAGGCTTACTTTTCAACGGTAGTTTTCATGAGATAGAGTTGCAAAAACAAGAAATCTTATTAGCAGTTAACATTACCGCGTTAACCGCACTGAGCCACTTATATGTACAAGACATGATAAGTAAGGGGCAGGGTAATATACTTAATGTCGCTTCAACGGCATCCTGGATTGGGATTCCTAATCAAAATGTTTATTCCGCATCTAAAGCGTACGTTTTGCCATTTAGTTTGGCTTTGGCACATGAAATGAAATTAAAGAAAACGGGTGTTACTGTGTGCTGTGTTTGTCCTAATTACACAGAAACAAAAATGCTTAACAACCCTGAGCAAGGGAAAGCAATTAAAGCCCCAAAGTTTATGATTTTGTCCGCTGAGTTTGTCGCTCAAGAAGGGATAAAAATGTGCCTGTCGGGAAAGTCTTTAAGTATTCCAGGTAAAATGAATTCATTTTTTATGGCTATTGTTCAGTGCTTTCCTAAAACATGGGTAACTCGTGTTTTTGGGAAGGCTTATCAGAGTATGTAGCTTCTTTGTTCTAATTGGTCGGATAAACCTGATTGTTTAGTTGTTACCTCTTCAGTAATGATAACTGGTTCCTGTTATGAATCAGTTTCTACAAGTCTGATACCTCTCTAAGTTGATACGTTATTTTCCTGCATTAACAGGAGAAAAATAAAATGAATTTATGTAGAGTTGGTATTGTAAGTGTTTTCGTCGTTCTATTATCTGGTTGTAAGTTGGCTGAAACGTTAACTGCTTATACAGCAAGCACTTTATGCTCAAAGGTATTTCTAGCTGACCTTCCAAAGAGTCATATTCTAAAAACGGATCTTATACCTACAACATTAGGTTTAGTGAGTACGGTTTATCAAAAAGTAGATTATCGATCAAAAACAGTTACTGCTTATTACAGTGGGTCTAAGTCGAAAGCTATTTATCTAGACAGGCTTGGTTGTACCTTAGTAGGTGAAACATCGGAGAGTGAGCTTCGACAGAGATACGTACCGGAGATTGCACCTGCTGATCTGACGTCGGATACTCCATGGCCATATGGCAGTGCAGGTGTTAGTGCCAATAATAGTGTTGATATTGCGGAGATTACACGGGCAGCCAATGACTTATTCACTGAAAACCAACTGTTTGCAAAAAATACTGCCAGTGTGTTGGTCGCGTATCAGGATAAGTTAGTGTATGAGCGTTACGCCTCTGAATATCAGTCCTCAACACCAATGCCATTGTTTTCAATATCAAAAACTGTCTCCGCTGTACTGAGTGGTATCTTGGTGAATCAAGGTCTTATGGATGTTCATAGTCCTACTGGTTTGGCAGAATGGTCGTCCCCATTAGACCCACGTCATGCAATAACTCCGCATCACTTAATGAGTATGACGGCTGGTATCGGAAACAAAGACAAAGTAGATGAAATTGACCCTGACCTGTTTGATTTGGTTATCGCAGATGACAGGGTAGAGCTATTTTCTCAAATGTCGTCCTTTGGTGGTCCTGGTAGTCTGTATCACTACAATACTGGCAATTACCTTATTCAATCAAAGATCATTCAAGATCGAATTGGTGGGGATTTGTCAGATTACTATGCTTATATTCAAAATGAATTATTTATGAAAATTGGAATCAATAGTGCGGTTGTTCAAGCTGATAACTCCGGCAACATGGATCTTGGAATGTTCGCTTTTATGAGTGCAAGAGATATGGCTCGTTTTGGTTTGTTTTTAAAGAATGAAGGAAACTGGGAAGGGGAGCAAATAGTACCTAGAGAATGGATTGAATATATGAGTCAGCCTTCAGGTTTACTTACCCCTTGGAATACTGATTACGGTGTGGGGCTTTTTCCTAACACTGAGATAGCCGGAAATCGTTTTTGGCCTTCGCTTCCTGAGGATGCAATGACCGCGCTAGGCTTTAGAGGCCAATTCATTGTTATTGTTCCGTCTTTAGATTTTGTTGTTGTACGAACAGGTCATGGAACCAGTGAGGATGGTATTTTGAAGCAAATGGGCAAGTTCATAGAACAGATTCCAGCAGCTTTATCAAATTAAGTTTCTATGTTTCGTAAGAAATAATGCAGGGCAGGTTGCACCATACAACCTGCTTACTGTATTACCTGAATACCTATTTTAAGGTCAGGGAAAATGAGTCCATTAACATCTATAATAGCCGTTGTTCATATATGAATGTTATGCACGAGAAGTAGGCAAAAATAGCTGTACGCTAGTTTCCTTTCCTATTGAAACTGATGTAGATTGTGTATTCCCTTTATTTTCTGAAGGTAGCCACTTAAAAAGTACAGCATGTAATTCATGTAACGTATACGGTTTCGATAAAAAGTCGTCCATGCCAGCATCTAGACAGTCTGATTTGTCAGAAGCTAAGGCTTTTGCTGTGAGAGCAATGATAGGCGTTCTTGTAGAATTATTTATTTCTTCAGACTCCCTAATAGACTTAGTTGCTTCAAAGCCATCCATTATAGGCATTTGGCAGTCCATCAGAATTACTGCATAGTCATTGGTAGCTAATTGTTTAAGTGCTTCAACTCCGTTACAAGCTAAATCACAAGTAAGCCCCATTATGTCGAGTAATTCTAAGGCGTATTCTTGATTTACTATATGGTCTTCTACTAATAAGATTTTTCCCATAAGGTCTTGAATTGATTTTCCTTCAAGTGTCGACCTTTTGAAGTTAAGCGTTCTACCTTGCTCAATATCATCAAGCTTTATTTGCTCTTTGGTCTTACAAGGTCTTTCTATTGGAAAGATACCTTTCAATTCGGTCTGTAATCTAGAATATGCCATTGGATCTTGAGCAATATTTGCGTTTATTGCATACACAAAAAGGTTGAGGTTTTTAAAAACTTCATCTTCTATAAAGATTGATTCAAGGTGATTTTCTATATCACCTTTCTCTTGAATATCGATTACAACGAGCGGATAGTTTAATGCTGATGAAACAAAAGATTTGAGTGTCGTTATAGCTTCTTTATGATTATTAACTTGTATAGGCTGTAATCCCCAACTTATAAGGTTGTGCGTTAAAACTGTCCTATCTGCTGAATCAGGCCCTACAATGAGTACGTCACTATTACTGTTATTTTTACTAGGCACCCTTTGGTTTTCTAACGTTGGTGCTTTTTCTAAATATATTGAAAACCAAAATAAAGAACCTTCGTTTGGCTTACTTGAAACACTTAGTTTCCCCCCCATTAGGTCAACAAGGTTTTTGCTAATACTTAAACCTAAACCTGTACCTCCATATTTCCGTGTAGTTGATCCATCAGCCTGGGAAAAAGAGTCAAAAATTACTTTTTGCTGATCGATTGAAATACCTATACCTGTATCTCGCACATAGATTTGTAATAATACTTTTTTCGATGTCTGTTCAATTACTTCAACTTCTAGTTCTACAGCCCCCTGAGAGGTGAACTTAAGTGCGTTACCAATTAAATTGGTTAGTACTTGTCGAATTCGCCCGCTATCTCCTATCAACTTCGAAGGAATTTTTTTGGGTACTTTAATTCTAAATTGAACCCCTTGATTTAGTGCCTTATGCTGAAAGAAATCTTCTAGGTCAGAAAATAGTTCCTTAATATCAAATGGGTAAGTATCAAGCGACATTTTACCTGATTCAATTTTTGAGAAATCAAGAATGTCATTAATAATCTCCATTAAGGACTCACCGGAATTATTAATGATATCAACGAACTTCTGTTGTTTAGCCGATAGATCCGTATCAATAAGAAGACTTGCCATCCCAAGTACTCCATTCATTGGTGTGCGTATTTCATGGCTCATCCTTGCAAGAAACTCACTTTTTGCTTTATTTGCTTCTTCAGCAATTTTCTTTTCTTTTACTGTTTTTCTAATACTATTTTTTAGCTTGGTTTCCATATAAACAAAAGAAGAGGCAAGTCTACCTACTTCATCTTGTGAACTACTTGCAAGAGTGTGAAGTAAGTGATTGTTTGTATCATTATGCATAAAATTTTGTGATGAAAGCTGGTTTGCGTAATTAGTTAAGAAGTTTAGAGGTCTAGATATTCTAGCAACCCACGCAAAAGCCAAAATTAAACTAATCAAAAACGTAACTCCAATAATAAGGCTTTGACTGGTTACAAGCTCTATTGCGGGTGCTTCAATTTCTTCAACGGGAACAACTACTGCCAAATACCAATTAAAAGGCTTAAAATAGCTGATAAATGTTTCAACTAATCTACCTTCATTTCCTTCATTTCCTTCTTTTCTTTCTTTTCTTGGTGAAAATGGATCGTTATACCTGATTGTGGTTTTTCCTGATAACTGTGCGTCAATAATTTTATTAAGAATATTTTTTTGAGTACTATTAATAATAGAATTGCTCTGTTGCTCAATAATTGAAGGGTTAACAAGAATTTTATTATCTCCATTAAATAGAAATGCATAACCTGTTTTTGCAACTTTAATTTCAGGGAGCTTGTTCCGTAAGTTGCCTACAATCGAGTTCATTCTTTCTTTACTTTCTACTTCTATACCACCAAAGTCCGTAACGGTTGCTAATGTTACATTCCAATGTAGAACAGGCTTAAAGAGTCCAATATGGCGGCTAGGTGTAACTTCTCCTGGTTTTTTCCAGTCAAAAATACCTTTATCACCTACAGGCGATAACTTATCCCCCATAACTTTATATATCTGTCGTCCTTTAAAATCTGTCAATGACGTAATTGATAAACCTTCAAGGCTTTGATTTGCATGAGCAACAATAATTCCATTACGGTCAAAAGCAAAAACCTCGATTTGTCCGAAGTTTACCTCTCTCAACCATTTAAAAGCAGACTCATAAGTTTGAGCCTTAGTAAAACCATTTAACTCTGCTTGTACAGCAAACGCATTAATTGCAGATAAACTTAGATCTGAAATACTAATAAGATCAGACTCTAATTTTTTTAAAATATCTATTTTGTCTTTGGTAAGACGGTCATAACCACCTTTAATGTTAAGTTCTACAAGTCTAAGTACATTTTCTGCAGATGACTTTTCCGCTTTAAGCATTGTTTTCTTTACATCATGGTTTGTAAAATAAAGAATGAATGTTGCAGAAAATAATGTGGTCATTAAAATTAAAAATATAAATTTAGATCTTAATGAGCGAAATCCGTATTTATTGTAATTATGTTTATTCAAGGCTGTTTACTCCCTGGCATAGATATTTTCTTATAAATAACATCTGCGACAGCCAGCCACTCAGCATAGATATAAGTACCTATTTTATCGGCTGTTTCTAAATTAATAGCAACACTATTTTCTACGTCGTAAATCTGTTTAAGATCCCCAGGATTTGCCCCATTAAAAACTTCAATCAAAGCATTCGCAATAAATTGGCCGGTAGTTTCAAAGCCGACTGGAGATACACTCATAAGCATCCCGTATTTAACTTCGTCTATACCTTGTTGTGATAAGGTAGCGACTTGTTTAGTGTTGGCAATTTGAACAATCTTTGGAATGCTATGATTATTCACACCGTTCTGAACTGTGATGTATAAAGCATCAACTTCATTTACTAAAGTGTGTACGCAAGAAAGAACACTAGAAGTGGCTAAAGTTCCATCTGGTATATCACTTTTTGTATGACAACTTACAAGCTCAAATTTTTTCTCTTTTGCTATTTTAGTAACACTTTCTAGTGCTGCGTAGGCTTCGCCATTTTTTGTATTTTCATAGGCGATGCCTAATTTCTTGAATTTTACTAAATCATGAAAGAGCCTTATTTGCTTCTCGTAGCGTTGAGGTGATACGCGTGCAAATACGTGCTTATAGCCTGACTTTTCGGCGCTTTGAATTATCCCTGTTTTAACTGGGTCACTAGAAGAAATAACAAAAGTAGGTGTACGATGTTTATTATTAGCTAAATCTTCTCCTGCCCAGGTTCCCATAGCAAAAATGAGGTCAATTTTGTTAGGTTGATTAACCTTTTGAATGACTTCCTGTCTAAGTTTTATCCTTAGGTTTTGATCCCACTTTGCTGAAAAATAATTATTTTCTATAAACTTAAGATGTTCACTTTTTACATTATTTGCCAGCCACCCCCATAAACGTTTTGTGTTTTCAATTTTGGGAATCTCTATTGGTTCGATCCAGCCTAAGTTAACCAACCCTTCAACTGTCGCGACCAGATAGTCGTAATAATTTTTGTGATACCCACCTTCATAATAAGCAAGTTGCCAAACTTTCGTAGATAGTTTTAGCTGACCCTTTGGGTGCTCTAATGATGCTGCACCTTCACTATACAAAAACAACACACTGAATAAAGTGGCAACTAGTTTTAAACGAACAAAGCTTATAAAAAAACTGAACATGAAAACTCTCCTTTTCTCATACTCTAGTAAAAATTATTTTTATTTAGGTTGAGCGATTTCATCGAAAATTTCATCGCTAGCGCCTAAAAGCAAAATAGGGGGGTTAAATCCAATAATCTTTGCTGTTTTTAAATTAACGGCCATTTTCGGTGGCTCTTCAAAAAGTTGGCTAACCTCATGAGGCTCAGCACCATTAAAAATATTGGCAGCAGTTATGGCATGAAATTCACCAAAATACTTAAAATTTGATTGGGACAAGCTAGCTAATACACCATATTTAACTTCTTCAGCACCTGATTGAGAGAACGTAGGAATATTATTTTTATTTGCAGTACGAACTAGTATTGGAATGCTGCTGTTTGTAACGCCTCCTTGCTCCGTTAGGTAAATTGCGTCAGCTGTTTTAGTAAGCTTCTGAAAACAACTTATAACAGTATATTCAGCCAGGTGTGTATCGCTAATATCGCTTTTTGTATGACAAGGTACTATCTTAAAGCCAATTTCTTCACTTAGTGACTTGATTGTATCTATGGCTGCATAACTTCTACCATTTTCACTATTTTCATAAGCTACTCCTAGACGCTTAAAACCAGTTATACTGTGAAAAACACGAATTTGACGCTCATAACGTTTTGGGTCAACGGTAGCGTGTATGTGTTTATAACCTGAGCTTTGTGCACTTTTAACAATGCCGGCTCCAATAGGGTCACTTGAGGAGAGTACAAGTGTAGCTGTTCGATGTTTATTATTAGCTAAATCTAGTCCTGCCCACGTTCCCATTGCGATCATGAGATCTAAATCTTGTTTTTGTTTTAATCGTTGAACGACCTCCTTTTTTTGTTTCTTCCTTGTCGAATCATTCCAGTCTGCTGAGTAATGTGCATCTTTTACGAATAGAATATAATCACTCTTGATTGATGAACTTAACCAACGCCACAAGTCTTTCGTTTGCTCACCATTTTGTGATGGAATTTCTTCACTTTCTATCCATCCTAGTTTCATTAAACCTTCTACTGTTGCTACTAGTACTTTTTGGTAATCACTATATTCTCCACCTTCGTAATAACCAATTTTCCACCGCTGGCCATTATTAGTTGTTGGCGAGTCTTTAAACGGTTGCATCGCCTCTGCTGAGCTAAAAGTACTCATACATGCAAACAGCATGACTACCAATACTTTTTGTAAACTGTGTAGTTCCATCTTAATCTCCTTATTATTGTTTCCGCCGTTTTATGTATAATCTGTTTGTTGTTCTAATAAATTTTCTTAACAACTACATTACTACCTTCAAGTAATAAGCTGGTTTCTTTCATTAGTATTCTCATGTTTTCAAAATGTTCAGCTTTATTGAAATAACTAGGAATTACGTCAGCAACGGTCTCCAAAATTGATGCTATATGAGCACTCTTAACAGTTACTGAACGAAGCTGTTCAATATCAGAAGCGGTTAAACCACCGGAGGCTATAATTTCTAGTGGCCCTGCGGGTAACAGCTCAGATTCTTTAAATTGACTCATGATGACCTGCATACCAGACAAATATGACTGTGTGTTAACAGACTTTATTTTTTGAACAATTTCGGTCCATTCAGTTGATATGCATAGAGCTTTAGCGACAGCTTGTTGCATTTTTGGCAAATATTCAGCTTGGTAGTATCCCCCTGCACAAGTGATTCCTCGAGCAAGAGAAACAACTAAGAAACTTGTAAATAAAGAAGGTAATAATTGTCCACCCTGAATTTTCTGAGCTATATCAAGGGGCTCAATATTTACCGTTAACAACTCTCCTTTAATACTTCTACCGTATAGCTGGTTAGCCTGTTTATTGTAAATAAGCTGAAAAGTGCGCCCCATGGAGTCCAACCCCCAAAATAAAAAGGTTCCAGACCCGTTAATGTTCCTTAATTCAAAATGCAAACAACTCAAAGCAGCTGGATTAAATAATAGTAAGTAGGCGAGGCTCTCTGTGTTTTTTAAATCATATTCCAATAGTAATGATGCTATTTTTTCTAACTCTAAATAAATTAGAGGAGGCGCATTAACTCCACTGGAAAAGATTCTTTCCCATATACGTTGATTTAATAATACTGATTGATCTGAGTAACAAGTTAAGTTTAAAAGCCGCTCTTGGTTATAATCTTGTTCAAGAATGTTCAGAAGTATTCTTACCACATGCTTATTCATGCCACCTTTTGCTTCATACTGTAAAAGCGATTTCTGCATTTTTTTAATCATTTGTTCATTAAACGCAGGCACTCTAGATACAGAGGTACGTTTCAACCTGTCAGGGAAAAGAGGCATCTTTATTGGAATTGAATTATTTTTATTTGCTAATTCTTGGTAAATTAACGCTCCCCTTGGGTAGGTCAGATTGTTAAGGGGAATATTTCCGCAGGCGAAAACAGGAATAGCAGAATGACATTGTGATGCCAAACTAAACAGCAGTGACCCTTGAACTGATTGAGCAAAATAATCTACACCGTGATGGTTGGTTGTTAAAGCAACCTTATTTGTGCCAATTGCTGCAGCAGCTTTGTATGCAATAGAGCTACCCAATAAGGGGCTTGTATAACGAACAATAACTTCTTCCAGGTCCTTAATATTTTGATAGCTTTCTTTCGGAGCCGAAAATAAGTCTTTGGTATATTCATCGACAGTTGATGAACCGTTTTCTGATAACACGCGCCTAACGATAGGTAGCTCTTGTTTTATACTTTTAAGGCAAGAGTAGATGAGTGGGTTGTAGTTTGGCTGTTGCTCTAAAGATACATTAGTAATTTG
>Ga0209495_1002718_pt1 | contig 11339 bp, 11 predicted proteins | sample EN1Hudsemesocosm_FD_184629 | JGI IMG/M metagenome (GOLD analysis project Ga0209495, IMG submission 184629) | Methane-oxidizing microbial communities from mesocosms in the Hudson Canyon - EN1E Hudson Canyon (SPAdes) (version 2) | ecosystem: Environmental > Aquatic > Marine > Cold seeps | place... | reverse complement strand
ACCAGTTAACGATGGACAAGATTCTAAACGAATCAATATCTTGTCCATCAGCTTAGCTATTACCAACCCATATGGTAATAAGCCCAAATCCGCTCAATATTCATTGGCAGCCATTCTTTGTAGTATTGCCAGTTTTCATACTTAGGAAGCTTCACTGTTTTTCTTAGTACACTAGGGTTATGAGTACCAGTATCCATTGCTTTTTTTACAGCTATCATCAAGTCTTCTAGGAAGACACGCTGTTCCGCAACTATCAATGCAGGATCAATTGCCGGTTGGGTTTCAGGTCCGTGCCCTGAGATAACATAGTCAAAATCCATCTGTTCAATTTCTTTCAGCGATCTGATCCATTCATCTGGCCAGAAATCGGGCATGGTTCTAAATGCGACTCTCCGTGGTGTAACAATATCCACAATAAACAGTATTTTCTCTTTTGGTAGTCGCATTACAACTAGACTTTCACCATGGTTCGGGCCGAAATATTTCAGTTCGATTTTTCTGCCACCTAACTGTACTGTGTATTCATCATCAAATGTGATGTCCGGTAGAGGTGTAGCAGAAATCGGGTGGTCGCCTAGTTCCTTCAGCACATTTTTGTGAGCGATAAATTCTGCTCCCTCATCCTTGAACACCTTACCACCTGAAATATGGTCATGATGATTGTGGCTATAGATAACATACTTAATTGGCTTGTCAGTGATCTTGCGAATTTCACCTAGCAACATATTAGCGACTTTCTGATTCATCGGATCGGTAACAATAACCCCCTCATCGGTAACAAGGAAAATATTACGGTAAACCCACCAGCGGAATACGTACAAACCATCACCAATGTTTGTTGTACTAGTGCCAAACGGTTCTCCTCCCACGGGCTCCTCTGTTGGAAAGTTTGAGGCCGTTGCTATTGACGATAGCAATAAGCCAACGATAAATGCTGAGTGTATAAATAATCGTTTCATTTTTTCATCCTTTAAGTAAATTGAATATTCGGTTTTGGTGATCACATACCTGTAGTCATTTGTTTCAATACGTTATCTTTTTTAATGAAATGGTGATGTAATGCAGCAGCTACGTGACCGAATACTGCAATTACAAGTATTATCCACACAGTGCCATGTATGGCGAGAAATGTTTTCGCTAACTCTAGATCCTTATCCAGAAAAACAGGGAATTCGAATAAACCAAAGAAGCTCACAGGGATACCTGCCGCCTGGCTCATCATCATTCCAGCCAGTGGCTGTGCAAACATCAGACCATAAAGTCCCCAGTGCATCGCTTTAGCTGCAAAAGCCTCAGCTGCTGTTGTTTTGTCTGGAAGTCGAGGTGTTTCATTGATTAATCGCCACACGAGACGAAGCAAGATCAGCATCAACAGAATAGCACCAAATGATTTATGCATACCTGCAGCCTGCATTTTCTCAGCCCCTTTGGGCATGGCTGCAAGAAAGTTTCCCGCTACAATTGAGAAGGTAAGCATTAGGAATAGTAACCAATGGAAGGTTTTAGCGACTAGCCCATATCTATTGTCAGTATTTTTTATCATGTTAATCTCCTGAAAACCTCTTTGTTTATGGCCGATGATTCGAGCATAGCTTATAGGTCTTATTATGTTGCAAGTAAGTCTATATGATTGTAATTCAGAGATAAATACGGTAAAAAGAAACCTATTGTTTCTAAATATTAACTAATATGAATATTCTTCCTTATCTCGAGACATTTTCTGCAGTTGTTGAGAATGGCAGTTTTACAGCTGCAGCCGATGCACTGGGTATATCCAAGCCCGTAGTGAGTAAACAAGTCTCTCTCCTTGAACAACATCTTGGGGTTCAACTTCTTCACCGCACCACTCGACGTCTACATCTCACTGATGCAGGAGAAGTCTTTTCTAGTTATTCGCTTCGGATCATGTCAGATGTCAGAGAGGCCGAACAATCAGTCTTGCCCTTACAAGATGAACCACAAGGACGATTACGTATTTCAGTCCCCGAGAGCCTTGCTATGTCATTGCTTCCTGAGGTATTGCTGAGCTTTCAACAGAAATTCCCCAAGATTGAACTGGATATACATGTCTCTGGACGGTTGGTGAATCTTGTAGATGAGGGTATCGATGTAGCGCTCAGGGTTGGGGAACTAGAAGATTCAAGTTTGATCGCGCGACTTCTTATGCCATGTGGCTTTCATGCCTGTGCATCGCCCGAATACCTAAAAAAGCATGGTAAACCCCAACATCCCAGTGAACTCGAAACACATAACTGTCTGATCTATTCACAGACACCGAATCCAGATAACTGGATGTTCCGAGATGATCAGGGGAAAAGTATCAGCATTAAAGTGAGTGGCAACCTTCTTTCTGATACGGGAAATATACTGATGAACGCAGCTCTAAATAGTAAAGGTATATTTATAGCACCAACATTTATGATAGTCAGTGCCTTAGAAGAAGGACGGTTGGAAACAGTCCTAGACCAGTACACACCCATGACTACGGGGCTATATGCTGTCTATCCATACACCAAGTTCGTTTCTACAAAGGTGCGATCTTTTGTTGATTTCATTGCTAAATCATGGAGTAATTGACATCTCTTTGGGTCGGTAGTGACCTTTGAACGATTCATCGCTTACGTGCCAGAAGCGGTCAGTTGTTTAATAGAAGGCTTATATTTTTGGTTGGTGAGCACTCTACAGGCTAGTGATGTAGAACAAGCAGCAAGATATTAAATTTCGAAATGCCAGCAGATCAATTGGCAGTCACATCATCAATCAGCACTGCCTATTCTAAGCAGGGTTAGTGACTCGTCCCGGATGACCGGCTGATTTTATTATATACGTTATATTTGCCAACAGGTTTATTCATTGGTATCCGTTTGACCTCTTCCAGTGTTTCGGAATCATAGACAATCAGCCAACCATCCATCTCCCAAATACTCAATAGCGCAAAACGCCCATCACGGGTGAACTCGACATGACCAGATGTTTTTCCCGGCATAGGCTTTAATGTTTTAACTATTTCCAGTGTCTTTTTATCGATAATATGCATGACATCTTTATTGGGCCCCACGAAGACATCTACCCAGGCATAACGGGAATTCTCATGGCTGCGCATGAAAAAGCCAGGACCTAAAGTCTCAATTTTTTTAATTGTTTTCCAATTTTTAGTGTCGATAAAAGTGACCGTATTCTCTTTTAAATTGGGTGTTGCGAGCACTACTGTATCATTATAGGCCCAGGTAATGCCCGAACCAAGGTGAGGCATACCGGTAAGATCTAGGTCAGCCACTTTTTTCTGGCTACTCAAATTAAAGACCTGACCATTTTTGGCATTACGAGCTGCCCCCATGATGTTGTCGTACTGCTGATCAAAAAAGAAATCATCTAGATAATCATCAAGCTGAATTCTGTCTACTATTGGCTTCACATCTGTCGATGAGCTCTCATCAAAACGAATTTCCCAGACCTCCTTAAAGTCCTTCAAGGCTACTACAAAGCTTTGCCTCGGTGCAGCGGCGTAGACGGCACTGACACGCGAGTTATTGCCTGCCCCATCCGACACAGGAATAATCTTTATCAGACTCAAATCCGTGGCATCAAGAAGTATCAAGGTGTGGGGTAGATAGTTACCCACCAACACATATTTATTATCACCCGATACGGCTAGATTACGTGCGTTAATGCCTACTCGGATTTCAGCTACAGCCTGCAAGTTATACATATCGTATTTGGTCACCCAGCCGTCACGTGAAGCGAGATAAACAAAGCGCCCATCAGAAGTGTATTTGGGCCCACCATGCAACGCATAACGTGATTTGAAGCGGTGAATAATTTCGAAGGTATCTCCATTAAGTACGGAGATATGGTGATCCCCTGCCTCAACGACTAAAAACACGTTCAGCGGATCAGCATCATAAATTGGACTGGTGCTTTGTGCCCCCCCCTCAACCAGCTCCGGCTGATAAATGATATGACTCGCCGCAATGCTCTGCTCACTCCACTCAGGGATCTCTAGTAATGGCGTGTAAATAAAATCAACCAGGCTTTTTATCTCAGTGGCTTTTAATTTTCCCCTAAACGCTGGCATTTGTGTTGCAGGCAAGCCGTTAGTAATAGACTCAATTGCCTGTTTTTTTCTAACGCGCTTGAGGTTTTCCGGTAACAAAGCTGGACCACTTATACCCAGCCGATCAACACCGTGACAAACGGCACAGTTCTGTTTAAACAAAACCATCTGATCAGTTTCTGAAGAATTGAGAGTCCCTGCATTAATTCCGACAGATGAAAGTAATAATGCAATCAGCACAATATTTTTACTCAGCAAAACGAACAGTCCTTATTTTCAAATTCATTGGCTCAGGGTTTTCATGCTCATAATCTTCGAGCTTGATATCAAGTTCTTGATCATCTAGGTAACAAGCCGGATCTTCAGATAATACTGACATTCGGTCACCATTGTTCAAAACTCTGAGTTGAGTATATACAGTATATCAATAATACGTACATGGCGACGTGATCCAGTGACTGCTTTGGCTTGTGATTTCAACCGGTCATAACAACAAACTCATAAGGCAGAACAAAGCAATCGTTATGGAAAGTGGAGCCTGGTATTTGCATGGCTGTCTATCATTGGCGATCCACTGAGCCTTGTTGCTGGTGTGCTAAAAGTAAATCTAAGCATTTTTATCTTATTTGTTACAGTCGGAAAAGCCGCTCGCTATTGGGTTATTGCTCACGCTATTTTAGCGAGCCAAAGCTAAAGTCTGTATCATGCTATTAATCCTTTACTTTCTGTGAGTTAGCAATGAAACAAATCAGCATTGTGTTATTAAGCCTATTCATTACATTTTTACCTGGCCTGTCGTTTTCTGCTGGTCCAATTTTAGTGCCAGCATGGCAAACAGAGGCGGTATTCGAACAAGCAGAATCGGTTGTTTTTGATCTTAGGCGGCAACAATTTTATGTGTCTAATATTAATGGTCACCCTACAGAAGACGATGCTGATGGTTATATATCAACACTTTCCCCAGATGGCCAATTATTAGAACAACATTGGCTCACCGGTTTAAATGCACCCAAGGGCATGATACAAATTAATGACCGACTTTATGTCGCCGATATTAATGAATTAGTAGAAATTGATTTACTGAGCAAAAAAATCATCCAGCGTTATGTCGCGCCAGAAGCAAAATTCTTAAATGATGTGGCCGCTGATAATAAAGGTAATGTTTATGTATCAGGTTTTTTAACAAATTCAATCTATCGCCTCAGCCAAGGCAAGTTTGAATTGTGGTTACAATCAGAACAACTTGAAGTACCTAATGGTTTACTCGTTGAGAATAATCAGCTTATTGTCGGCAGCTGGGGTAAAATGACGGATGGTTTTGCTACAGCAGTGCCAGGACATATTAAAACAATTGATATTGCCACTAAAAAAATCACCAGCCTCGGCGATAAATCACCCGCTGGCAATCTTGATGGTATCGAGCCTGATAATGAAGGTAATTATTTTGTCACTGATTGGATGCAGGGTAAATTATTACATATCACGCCATCGGGCATCAGTACGACCCTGATTGTTTTAGGCCAAGGTAGTGCCGATCATACTGTTGTAAATAAACAAGATATTCTCAATGGACAACACAATTTAGTTGTTATTCCAATGATGAACTCGAATTACGTAACCGCATATAAAATAAAAGAAAGCCCATGACATTTGATGATTTAATGCTTGATGACAAGCTACTTGCTGCACTTGACTCAATAAAATTTACCAGCCCAACTGAAATTCAACAAGCAACCATCCCCTTTATTCTTGAAGGTAAAGATGTATTAGCTGGAGCAGCAACAGGTACCGGTAAAACGGCTGCTTTTGCATTGCCCGCTTTACAACAGTTAATTGATGAACCTAATAATGGTGCCGAACCTAAAATATTGATGCTGGCCCCCACCCGTGAACTTGCCTTTCAAATTCAACATGTGGTGAATCAATTAGCTAAAAACATTAACGTCAATACCGTTATTGTTACCGGCGGTTTTAAACAAGCACAACAAATTAATTATGCCCAACAAGCGTGTGACATTATCATTGCCACCCCAGGGCGCCTGTTAAATTTAGTAGCGGATGAAGAAATAGATTTATCTGAGATTGATATGGTCATCATCGATGAAGCAGATCGCATGCTTGATATGGGCCAAGGACCTGATGTTTTAGCCTTATTAGCCACTATTTCAGATGGTTTTCAGGCGTGTTTATTCTCTGCAACATTAGCGGGTAGTGGTGTAGAAATATTTTCCCAAGAATTATTGCATGATGCTGAAATTGTTCAGATTAATGCCGCTAATGAAAAATCCAACAAAGTATCACAAACTATTTATTATGCTGATAATAAAGACCATAAACAGGCCTTATTACTAGCAACTATTAATGATAAATCATGTGAAAGTGCTTTAGTCTTTTGTAATAAACGTGAACGTGCCGAAGAAGTCACCGAATGGCTTCAGTCTCGTAATGTCTCTGCTCAAGTGATGCATGGTGATTTTGATCAAGCTGTTCGACGAGATAAAACACGTAAATTCCGTGTTGGCCAAGTTAAAGTGATGGTGGCGACTGATGTGGCTGCACGAGGTTTAGATTTAACCAATATTAGTCATGTCATAAACTATGATGTGCCATTCAAAGGTGAAATATATATTCACCGTATTGGCCGCACAGGCCGTGGTGAACAAACAGGAACTGCTATTAATTTAGTTGAACATCATGATTTGAAAAACCTTGAACGTATTGAGTTTCATCTACAAACAAAGTTACCTGTTAGCAAGGTTAAAGGACTTGAGCCTAAATCAAAAATGAATAAGGCTAAATCAAAATCTAAGAAGAATGATGACAAGCCACGTTATGTCTCGAAAAAAGATCGTGGTGATGCAGATAAAAGCAGTGACTAATACACCTGCACAATTACGTTGGCTATTAGTAATAAGCTCATTATTACTAATAGCTGGCTTTGTCATGCCGATGATGACGGTCACTAAATTTATGATGGTCAGTAATTCATTTTCTATCGTGTCAGGTATTTGGCAGCTATTACAAGATGGTCAGTTTTTTATCTTTATTATCGTCGCCTGTTTTAGCATCATCTTACCGATCACTAAAATCAGCTTATTATTCAACCTTCTTCATCCCAATACTACCCACCCCAATCGCAGAAAAAAACTACTGCAACTGATGCATGATTATGGTCGTTGGGCAATGTTAGATGTGATGGTAGTCGCTATTCTTATCGTCACTGTCAAATTAGGTGCGATAGCTAGTATCGAAGTTCATTCTGGCTTATATGTCTTTGGCCTTGCTGTCCTGCTTATCATGTTCATTACCCATCAAGTCGTTAAGATAATGAGTGAAACATGAGAACTGCTCTACTGCTATGCTTATCATTATTTACGCTAACGCTGTGTGCACAAGAGATTAGACCATTTACATCAGATGGCTGTAGCGCTTTTCCTGATGGCAGCATCACACAAAATGACCTCTGGTTATCATGCTGCACAGAACATGATAAAGCCTATTGGCAAGGTGGTAACTATCAACAACGCCTTGATGCAGATATTAAGTTAAAACGCTGTGTTGCTGCTACTGGCGAGGCTGTTATTGCTGAATTAATGTTATCGGGCGTCAGAGTCGGTGGTTCACCTTATTGGCCCACTCAATTTCGCTGGGGATATGGCTATGCCTACCCTCACGGTTATACTCAGCCAGACTCCCTCTCTGACAGAACGTTCACACTCGTTTTAATTAGCAATAGCCTTATTGCCATCATCGCCCTATTACATATTTATTTTCTTGTCCTGGAGATGTTCTTTTGGGACAAACCATTAGGACGAAAAACATTTAAACTCACAGCCGACTATGCCAAAGCGTCAAAAACATTGGCTGCGAATCAAGGTTTATATAATGGTTTCCTAGCGGCTGGTTTAGTGTGGGGCTTATTACTAGGCAGTGCAGGCATTGCAATACAGCTCTTTTTCTTGAGCTCCATTGTCATTGCAGGGATTTTTGCTGGCCTAACGGTTAATAGGCGAATATTTTTTATTCAGGCTTTACCGGCCATTATCGCACTCTGTTTATTGCTTTTTAGCTAAATAGTTCTACAAACTATCGTATAGACCAAGATAGGCATGCGAGCTTTTTTCCCAGCTAAAATTCTGATCCATAGCTGTTAATACCATTTGTCTCCAGATCCGTGGTCGTTGGAATAAGGCAATGGCACGCTGCAAACTTTCTTCTAATGCTTCAGCTGTCGCGGCATCAAATTTAAAACCAGTTGCCACACCTTCTTTTAAGTTATCACCAAAGGCATCAACAACACTATCTGCTAAACCGCCGGTATTTCTAACTACAGGTAAAGTGCCGTAACGTAAGCTATAAAGTTGGTTAAGGCCACATGGTTCGAATCGTGACGGCATCAGAAATACATCCGCACCCGCTTCAATTTGATGCGCTAAAGCTTCGTTATAACCAATATCGACACCAATTTTATTTGGATAACGCGCACGTAAAACACGCAAATCTTGTTCATAACTCTTTTCACCACTGCCCAAACAAACAAGCTGAATATTCTCTCCAGCTTCTAATAAGCTGGTGATGGCATCAAGGCTTAAGTCGACCCCTTTTTGAGCTACAAGTCGACTAATTAATCCTAAAACTAAAGTATCTTCTTGTTCAGGCAAACTAAAATAGCGTTGAATAGCGAGTTTATTTTCTCGTTTATCCAATACCGTTTTAGCTGAGTATTGTTTGCTAATAGAGCTATCTGTTTTAGGATTCCATTCTTCATTATCAATACCATTAAGAATTCCCGTCAGTCGTCCTTCTTTTGCACGTTTAGATAATAGGCCTTCTAAGCCATAACCATACTCATAAGTACAAATTTCTTCCGCATACGTAGGGCTTACCGTGGTGATATGGTCGGAATAAATCAAACCACCTTTCATAAATGACAACATGTCATAAAACTCTACACCGTCGCTATGCCATAAGGATTTTGGTAAATCCAAAGCGTCAAATGCAGATCGAGGATATAAACCTTGGTAGGCTAAATTGTGAATAGTAAATATCGTCGCGGGACGATTTGGCAAATCAGCAATTAAGGCGGGAGCAAGTCCTGTTTGCCAATCATTACAATGTAGAATATCCGGCTGCCAATCTAAACCAAGCTCGTCCATAGCGGCGGCTGCAATGGCACGTGAGAATAAAGCAAAACGTGCGGCATTATCGACCCAATCACCACCTTCCTTAGGACCATAAGCACCACCTTCCCGATCAAAGTGTTGCGGAGAATTAACCAAAAAGATAGTGACATCACTATCAGGTAACGTGGATTGCAATATCTCAATAGGCTGGTGAAAACCATCTAATTTAATCGTCGCAACCGTGCGAATTTCCGTCAGCATTTCTAAACATTGACGGTAGGCAGGCAAGATAATACGAACATCTTGGCCATGTTGTTGCAGTGCAATCGGTAAGCTTGCTGATACATCAGCCAAGCCTCCCGTCTTGATTAAAGGATGAACCTCACTACTAGCAAAAAGTATTTTTCGCACGCCACACTCCTAAAAAATTGGTACAATTGCTCAATTATGCCTGCAACTGGAGAAAACATGAAGCCTTGTACTATCATCATTTTTGGTGCCACAGGTGATCTATCTAAGAAAAAGCTGCTACCAGCACTTTATCACTTAAATATTGAAAACCGTTTAACAGATGATACTAAAATCATTTGTATGGGTCGTAGTGAGCAGTCTCAACAGGATTGGCAAGCAAAAGTAAGTGAATATGTATCGGTAAAAGCACGTGATGGTGTTGATGCTGATGCCTTAGATAACTTCTTAGCTAAAATCAGCTACTTCAAAAATGATATCAATGATGCAGCATCGTATCAGGATTTGAAAGATAAATTAGATGATCCCGCTAATGCATTTTCTGACAATATCGTCTTCTATCTATCTATCAGCCCATCATTATTTGGCGTAGTGGGTGATAATCTTGCTGCTGCGGGTTTAAACCAAGAAGACAAAGGCTGGCGCCATCTTGTTGTCGAAAAACCATTTGGTTATGACCAAAAAAGTGCCGCTGAGTTAGAAGCTGTTTTAAGCCGTAATTTCACAGAAAAACAAACATATCGTATTGATCACTATCTGGGTAAGAGCACAGTACAAAATATCTTTGTATTCCGTTTTGCCAACCTATTGTTAGAGCCATTATGGAACCGTAACTATATTGATCATGTCCAAATCACTCATGCTGAACAGCAAGGTGTAGGTGGTCGTGCCGGTTATTATGATGGTTCAGGTGCCATGCGTGACATGATTCAAAGTCATTTATTACAAGTAATGACACTGATCGCGATGGAACCACCAGCCGATCTTAATGATGAATCTTTGCGTGATGAAAAAGTAAAAGTACTGAAAGCAATTCGTCCAATTACAGAAGACATGGTCGATAGCCATGCATTCCGTGGTCAATACGCTGCTGGTACAGTCGATGGTCAAGCACAACAAGGTTACCTTGAAGAAGATGATGCTCCTGCCGATAGTGTGACTGAAACGTATGCCGCAATGAAAGTTTATGTTGATAACTGGCGCTGGCGTGATGTGCCGTTTTACCTACGCACAGGTAAATGTATGCCAGAATCAAAAGCAATGATTGCAATCCGCTTCAAAAAACCACCTCAAGAGCTCTTTAAAGGCACTGACATTGGTGATAGCCACGCAAACTGGATTACCATGGGCTTACAGCCGGATAATACCTTACGCATCGAACTGCAAGCTAAAAAACCAGGTTTAGAAATCAATGCACATACCGTTGGTTTAGAAACCGTTGAAAGCGAAGATGAAAAACATAAATTAGATGCCTATGAAGCGATGATCCTCAATGCAATATTAGGTGATCGTTCATTGTTCCTACGTTCTGATGAAGTTGATCTAGCGTGGAAAGCCGTTGATCCAATCATTGAAAAATGGTCAAAAGAACAAGACTTCGTGCATAAATATGACGCGGGTACTTGGGGGCCTGAAGAAGGTACCGTTATCTTTGATGATGCATGTCATCAATGGCGCAATGAAGTTTAAACTTCTCTAAAGCTAAAAAGTAAAAGCCAGATTTAGGAAACTAAATCTGGCTTTTTTATGTGTTTCTCCCCCGATGAAAAGTCGCTATCAACACAATCCATGGATTCCCGATACAAACACTCGGCAATGACGCTTAACAAGGAAGGACTCTTCCTTTTATTTTCATCCACTTTTCCCGTCTTATCGCATCAAAAAAAACTCTATTTGGTGGGAAAAGTGGGTGA
>Ga0209495_1002711_pt1 | contig 11359 bp, 11 predicted proteins | sample EN1Hudsemesocosm_FD_184629 | JGI IMG/M metagenome (GOLD analysis project Ga0209495, IMG submission 184629) | Methane-oxidizing microbial communities from mesocosms in the Hudson Canyon - EN1E Hudson Canyon (SPAdes) (version 2) | ecosystem: Environmental > Aquatic > Marine > Cold seeps | place... | reverse complement strand
TCTGTAATTTGTAAAGGAATATCTCCACATATGAATATATTCCTTGTTATGATGTCGAAAATTTAATTTCAGGCGAGAAGTATGAGAATAATCACAGCGAATGTCAACGGGATCAGGGCGGCAGGACGAAAAGGTTTTTTTGATTGGTTGGCAGTAAAACAGGCTGATGTTGTTTGTATTCAAGAAACAAAAGCGCAAGTTGATCAGCTAAGCGATGCTTTATATCACCCCGAAGGTTATCACTGCTTTTATCATGATGCGGTGAAAAAAGGTTATAGCGGAGTGGCTTTATATTGTCGCCAAAAACCTGATGATGTGATTGTGGGGATGGGCAATGAAGAGTTTGATACCGAAGGCCGTTATATCGAAGCCAAGTTTGGTAATTTAAGTGTTATTTCCTTATATATGCCATCTGGGTCTTCTAAGGAAGAACGTCAGTTGCTTAAATATCGTTGCATGGATCATATGATGGTGAAGTTAGAAGAAATGAAAGCCTCAGGCCGTGATTATATTGTGACGGGTGATTGGAATATCGCTCATAAAAATGAAGATATTCGCAACTGGAAAGGTAATCAAAAAAATTCAGGCTTTTTACCAGAAGAGCGCGCTTGGTTAGACGTCTTGTTTGATGAAGTCGGTTTTGTTGATGCTTTTCGTGAGTTAGACCAAGAAGAACATTCATATACCTGGTGGTCGAACCGAGGCCAAGCTTGGGCAAATAATGTTGGCTGGCGGATTGACTATCATGTGTTATCACCCAGCTTAAAAGGTAAAGTGTTGGAAACGGAAATTTATAAGGACGAACGCTTTTCAGATCATTCACCTTTAACGATTGATTATGACTATACGCTTTAAGCTTGGTCGCTAGTCTCCACGATAGGTTTAAATAACCGTCGATATTGACTTGGCGTTAGTCCTGTTCGACGTTTGAATAAACGTCTGAAAAAAGAAGCATCTTCATAACCGATATCAAAGCTAATATCGTCTACTGACATTCTTTCTTTTTCTAATAAGCGTTTTGCTTCTTCTATACGAAGGTTTTGTAGGTAGTCGATCAAGGTTGAACCCGTTGCAATTTTAAACCGTCGTTTGAGTGTGCGTGATGGGATCTTTGTTTGTTCTATGGTGTGTTGTAAGGCGCCATGTTCACGAAAAGTGGTTTTTAATCGGTTTTCACACTCTGACACAACGCCATCGGCATGCGGTGTATTGCGAACTAAGGTTTCATAAGGCAATTGACCTTCATCGTGCCATTTAAGTAAGTAAACTTGGGCAATTCTCAAAGCCTCGCCTAGGCTGCAATGTTTAGCAATGATATGAATCGCAAGATCATGCCATGAGGTTGTGCCGCCAGCCGTGACAATGTGACCGGTGTTATCTGCAAAAGCGAGATTGGGTTCTGGTTTAAAGTTAACTTTGGGATAGTGTTTACGAAATAAATCCTGATATCCCCAGTGTGAGGTTGCATCACAGTTATTAAGCAAACCGGTTTCAGCAAGCATCACGGCGCCAGAACAGGCGGAATAGATATATGCCCCTTGTTTATGTTGTTGAACTATCCACGCTATAAGTTCGGGATATCGCCCTGTCATTGGTTCATCAGGTCCCAACCACAGCTCTGGCAGAATAACGATTTGAGCATTAGGTTGTTCTTTCACTGACAACGCGGGCTTTACCGGAATATTATTACCACAGGTGAAAGCGTCGATCGATGAAGAAATAATTTGGACATTAAATAGGTTTTCTAGCGGCTCAGTTCGAGCTAAGGTTTGCCAAATATTACCTGCTGCAAGCAACACGTCGATCATGCCATAGAGAGCTGAACCTGCTGTTTCAGGTACGGCGACAATAATAACGTTGATAGGTTTTTCTGCCGAATTTTGCATTTTCTGCCCCCAAATGGCACAAAAGAACCGATATTGTCTATTTTGCAGCTTATATTGTGATCTTTCAAATTTTAATATGTACCTCAAGCTAAACAAAGTTTTAGCACCATCTTAATTAAGCTTGAGGAAAAAATTATGAACGCATACACACAACTGAATATAAACACGGATAAATTGTCACCGTTATCGAGTCGTTATGAACGCTGTGTAATGGCATCAAAACGAATCAGTTGGAAGATAGAGGAAGATGTAATTCGTGATCGTGTATTTAGTAACAAAGAAAAATTCTTGCCAGATAAATTGTCATTGGTGAATGAACTTGAGTTTCTTGAGTCAGAAGATCAGGTTTTTCTTAGTCAAATACAAGGCCGGACCTATGCCAATATATTTGGTTTGGCAGAGCGATTTGTAAATGCAAAAGTATTAGAGGTCTGCCAAAATCATCTTCTTGGTGATCAAGTTGCCTTAGAGGCTTTGGTGAGATTTAGCGATGAAGAATTAAAACATCAAGAATTATTTCGTCGTATAGAAAGAATGACCGGAGAGGTGATGCCGGAGGGTTATTCATTTAATGCTGATCCTAATGAAGTGGCAAAAGTAGTGTTAGATAAATCAACTTGGGCGGTGCTTGCTTTAACTTGCCATATTGAGTTGTTTACTCAGCAGCATTACAAACAAAGTATTGCTGTTTGTGCTGGTTTATCGCCTTTGTATAAAGATGTATTTCTATTTCATTGGAAAGAAGAATCTCAACATGCGATTCTTGATGAAATTGAATGGCGAGAAGAAGATGTAAAACTAAGTGACAGTGATCGTGAACAAGCGGTTGATGAACTGATTGTTTTAGTGGGGGCTATTGATGAGATTTTGCAGGCACAATCAGTGGCAGATGCCGACTATTTTATATCCTGTTCCAAAGCGACATTCACGGATTCAGAAAAAAATCGCATAAGAGAAAATTTACTAAAAGCATACCGCTGGCAGTATATTAGTTCGGGAGTGCAGCATACTAAGTTTGCCCAGATATTAAGTGAGTTAACCTCAGAACAACAAATGACAAAAGTAGTGGAAGCGCTTGCACCACTTATGCAATAAATTTGCTGTCTGCTAAGATTGCGATGTAATAAAAATAAGAATGAAAAAATTCCGGCTACTGGCCGGAGTTTTTTCTTGGCAAACACATACTCGGTAACAACAAAACAAGCAATGAATGAAGTAACTCAGCAAACAAGTTGGCTAGATACCATCAAGGCATTTAAGCACCCACGCGTGGTGACGATGTTATTTTTTGGTATTTCGGCTGGTTTGCCCTTGTTGCTGATTTTTTCTTCTTTAAGTTTATGGTTACGAGAAGCCGGTGTTGAAAGGGCAGCAGTGACCTATTTTAGTTGGGCTGCTTTGGGCTACTCATTCAAATTTGTCTGGGCGCCGTTGGTTGATAGTTTGCCATTGCCATTGTTGACACGCTTTTTTGGTCGACGTCGTGCATGGTTATTGTTATCGCAATTCATGATTATGCTTGCTATTGCTGCAATGGCATTTATTGATCCTGCAACCAATACCTTGGCTGCGATGGCCTGGGCAGCAGTGTTATTAGGTTTTTCATCAGCCACTCAAGATATTGTCATTGATGCTTATCGTATTGAGTCGGCCGAAACTGAGATGCAGGCTTTAATGTCATCTACCTATATCGCAGGCTATCGTATTGGTATGTTGTTGGCGGGTGCTGGTGCTTTGTTTTTAGCTACGTATTTTGGCTCGACGATGGGTGATTATGACTATCAGGCATGGCAGACGACTTATTTATCGATGGCGGCGTTAATGTTGATCGGCATGATCACTACCTTGATCATTAAGGAGCCTGAATCAAATACCACATACACCGCACAATCAAATCAGCATTACGTAGGTTTTTTCTTATTGTTTGTTTTAGCGGTCGCGGGTTTTGTTAGTAGTTTTTATTTCACCTCTGACTTTGCCGCATCAGCTAAATCTGCGTTAACAAGCGTAGTTTCAAATAGCCACTTAGCAGGTGTTTTGGTTGAATTGTGTCGCTTAATGCTAGCGTTAGTTATGGCAGCCATCGTAGCGAAGCTAGTTGTTATGTCGGGTTTAGTTGAAGGAAAAAAGGTCGTTGATACCTATGTTGAACCTATTCACGATTTCTTCCAGCGTTATGGCTGGTCATTAGCATGGATATTATTAGCGTTGATAGGTTTATATCGAATTTCAGATATTGTTTTGGGTGTAATTTCCAATGTGTTTTATCAAGATCTTGGTTTTACCAAGCCTGAAATTGCCAGGGTGGTGAAAACCTTTGGTTTATTGATGACGATAGTGGGTGGTTTCTTAGGTGGTTTGTTAGCTGTGCGATTTGGGGTATTGAAAATATTATTCTTAGGTGCCGTATTATCAGCATTAACTAATCTCTTATTTATGTTATTGGCACAATCTGGTCACGATATGACCATGTTATACATTGTGATTTCGGCTGATAATTTATCGGCAGGATTAGCCAGTGCAGCCTTTATTGCCTTCTTATCGAGTCTGACCAATATTTCATTTACGGCAGTGCAATATGCCATTTTCAGTTCCTTGATGACCTTGTTACCTAAAATACTAGGTGGTTATTCCGGTACTATGGTTGAGACGATAGGCTATCAGCAATTCTTTTTATTAACAGCTTTGATGGGCATTCCAGTTTTATTATTAATTATATGGGCGAACAAACGTTTCGATATTGATCAAAAGGATTGATAGGGAGATGAGTCATGAAAAAATTATTAATCATCATATTTGTGGTGATGTTGGTAAGGGAATTATCAGGTGTTAATTCACCAGTAGTATTAGGACCTGGCATTAAAGTGACTGATGCTCCGGTACAGATCGATCTTAAACAAGCAAAGCCTTTCCAGCATGAAGGTTATCAAATTACCCCATTGGCTGAGTTTAAGTTAAAGGGAAAAATTTTATCTCGTGAAGATTATTCTTTAGGTAGAGAAAGTGATTTATCTCCCATCGATTTGGCCTTAGGCTGGGGAACCATGTCAGATGAAGCGGTATTAGATAAAATCGATATTTCCCAATCAGGTCGCTGGTATCGCTGGCATGTTGAAGAGTTTCCTATTCCTCGAAAAGACATTGAAACGCAAAGTGCCAATATGCATATGATTCCGGCTAATGATCTAGTTGAAGATTTGTTGGAAGCAAGCAAACAAGGCCAAATAATAGAGTTAAGTGGTTTTCTCATTCGTGCAAAAGCCGATGATGGGTGGAATTGGCAGAGCTCGCTTACACGTAATGATACTGGCGCGCAGGCTTGCGAAGTTGTATATGTGGAGAGTTTCCAGCTAATTAACTAAGCTCAGTGGGTGTTCTAAGCACCTTTAACCACAGCACTACAGCAATACTCATAAACACCAGTTGGGCCAGCGTAAACGCCAACATACTATGATTTACAAACGGCACAATAAGACTAGCAGCAACTGCATTTGCCGTCATTTGCACAAAACTTTGCAGTGCCGCCGCAGTACCGCGATTTTTAGGAAAACAATCTAAAGCCATTACCGTAAAAGCGGGAATCGCGATGCCCGTGCCAAAAGAATAAATAAACAACGGTAGAACAAAACCCAGTAGCGATGTAGTTAATAAACTTGCCTGTAATACATTTAATACGGTAGAAACAGCCATGATGATTAAAGCAAGGGTCACCATTTTGCTGGCAGCGTGATGCGAAAAAAACTTGGCAGACATAAATGAGCCCAGCATTAAGCCGATAACCATCGGCACAAATTGCATCCAAAAGTCACCGGTATCTAATTTTAGAAAATCAAAGAAGATCGTCGGTGAGCCGGCAATAAATAAAAACATGCCAGCAAAACTGGCACCACAAGCAAAAACAATGGCTTGAAAACGACCATGTTTAAATGCCTCAAGATACACTTTTGTTACCTGTATTGGGTGTATTGATTGGCGATGTTCAGGGAGTAAGGTTTCTTTGGTTACAGCTAAAGCAAGCAACGTAGTGATAAGGCCAAAGAAGGTTAAAAAGTAAAAAATACTGCGCCAGCCAAAAGCATCATGTAAGCCTGCTCCAATCATGGGGGCGATTGCCGGAGCAATAGCAAAAAAGAGCATCACATAAGACATGACTTGGCGTGCCTGCATGGAATCAAAAACATCACGAATCATGGCGCGACCGGCTATTAAACTGCCACAAGCTGCCGCACCTTGAATAATACGGAATAATAAAAATTGATTGTAACTATCAGCCATGGCACAACCAATGGAGGCAAATAAATACAAAAACATGCCACTGAGAATGATATTTCTTCTGCCAAAACGATCAGTGAGCGGTCCCCAAAACAAGGTGGCTATGGCAAAGGCCATTAAATAAGCCCCAAGACTTTGTGATAATAATGCTCGAGAAACTCCAAACTCAGCTTCAATTGCAGGAAAAGAAGGCAAATAGGTATCTATTGCAAACGGGCCTATCATTGATATCAATGACATGATCACGATAAAACCGATGCGAGAAGGCATTGACGAGGAAGATTCTGTTTTCACAAGTTAGCTATTATTATCCATAAGGCAAAATAAAAAAGACCACGAATATCGTGGTCTTAGTGGTGTAACTGTACAGTAAATGAGGAGGTGGCTTGTAATAAAAACTATGCCATTGTTTTACTCATCCGAAGCTGAAATTATTAGGGATGTTAAAAATTGCTCATACTCCAAATAATAACGGTTGCAACTATAAAGGTAATTAAAGTGCAAAGGCCGGCAGAGATAATAGAGGTTGAGACGATAAAGCCTTTTCCTTCAGGAATGTTCATATATATGGGGACGCCGATATAGAGTAAGTATAAGCTGTAAAATACGGCGCCCATCAATACCAGCATCACAAGCCAAACAATAGGTACCAAACCAATTAGCCCAGCCATATACATAGGGGTGGCTGTATAAGTTACAAAGAGTAGACAGCGTTCGTAGCTCGCTTCCGAACCAAAAGTCTTTTCCATCCAATAGGTGCAATACGTCATAAATAATGTACAAACGACGATGGCGAGATAAAAACCAACCGACATCGAAACAGCATCAGCCATTGTAACCAGGTTAAATTCTCTGCCAGACAGGCTCCAGCCAAATTGTGTAATACCGATAAAAAATGAGAGTGCAGGAACAGCAGCCAGGATACTTAATCTTGCAAAACCAAATTGAGCAATATCAAGCTTCTCTTCTCGGATTGATTTCCATTCGGCACTTGGGACTGAAAACAGACCAAAAAAATGGTTGTGGTGATGGTGATACATAACAGACTCCTTAGTTTATTTGTAAAAACAAAATTAACGTAAGTTGTAGGTTGTTCTAATTTCACCCTAGGCCCTTTTTTTAGGATATTCAAGAGAAAGAGCGCTCACTTTTGTTTACATAATCAAGCAGGTTGTCTGTCGTTTTGATTGTTTAGATCGAGCTGATCACCGCATGATCAATAAGGATAAGGATGAATAACCACATTAAATACTGAATAGAATATTTAAATAAACGGAAAGGGGCATTCACTTGATTAATATCAAATAATTGCTTTAATAACCACACTTTACGGAGGTTAAGCAGTAAAACGCCGACTAAATACAAAAGACCGCTCATACCAAATACAAAAGGCAGCAAGGTAGCAGCAAACAACAGCATGCTATATAAAACAATGTGGAGCCGGGTGTAACGATCACCGTGGGTCACCGGTAACATGGGAATATCTGCTTCGGCATACTCTTCTTTTCGATGTAAAGCCAAAGCCCAGAAATGGGGTGGTGTCCAAGCAAAGATAATAAGGACTAATAACAGGGCATTGGGATCGACTTGTCCTGTCATTGCTGTCCAACCTAATAATGGCGGCATAGCGCCTGCTAGGCCACCTATGGTGATGTTTTGAGGAGTGGCACGTTTTAAAAATAGGGTGTAAATCACGGCATAACCGATCAAAGAGAACAGGGTTAGCCAAGCGGTAGTTGGGTTAACTTTATACCACAATAAACTTAGGCCTAAGCTGGCAAGCACAAGAGCAAAAAATAAACCTTGCATCGGTGTGACAACTCCTTTGGGGATTGGCCGGTTTTTGGTTCTTGCCATTTTGGCATCTAGACGATGATCAATCATATGGTTAATGGCTGCACCACTGGCAGCGCAAGCGCCAATACCCAGCAAGGCGAGATTCAATTTCATAAGATCTGGCCAGCCTGATGAAGAGACAAACGCACCCACGACCACGGTGAGTAACATCAACAAAACAACCTTGGGTTTGCATAAGGCTAAATAGTCTTTCCAGTTTGCCTTAGAAGATGGATTAATTAACTGAATTGATTCTTCCATTAGATCACCTTAATAATTGATATAACTATTGGTATGACCATCATATTCCATGATGATACCATCGGATTTTGGAAACAATATAAAATTAATATAAACAACACTTAACAATAACAATGCAGCACCAGTATTGTGTGCTAATGCAAGCGATAGCGGCAGCATTAACACGGCGTTAGCGATGCCAAGACTCAGTTGTAACACGGTTAAACTGAGTAGCAATTTTGCCTGATTTCTCAGATATGGGATTTGCCATAGGCGTATAAATAACATTAATACACTCAAGAACAGCACTAAAGCCATTAGACGATGAATAACTTGTATGGTTAATTGTGATTGGGCGCTTAAGACACCGCCTTCATAATTGCGATCACTGGTGTCAAAAATATTGAAAGAATCTGCAATAGCTAAGTTTGGAAACCATTGGTTTTGGCAAGTGGGAAAATCAGGGCAAGCAAGTCCAGCATAATTACTACTGGTCCAGCCACCAAGCGCGATTTGGCAAGACAGAAAAATTAATACGGTGAGTGCGAGTGGCTGTAAGTTCTTTGATATGGCGACGGATTTAGCAGATTGCAGTTGCAGCATTAATAAAAATAATAAGGCTAATAACAACATGCCTCCCAATAAGTGAATGGTGACCACTTGGGGTAATAGCTTCATGACCACGGTTAACATGCCAAAAAGACCTTGTATCACCACCAATAAAAACAAGGCGCGACTTAACCAACGAACGTGTGAGTTTATTTTTGTATCAAACTCGATTTTTATAGCAAGGATTAATATTGTTAAGCCTAATGCAGAAGCGATGTAGCGGTGGATCATTTCCATCCATGCTTTACCTTCATCAATAACGCCAACAGTTAACTGTTCACTACTTGGCGGTGTTAATTGACCATAACATCCTGGCCAATCAGGACAGCCTAAGCCTGCATCCAATAAGCGTGTTAATGCGCCCAATGTGATTACCAGAAAGGTCATAATTAATGCTGCGATGCATAACTTTTTAGTCATGCTTTTATCCTATTCGTGAGGCTTTTAATAACCATTTTATATCTGCCATTATCTGCCTTCCTGTGAGTTCTGGACGAAATTGCATTACTAATATGCCATTTGGATCTATCAACAAAATACTCTGATCTTGCCAGACGATTGTTTGCTGATTAAACCAACTGAATATATCGTTGTTATTCACTTTCAGTACTTTTGTAAAATCAATATCTACGGATAAATTATCGCTTCCAGCCTCTTTGTTTTGAACAGATAACCAAATGGGTTGTAATCGGTCATGGTGTTTAGCCATCGACTTGTGTAATTGTTGCATGCGATAAACTTGCTGTTGGCAAAGGGTCATACAGTCATCACTAATCACTAATAATCCCCATTTTCCTTGTTGTATCTGAGTTAAAGTCTCAGGGACATGGATGCCGGCTGTGATTAAGGTACCGTTGTTTTTAGTGCTTGTTGGCAAGCCAAAACCTGAATAAGCCATTAGCCATGCAATAGCCAATGGCACCAACGTCATTAACCAAATAGCCTTATGTAAGCCTGCTTTCTTGATGGATTTCATTTTCTTTCTGCTCTAGTCGACAAATAGTAATAAAGCCAATAAAACTTGCACCAGCAATCAGCAACCATTGGATGGCGTATCCCATATGCATAGGGAATTTACTTTTCATGGTAATTGCTGCGGGTATCAGATTGGCAACCTGTGTTTCAGCATACAAAACGAATGGATATAATTCATAACCGTAATATTTATTTAATAGAGGGATCTGAATCTGCTGCAGAAGTTGAGGCCAATTAGGATCTTGTTCGGCGGCCTGTAACATAAATCCTGGCTCTGGTTGTTTTAGTAAACCTTGCACTTCAATATAAAGAGGAAGATCTTGTAGCAACGTTAATTGGACTTGTTTTGGTTGCCAGCCCAAATTAACTAACAGCAGCACTGTATCCGTTTGCACTTCGGCCAATACATGCCAACCCGCTGAACCTTGATATATTTGGTTATCAAGAAAGAAGTAGTTCTTAATTTCACCGGCGATAGATGTCTTTTGATAATCTTTTGGAGATGCGGATAGTTCAGAAGCCGGCAATGATGCTTGTTTAAGATAGTTGCTATACCGTAAATCGGCAGCCTGAGCACGCTGCCACTGCCAGTTGGATAAAACAAGACACAATAAGAGGACAACGCTAACAAAAAGCAAATAGGGTACATGTACGGATATTTTCCAACCATAACATGACCATATAAAGCGATTATTTGTCACTGCATTGTTCCTCGAGCTACTCCATAAAAAATAGTTTAATACCTAAAACCCTAAATCAGATAAACAAGTGTAAATAATAAGACCCAGACAATATCGACAAAGTGCCAATACCAAGCCCCCGCTTCAAATGCAAAGTGTTTTTCTGCAGTGAAATGACCTTTGAAAACCCGAATCAATAACACAAATAATATGATGCTACCTATAGTCACATGGAAGCCATGAAAACCAGTCAGTAGAAAAAAGGTTGCACCATATATGCCGGAAGCTAAGGTAAGATCCAACTGTTGGTATGCTTCAATATACTCAGTCACCTGTAGAACAATGAAACTCACACCAAGCACTAATGTGATGCCAAGCCACATTTTTATTTTACTGCGATTTCCCAACTTAAGTGCTTTATGCGCCAATGTTAATGTCACACTTGAGCTCACTAGCAATATGGTGTTTATTAGTGGCACATGCCATGGATCTATAATGTCTTTTATGGGGAGGAACTGCTCAGTGTCGGGTGCATTAAGCATGGGCCAGACTGCCGAGAAATCTGGCCATAGCATATGAGTTATCCCTTTATCACCCTCGCCACCGAGCCATGGCACTGAAAAGTTTCGGGTATAGTACAAAGCGCCAAAAAAAGCGAAAAAGAACATTACCTCAGAGAAAATAAACCAGGACATACCAAAACGAAATGAAATATCCAACTGGGGTGAATATAAATCTTTGCGTGATTCTGCAATTACGGTAGCAAACCAGCCAAATAACATGCCCACCATAATAAACGCACCTGAATAGAGAGCTATCTGACTGAAGAGGCTGGCTTGGCCTTGCATCTGTACGCTATGC
>Ga0209495_1002700_pt1 | contig 11396 bp, 8 predicted proteins | sample EN1Hudsemesocosm_FD_184629 | JGI IMG/M metagenome (GOLD analysis project Ga0209495, IMG submission 184629) | Methane-oxidizing microbial communities from mesocosms in the Hudson Canyon - EN1E Hudson Canyon (SPAdes) (version 2) | ecosystem: Environmental > Aquatic > Marine > Cold seeps | place... | reverse complement strand
ATTATAATCCTGCAAACGATCTGGCAAGGGTATTTTAGCTTGCTCTATATAGCGCTTAGCTTTAAAAAATAACTTTTGTTTGGCTAACAAAGCAGGTAAGTGATTTAGTACGCCTTCCATGCTATTGCCAATAATATTGGGTACTTGCTGATAATAATCAAACACAAGTTGTTGTGCATAACGTTCATTACCGGCAAAAATTTCATCACCACCATCACCACCTAACATAACACTAATGCCATTATCTTTTGCCACTTTTGCACAATAATAAGCCGCTAATGCTGATGAGTTACCAAAAGGCTCATCATAATAAGCGGCAATACTCGGAATGGCTTTGACTGTATCTTCGGGGCTTAAGTAATATTCAGTTTGCTGGGTTTTAAAGTGATCTACTGCTAGATTAGCAAATTCAATTTCATCGTAGCCTTCAACTGGAAACCCCATAGAGAATGTTTTGGCTTTATTAGGATAAACTTTGGATAAAGCGCCTGCGACACTAGAACTGTCTAATCCACCGCTTAAAAATGCGCCCGTTTCATTTTCACCTACAGATAATCGCGCTACTGAGTCTATTAATTTTTGCTGTAACTCTTTGCCCATTTCCGCAGCAGAGCCAGGCATGTTTTCTTGGAATTTAGGCGTCCAGTAATGTTTTAGCTGGATTTTCCCTTCTTGATAAACAAGAACCTGTCCGCCTTCTAGTTTCTTAACTTGTTGGTAAATTGTATTGGGGCTAGGGCAATGATGAAAATAAACGTAATCGTAAACTGATTGCGCTGAAATATCGGCTTTCACTTCGGGGTGAGCAATCACACTATCAGCCGTTGTACCAAAAACTAAGCCTTTATCAGTCAAGGAATAATACAAATTGCTTAGGCCAATGGGGTCTGTTGCTAGAATCAGTTTCTTTTGATCAGAATCGATAATGGCCAGTGCTTGCTCAACAGGGTTCACCTCCAAAAAAGTATCCCCTTTTTGCTGATAATTACCAATAATTTCTTCAGCCGAAGTAGTTAGTTCCGTATTACCCGCATTAACTAATAACGTACCTTGAACATTATATATTTTGTGTTGGTTAGCGGCTAATGCATAAAACGTTGAACTTTCAATCGTTACATCTTTCGTTGTAAAACTTGGAGCATTGCTAATATGACTTTTTAATAGTCGCTCTGCATCCATAGATTTTATTGTTGTATCTACCCATCCGACTACTAATGTCATGCCCTATCCTTCCCAAAATACCGCTATTTTTACATGTAGGGCGGGCTTTAGTCCGCCAACCCTACCTAGCCACACCACCACGGTGGGCAAAAAACGCTGCCCACCCTACGAGTTATAAACTCGCCCCATCTTAAATTCGAACCTACAAAAAAATCGGCACCCTTCATTCCTCAGTTTACACTTTTTCTCATTCCCAAACTCTGTTTGGGAATGCATGGCTAGAAGCTCTGCTTCACAATTCGTTGAGTTGCTAATGGCACAGCGGAGCTGTTAAAGCATGTATTTCCAAGTAGAACTTGGAAACAAGGTGTAAACTACTTTTGGCACTATATGAACGATGCCAAAAAACGTTTTGTAATTATGCCTCGGTACTTATTATTCCATGACATTCCGATTCTATTGAGACTAGGGGTCATATGAAACCACAAATTTCAATCTTTCATTAACGAACTAAAGTCCGCCCTACAGTATTGCTACATGACTTATTACATACCTGAATTTGCCCGATTTTTCTTTGGCTATTTCAGATACATATTCAACACTTATCTGCACATCTTGCCCTAAACGTTGCTTAAACTCACTTTGAATTTTTGCATCATTTTCTTGATTATACTGTTGATTTTTGACAATCTGTACTGTTGTCTCACCTACGCTATGTTGGGTGATTTTAAAAGATTCTACCCCACTAATATCACGTAATACATAGATAAGCGCCAATCCATGTAATACTGTGCCATCTTGAGCAATAATAAAGTCTGTCGTGCGCCCCTGAATTTCTTTTAATAAAGGCAATCCTCTACCACATCGACATTTCTCGTCACTTAAAACCCCAACATCGCCTGTTCGGTAGCGAATAAAAGGGAAGTCTCGCGTCGCTAAATGTGTTACGACGATCTCACCTGCTTGATCATAGGGCAATACATTCCCATTATTATCGATAATTTCCACAATAATGTCTTCAGCCGTAATATGCATCTGTCCTTCTGGACATTGATGTGCAATAAAACCCGCATCGCGACCACCATAACCATTAGCCACGGGGCAAGCAAAAACCTGTTCTATTTTAGCGCGCTGATGATCATAAAGACGTTCAGACGTGACAAAAGCCACTTTAATTCCTAAATCATTCAGCACCTGCCCTATTTTTTCAGCATGTGTAGCAATATGCGCTAAGGCAGAGGGATAACCAAAAAGCATTTTAGGCTTGAGTGTTTTAATTTGCTGAATAAACCCATCTATCTTTGCTGGTGACATTTCAAAAGCAGGAATTAAATGAGTTCTTAATAATTTATCCCTGACTAATTTAATTTTGTCTTGCCCACTCAATTCTATAGGTGAACCCCAGATAACGGCTTCAGGGTCACCTATATCAACACCCCACCAACGCGTTGCACGCCATTTTGCCGCAACATCATGACTTACACGCTTATTACCTATATAAAATATAAGCGGTTCACCACTTGAGCCTCCGGTATTAAACTTAGCTAGCCCTACCGCATCATCTGCTTTTAACTGTTCGCTATGTTCGCGAATTAAAGGCTTAGCGGTTAGGGGAAGCTTTTTTAAATCCTCTAAAGAAGCAACGTTATTCGGGTTGAATTTTAATTGATTAAATAGCTGTTGATAATAAGGTACATGCTGCTCAACATCGATTAAAAAGGTTTTTAATCTTGCTGTCTGCAATGCTTTTAATTCTTGAGGTGAAAGCCACTGTGTTTTCTCCAACTCCTCACGGATACGCACAGTATCGTGTTTTTTTAAACGCTCGTGTAGCGGAAAAATAATGTTTGCAACTAGCTTTGTATATAAGCTCATATTAGTTCACTATCTTCTTAAATTCTTCAACTAAGATTTCTACACGAGTATCCCATGCGTTATCTTGTGCATATTTAACAATTTTATTTTTATCCCAGTGCTGATCGATAGCTTTTAATAATGCATTGCTTAAGACTGGTGGGTCAGCAAAAGGAACAACTATACCTAGCTCATCGTTATTAACTACTTCCTTATTACCACCAACATCTGTTGTCACTACAGGCAAACCACAGGCCATAGCCTCTAAAAATACATTTGCCCAACCTTCATTAGCAGTTGCTAAAACAAATATATCCGCACTAGATAAAGGCTTCTTAAGTTCTTCTGAATTTAACGCCCCTAAAAAACGAACACTATTTTCAAGTTTTAACTCATCAACCTGTCTATGCAATTGCTCTTTAATATTACCTTCAGCACTTTCACCACCAACAATTAAATAAATTAACTCTGGATATTGCTTTAATAGCTCAGGTAATACTTCAATTACACGATGAAAGCCTTTGCGTTCAACGAGTCCACCAACAGAAATCAAGACCTTGGCATTATCGGGAATATTTAATGCTTCTCTTTGTGTTTGTTTATCCAATGGATAAAATTTATTAATATCGACACCATTACCTACTACACGTATTTTATTTGTATCTGCACCTAACATCCCAACATGCAACTTAAGGGAGTTGGCAACTGAAAAAACTCGTGCCGCATTGCTAATCGCTTTTAGCATTCTAACTTTACGCCCTTGCATTTTGGCTAAAGGCACTTCAGTACCACGTAAAGTAATAGTAACCGGAACTTTAAGCCATTTCCCTAGCAACGTAGCAGCATAGCCATCAGGGTAAGCAAAATGTGCGTCAATAATATTAAATTCGTTTTTATATTTTATGAGTGTAGAGCAACTACCTAATGCCATAAAAAAACCATCCCACGATTTAAATAGGCCAGGAACCGATAAAAACCGGGGAAAATAAACCTGTACGCCCTGCTGTAGTTCAAATTTATCGGGCTGTGGTCTAAAATGTGGTTTCCAATAGCGAATAATACCTTGAAAGGGAAACCACGGCACAGGTGAAACCACAATAATTGGTAATTCCTTCCCCACTCTGAACATTCTTTCACGAATAAAAACGCCTGCATTTGGGCGTTTCTTACTCGGAAATAAAGAACAATAGACTAGTAACTTAGGTGATGCACTCATGACTGTCAGTACTTATCTCTATTAAGTAGTGGTAGGTACACTTGCTTATAATTAGACACACTTTTTACCCAATTTCTTTCCTGTTCAACATACTTACGCCCGGTATTACGCATAGCTTGCCAAGCTTCAGGTCGTGCTAATAAATTTAACACTGCAATCGCTAAAGCATCTGCATCATTGGCTTTAAATAACACGCCATTTTCTTGGTCTGCGATCAGTTCTTTATGCCCACCGACATCTGATGCAATAACTAAGCGTCCTTGCGCCATAGCCTCTAGTGGTTTAAGTGGCGTCACCAATTCTGTTAAGCGCATAGCCAAGCGCGGATAAACAAATATATCTACTTGATTATAATAATCTTGCACTTGATCATGAGGAACACGACCAGTAAAGATCACATACGCTTCTAATTCTAACTGCTTTACTTTCGCTTTAATTATTTCTTCTTGCGGTCCACCACCTACTAATAATAAACGGGCATTTTCCTGTTGCTTAATAATTTCAACTAAAGCATTAAGAATCAGAGGAATACCTTCGTACGCATAAAAAGAACCGATAAAACCTAATACTGTTTTATCTTGTAACCCTAACTTTTGCTTTAGAGCAACATCGGCCTGTTGCCCAAATGTAAATTTTTCAATATTGACTGCATTAGGAATAACCGTAACCTTATTTTCTTCGATACCACGCTGAATAATATCTTGCTTTAAGCCCTGACATATACAGGTTACTGCTTGTGCTTTTTTAAATATGTAAGTTTCTAATACTTTAGTCATTCGGTAACGTAAGCTCCCCTCTTTAGTTGTTCCATGGTCTACAGCCGCATCTTCCCAAAAGGCACGACACTCATATACAACAGGGATATTATATTTTTTTCCTGCCTTTACTGCAGCTAAGCCATTGAGTGCAGGTGAATGGGCATGCAATATATCGGGTTTTAATTCAGGAATAATTTCGTCAAGACGGCTCTCCAATGACTTGACTATAGCCCATTGATTAATAAACGGTAGTTTAAAAATCCCCCCCCTTAATGCTTGTGATCGATAAAAGCGTAGACCATCAATTTCTTCAATAGCATGCTCTGCATTAATATGTTTTGCTGAGGTGACATGAAAGGTTTGCCAATCTAATGCTCGTTGTTGCTCCAGAATTGCACGCGTACGGAAGGTGTAACCGCTATGTAACGGAATCGAATGATCAAGAATATGTAATATTTTCAATGTACCCTCTGAATGAAGAGTATTAAATAACTAATTAAGGACAGCAATAATAAAATAAGCACTCTTATTTAATGCACTTCCTTTCCTGATAAACGCATCCAACTTTTACGCAGTAAATGCGGAACCAACAAATGTAGTGGCATTCTCAGCCAGTGAGAGCGAATGTATAATAGCCAACGCGCCATGCCTGTCCAACGACCATTGCAGCTGGAATGGTCAGGCATTAAAGCGCGCAAAAATAGAAAATCCATTATCGTTTGCTTTAAAGGGTTTGGTACTCCCTGCTCTACTTCTCGCTGCGCATCACCAGGGATTTGTGTTTCAAAAATCAAACTACAATAACGTAAAGCATAATATAGTGAGATTTGCTGCTGCAAAGCAACCGACCTTTGAACCAAGTGTTTCCAAAAGTCCTGATACTCTGAAAACTCTTTTAATAACGAATCTAAATCTGAGAGGTCACGAAAACCATTACCGAACTCTCCTTCATGAAATAAATGCGTAGCACTATGTATCACCCGGTCTTCACGAGACAATACCCATATATTTTTTTTATTTAACTGTACTGCATTATCCCGTAATAACGACGAGTCGGGATAGAATTCACACGTTTTCGGCAGAATATTATGATGTACATCAAGAGAGGTTTGACGCTTCAAATTTGTTAAGGGTGGAATTTCATGCATCCATTTTCGGTAATATTGCTGCTCATACGGATCAAAACTTAAATTCATCCAGCCTGCTTTACCCAATGCGCGCTCGACAGCCACTAGGTACTCTTCAGGCACTAAAACATCTACATCAGAAAACACACGTCCATCAGCTGTTATATTTTCAGCGGCATGATAGGCAGCACCTTTTAATAAAATTAATTTTATAGGCTGATCAATCAAAGCTTGACTTATACATTCAATTTCCCACTCAAGAGACAAGGCAAAGCGATTTGCATGTACTTGAGCTGATAAAAGGTGTTTTTTAGGTTGATCAGGAACAGATTTTAAAAAACTATTCTTTTCTAAAAAAAAAGCTAATTTCGCCAGTATATTTGCTCGACGAGCTTGCCTTATTAATAAGTCCCAATGAACTAACGACAAATTTAATGAAATAGCAGGATTAATAAAAACTTGCGCTAATATAGGCTTAATCAATGCGCTATTCCTGAAAACAATGCTACAGCCTCATCAAGGCTGCTATAACTAAACTCAAAACAACCAACGTCACCGACTAAAGAACATAGTGTTTCAAAACCTTGACTACCTAATGCGCTGTAATTGAAACATTGTTCTGCAGCCCTAAGTACTGTTTTCCCTTTGCTTAAGGCCGTTAATTCAGTCGCAGCACCTTGTGTGTATTTAGGGAAAATAAGTTTTGTTGCTTGGGCAGGTTTATGTGCACAACGCACACTATTATCAGGAGCACGCATATGACCAATCGTGCCTTTCGCGGTATCCTTTACGACTTCACCAAAAACTGCATTTTTTGAATAATTCTTAATAATATTAATCGACTGATTTTTTAAACTGGTTGGCCGGGGAACAGGATAAATTAAACCATCTTCAATAGATACTAGTGTCATTTCATCTGAAAGCAGCCGCCAGCCATTACATACCAAAGCAGCGCATAAAGTACTTTTTCCATTACCAGGCGCACCTGGAAAAACAAATGCGCAGCCATTCAATTCAACAACTGCCGCATGGATAATTAAATATTGATTAGAGTGATTGGCAATACACCAATTAAGCCCCCATTCAAACATTGCACCTGCTTGTGCTAATGGCAAGGGTTTAAATGCAATATACCCATCAAATGAAAAAACAACCTGCGGTCGAATATAGCAACGAATCAGTGTAGGTGAACATAATTCAATATAAAAATCGATGTACACATCATCACTAAGCACCTCATATTCAGAATAAAGGTGTTTAATATGAATACATACATTTGGTATTGAGGACGTTAAACAAATATTAAAATTTCCAATTTGGAAACTTAATCCTTTGCTTAACTTCTTTTTTAACTGCTCTACAGTTAAAGATGATATATTCAAATTAAATTATATCCTTATTTCTATCAAATTTATTACCTGAAATTTTTCTAAAACATCACCTACATATTGGACAGCTTCCAAATGAGACATATCATATTTATTCATCATATACTGTATTAATTCTTGCTTAGAAATATTCTTATGATAAATTTGATTAAACACTCCACCGCTAATTGAATCCAAAAGATGAGTACTAGCAGTTAATATATTATAAATAAGATATTCACTTTTCCATCGCTGCATTCGAACAGGCCTAAAGATAAACTCATTACTTATACACATGTCCAATATGTTTACAGCATTTTCCATGTGTAATCCAAAAAGCTGTTCAACGAAGTAAAACCTGCTGGATATGAACCAGGATCCACTCGTAAATCAATAACTTGCTGAACAGTTAATATATAGTTCTCATAATGATGTGCATTTAACATTGCCGCAACTAAATGCCAATCCTCAGAACCATTTCCATCACAAAGGATTTCTCGCATTGACTTTCCAGAAAAGGTCGAATCCAAAGGCTCGTGACCAAAGACTGCTGAATACAAGGTTCCCCCAGTATAGTCTCCACATTGATTTCCAACACCCCCTCCCCTTGGATCATCTGCTTCTGCTGATGATAAATACCCATAAATATGACCTGTAGGCCACTGATATTCATGCTTCTGACTGCTTAGAGTATACCCAGTCCAAGTTGTAAAGGAAAAATCATCACGTGTTTTCCCTCCGGGCTGCCCCCACCCCCCCGGACTATTACCTAATACACACGACCCGGACCCAGGGTTAGATAAATTACCTGACATTATATTTGAAAGGCATTGCGCACCAAATACCGGCCGGCTAGCTAAGGTCATAATCACCGGTGCAGCTATCCCAGCCTTAGCAAAAGACCTCCGTTTACCATCGACTTTATTCTCTTGTTCTATTTCATTATTTTCATTCACGACAACCCCCCCAAAAAATTTCAGTTTTGTACAGCACAGCTTAAATTGCCACACATTTTTTAGCTAGACTAACATGCTTTTATTTATACTTACAACGATTTACTTAAAAACCGCTCAAACATTAACAACGACCAAATAGGCGAACTATAATCTCGCAAACCACTTTGATGTTGACTAACTATTTTTTGCAAAAATTTCTGGTCAAATAGGCCACTCTGCATCATCGTTTCACCTAACAAAGACTCTTTAACCTGCTCTTTTAATGGGCCTTTAAACCAACTGTCTAAAGGAATGGCAAAGCCCATTTTTGGTCGATACAAAATATCATTTGGCAAATAACTTTCCAGTGATTTTTTAAAGATATATTTGCCTTCTCTCCCTTTCAATTTTAACCCAGGATTTAAACCTGCGGTCCATTCAACTAACTGATGATCTAGCAAGGGCACTCGTACCTCTAAGGAGTTCGCCATACTCGCGCGATCTACTTTAGTTAAAATATCGCCCGGTAAATAGGTTTTCATATCCAAGTATTGCACTAAAGACTGTGCATTATCAATGGACGTATTTTTGGCATGTTTTCTGAAAACCTCTACCGCCTGATAACCTTGTAAATCTTGCTTTAATTGCTGACTAAATAATTGCGCTCGAAATTCATTAGATTGCACAGAGACACTATGAAAATACCCTTCCAGCGAATCGCGTCCGATAGATTCAAAAGTTGATTTTGCACGAAATATTTTAGGTGCCCAATCTGCTTTTGGATAAGCTTGCCCCATAAACCCAAATAATGGCTTTCTAATCGCATCGGGCATAATAGAACGCATACGATCTTCATAAGTATGCCAGCGGTAGCGTCGATAGCCTGCTAAATTTTCATCACCGCCATCACCCGATAACACTACAGTTGCCTGTTTTTTGGCGAGTTCACAAACGCGATAGGTTGGCAATGCAGAACTATCCGCATAAGGTTCATCATAAATACCTGCAAGCTTATCAATTAAGCTAAAATCATCAGGATCAACCTGCTCTACACGATGCTTAGTATGGTATTGTTCGGCTACTTTCGCAGCGAATTGCGCTTCATTAAATTTTGGATCGCCAAAAGAAATCGAGCAAGTGTTGACTGGGTCTTCAGACAAGCCCGCCATCATGGCCACAATCGCGCTGGAATCCACACCACCTGACAAAAAAGCACCTAAAGGCACATCGGCAACAGTACGAATATCAACGGCTTCACGTAATCTCGCGATAAGCTCTTCGCCTAATTCCTGCTCTGTACCTTGATGTTTTGTCTCAAAATGGACATCCCAGTATTGGCGCGGTTGATATTGAGTATTACCTCGCTTGAGCGTTAAACAATAACCAGGCTCTAATTTATAGACATCCTTGTAGATCGTTTTTGGTTCGGGAATATAGCCAAAACCGAAATATTCTTCGATGGCTGTCGGGTCAATTTCCTTAGGCAGTTCAGGGTGTTCTTTTAAGGCTTTTAATTCCGAAGAGAAAATAAACTGACCATTTTTTAATGGCGAATAAAATAAAGGTTTAATACCTAATCGGTCACGCGCTAAAAATAAGCTTTGCTTATCTCGATCCCAAATGGCAAAAGCGAACATACCGCGTAAACGCAAAACGCAATCTTCACCCCAAGCTTGCCAAGCATAAACAATGACTTCCGTATCGCAATGGGTTTTGAAGGTATACCCTAAGACTTCTAACTCTTTGCGCAACTCGAGAAAATTATACACTTCGCCATTATAGGTTAAAACCACGTTACCATCAGCGCTGTGCATCGGCTGTTGACCGCTGGATAAATCGATAATTGATAAACGCCTATGACCTAATCCCAAACCTGGCTCTATATGCAAGCCGCCCTCATCTGGGCCTCGATGAAATTGACTTTCATTCATTACATGCAGCAATTCACGATTAATCTCACGCTTTCCGTTTAGGTCAAAGATACCTACAATGCCACACATATTATTTCCTTTTGAATCCTAATGAATCGTATACTTCAGTATATTTAGCCACCATAGCCTGAATTGAGAAATTTTCTATCACCCTTTGGTGGCTATTTTCGCTTAATTGTTGTCTTTTTTCTTTATCGTTCAGCAAGCTTAACATAGCTTGTGCCATTGCATCAGGATCTGAAGAGGGAACTAATAATCCCGTTTCACCCTGCTTTACTAATTCCGTATTGCCACCCACTGCTGTTGCTATAACTGGCAATCCCGTTGCCATTGCTTCTAAAATAGTATTAGAAATGCCTTCCGCTTGTGAAGGCAGTACAAAAATATCTAATGAACGCATAATGTTAGCAATATCTTCTCGTTCACCAGGCAACCATGCATATTGCAACAGCTGATGCTTTTCTAATAACTCTATTGCTTCCTGTCTTAACGGCCCATCACCCACCAAAACCAAATAAACCTGCCCCATTAACTCTTGATGAACTTGCATTAACATAATGAACGCAGTAACTAGTGTTATCTGACCCTTCACGCCATGCATTCGCCCAACAGTGCCAATATAAACATTTCTTTCATCAAATGGCAGTGGACAATCAGGTACTAACTGTTTTACTTTTTTTAGGTAAAACTTTGTAATGTCTACGCCATTGCAAATTCGCTGTATTTTATATTTTGGTATTTTTACTTTTTCAACAAGGTAACTTTGCAAATGCAAAGATAAGGGGATAAATACTTTTATCAAAGGGCTTAATAATCGCCTTAAGTACTGATATTTTTTGTTATTGCCTTCGGGGTCAAAGGTATCCCAGCCATGCTCACTGTGAACTCGATACTTTACACCCGCTAAAAATGCTGGCACTTGATATTCGATTGCAGCTAAATTGCGCGTATGAATAATATCGACTTTATGTTGCTTAAGTATTCGATAAAACCTTATAAATGAGCGCCAATCTTGCCCATCCTTTTTTTTCAAGTCTATTATCTGTA
>Ga0209495_1002691_pt1 | contig 11415 bp, 7 predicted proteins | sample EN1Hudsemesocosm_FD_184629 | JGI IMG/M metagenome (GOLD analysis project Ga0209495, IMG submission 184629) | Methane-oxidizing microbial communities from mesocosms in the Hudson Canyon - EN1E Hudson Canyon (SPAdes) (version 2) | ecosystem: Environmental > Aquatic > Marine > Cold seeps | place... | reverse complement strand
CTAAATTTAGAAGGCATTTACCAAATTGCTAGTTTCCATCCTGATTATCAGTTTGCTGATACCGATTATGATGATATCGAAAACTTTACCAATCGTTCGCCCTACCCTTTATTACACCTTATTCGTGAACAGAGTTTAGAATTGGCACTGGCTGGCTACGATAATGCAGATGAAATTCCAAAACGAAATATAGCGTTATTAAAAGACATGGGAAAAGATAAGGTTCAAGCGCTATTTCAGTCATATTTTGATAAACAGCCCTCAAATGATGACTCGGAGATCACATGACCGGAAAAGTTGACCTTATTTTATTAGCAGAAAAAGCTGGCGAGACAATGTCAGAACACGCTTCAGCAGAGCTAGAAATAGGCAAAGGCATTGTTGGCGATCGCTATTACACTTCTCAAGGTACATTTTCTGGAGCGCTAGCTGATGCAGCTGATTTTCAAGTGACCTTAATAGAACAAGAGCAAATCGATAGTTTTAATCAAAAAACGGGGTTTACTTATTCCGGTGCTGACTTTCGCCGTAATATTGTCACCAGTGGCATCGATCTTAATGCTCTTGAAGGTGAAATATTTACCATCGGAACACAGAGATTAAAGGGTGTACGTCTTTGTGAACCTTGCGGCTATTTGTCTAAGATCTTAGGTCCTGAATTGATGGAACACATGGTACATAAAGCAGGTTTAAGAGCACTAATTCTTGATAGTGGAGTTATATCAATCTCAGATAAACTATCTAAAGTCACAGTCTAAACAAACGTTTCTTCGCGGTTTTCTAGTACGAGTCACTACACTTATCAAATTAATTAAGCTTATATTTTTTACGTCAACGTTATAAGATAGCGCTATACAACGTGACTAACTTTCTAATGTTTTGTTAGTTACAAGGAGTATGGTGATGATTGAACAAATTACATTTAACAATCACGGCGTTACTATCATATTTTCAGGTGTTATTACCTCTCAAGAAATTTATGATGTCAATACTGAAATATTGACTCACCTCGATTTTCCCTCACTTCGCTACCAACTCTGTATATTCCAAAATGTAAGCGATTTTAAAATCAGCACCAATGAAATGATGCTGGCGGCGCAAAGAGATGCTGAAGCATCCAAAATAAATGCCAATGTTAAGGTCGCAATCGTAACTGATTCCTCATTGGTGTACGGTTTAGGCCGAATGTATGAAGCATTTGCTGATGAAAGTCATTGGCAAACAGAAATATTCTGGAAAATTGAAGAAGCCCACGACTGGCTAGAAATTACTTAAAAAATTATGAAACTACTCTACACCAACGAAAACCGATATTTAGTTAACAACATACAAAACATTGTTGATAATGCTGGCATTTCTACTATGTTAAAAAACGAATTTGCAGCGGGAGCAGCAGGCGATTTAGTACCACATGAAACGTGGCTAGAATTGTGGGTAATTGAAGAGCTAGATTATGATAAAGCAGTGTCACTTCTCGACGATACATTTAGCAAACAACTCGATGCAACATGGCAATGCAATCAATGCAACGAAACTAACAATGCCTCGTTTGAGTTTTGTTGGAATTGCTATCATCCTGCTGAAATAGAATAAATTTAGATCTTGTTTCCCTAATAACGGGAAAAAACTATAAACGAATTTATGGATTATCAGTCGTAAGATTTATTTGACTTGTTAGGTCAGCAACGAGTGCAGCATTAGTTGCTCCAGTCAGATCTGCTAGATCCAATGTTTCAATGCTGACTGAATCACCGGTTGCTGTTCCATTTCCATCCATAATAGATACTTTCACATGACCGTGACCATCATCACCAATAAATAAATAATCTGATACTGTGTTAGTAGCATCAATCGTAAATAATTCACTCAGATCAAGCACATCACCCTCTACGGCGTTATAGTCGACTATAGAATCGCTTCCACCTTGAATAGTAAAGATATCCATACCCAAACCACCGGTAAGCGTATCATCACCTAGGCCATCAAAGAACAAATCATCTCCTGAACCGCCAGAGAGAAAATCATTCCCAATTCCACCACTGAGTATGTCATTACCGCCTAATGTGCTAATTGTATCGTTACCCTCTCCACCAGAAACAGTGTCATCAAGGCTACCAGTAACAATGTTGTCATCACCGGCACTACCGGCTAAAACATCAACGGTGAACGTATCGCTTGCAATATCACCATCACCATCGACGACCGAAGCCTCAAAGTCATACGAGTAGTCGCCGACATTTTGTTCAACACTCAAACCTATCGAGAAATCTACTACTTTGATATTGCTCACTTCACTGTCTAGAGTAATAGTTGAGATTTCACCTATACCGTCAACAGAAAATACAACCAAATCATCATTAATACCTGTTGGTGTTATCGTGGTTGTACTAGGATCATCACTGAAAAAATCTATTGTTATCGGATCACCATTAAGATCAAAACCTTCTACGGTGATCTTGAAAACATCGTGGTTTGCATTAAATGAATCAATAATCAACGACATCGTGGTCAATTGACTCTTTTGCCCGGTTACATTATCAAAAGTTAGGATGAATTTATCATCTGAATTTGGACTTTCATGAATAACATCATCACCTCCAATACCAATCGTTTCATTCTGATAAGAAAGCTCTGCAGCTAGCTCATTCTCCGTGGCTGTTGCCGTCATTTGATATGGAGAGTCACCAGTTTGTGCACTAATAACGGTATATACATTCGTTGTTGATGGATTACCATATTGATCTAAAGAAAGCCCCGTTAGTAAGGAGGCATCGACATCAATCAAAGTATCAACCAGAACGCTTGGGCTTAACAATGTAAAGGTATATTCACTGGTATTCGGATCAACTGTGATTAAAAATAGATCGGGATCACCATCTGAGGAAACCGCTGTCCATTCATTCGTTCCAGTATTAACGAGGCTATAAGCTGTTGGTAGGTTGGTGCCAATTAAATTAAGGTCAGTCGCACCAGTTGTATCAGCACCAATGTCGACTAATGCATCACTAATATCTAGATCATTAAGCACATTATAGACTTCAGCATCGCCAAAACTAACACTAGGGCCATCATCATTAAATTCTATATTTCCACCCAAATCAATGCTGTCAAAACCTGATGCCTCATCACCATCAGTATCAATCACGCTCACTGCTCCTGTTAACAAAACGAGGTCATTCTGCAATGCAATAACATCATCCTCTGAACCCGTACCATGATCTATAGGCTGATATTGCGTTAGCGTGACAGTACCTGCATCGGTATTCGTGGCTATAACTGAAATAGTAAATACTATAGAAGCATCACCTACGTTTGGTTCAGTTGTAGAAGTAGATCCATAGATCACACCGTTAATCTCATAAAGATAAACATTACTACCACCACTATTGATGCCTGAATCGAACAATGCAGCTGCAGCTGTGAGACTAAGATTGTATGTCCAATTCGTCGTACCCGCGCCATCTGCACCATAGGTAACCATAGTATTGGAACTGCCTTCAAATAAAGGTGCGAAGGGGAAATCAGCTTCTTGAAAAGAAATACCATCCTCAGGTAAATCGGCATCACTGGTCGATAAAGGCAAGGCCGAAGTTTCATCTGCAACAACAATAGCCCTCGGAATATCATCGATTATTTGTACAGATAAGGTTGAGTTTACTGAATCCAAATCATGGTCAATCAATGTCACTAGGAAGCTTTCAGTTAAGTCATTTTCACCATCGGCTATTGGTTGAGTTTCGCTGCCATTAAGCATGTATTGATAAGTCACATCTCCCGTAACAGCATCAAAGTTAGTAATGATTAATGTTGTATTGCTATATGAGGTTGGGATGGCTTGAGGTGTAAAGACATCATTAATAATAACTGGCACACCTCCAATAGTTAGACTGGCAATGCCATCTGGTGATGTGATTGTGAATGTATCCTCTAGCATCGTAGGCTCTGGTGTTGGGTCTGTTCCACCAAATAAATCATCTTCGTCAACGATAAGATCGTAACCACCACCATCAGGTGTTAAACCCGTAATAGTCACATCAAAATCCACATCTACAGAAGTAAAACCAGCGGTGACTAAGTCTTCATACTCTGCCCCACCAATGGTAAGTGATGAATTTATAGAATTATCAAATGATGTTTGTGTTGTAACTTGACTGTCCAAATAACTGACCGTGGTTTGTCCTTGAATGGCACCAGCAGCAATAACAACAGTGACAGGATCACCATCTGCATCTGGATTGCTTAAGGTAAACGTTAAAGAGTAATCCGGATCAATATTTCCTGGGCCACCAGTTAAGGAAACGATATATACAATGTCGCCTCCCGCTTCAGGAAGTTCCGTCGTTGTTGTTGATAAAGTGGCTGTGACCGTATCAATGGTATCTATGAGTTGAACGCTACCTACTGTTGGAGTGTCTAATACTTCAAAAGCACCACCAGATAAAACTACTTGTGATGCAGCAAGCAAGTCAACGGGATCTTCTTGGTAAACATCTTCATAGACAGATTCGGCAATAAATACGTCTAGCGTACCGCTAGTGCCACTGGTGATCGTAATGGTTTGAGAATTACCTAAAAGATCATCAAAGTTAACTTCAAATGGTGCATCAATCTCACGTACAGCATTACTTAATGTAGCGACATATGTCAGCGTCACACCATCTTCATCAAAGTCTGGCGTGGCCAATAATTCTACTGTTGTAATGTCTGGACTGTCTGGAATTGTTACTGTAAGCGTAGCTTGAGACAAATCTACTGCTTCGAAGTTACCACCATTAACGGCTGTCACCGTTGCAGTAATAGTAAACTCATCTTGATAAACATCGCTATCACGGATATCAACTACAAGCGTGCCCGTTAGCTCACCTGCTGATATAGATATATCACCAATTGTCGTCTCAAGAATAGTGTCAGTTTCTGCTGGGTTACTTAGTGTTGCTGTAAACACAATGCTCGCAGTATCTTCATCAATACCGTCAGAGTCTCCACTTACAGCTGCAAGAAAACCAGTAATACCCTCAGGTTCGTTATTAGCATCTGCCACTGATAGCGTGACAGAGGTTGGGTCAATAGTATCAACCAATTGAACAGTACCGACTGTAGGTGTCTCTAATAGCTCAAAACCGCCTCCTCCGGATACCTGAACATTGGTTGCTGCAACTAAATCAACAGGCGCTTCTTGATAAACGTCCTCAAATACCGATTCGGCAATATCAACATTGACACTACCCGTAGTACCACTGTTGATAGTGATCGTTTGTGCATTACCTAATAGATCATCAAAGTTAACTACAACAGGATCACTGCTATCACTAACTGGATTACTTAAGGTCACCACATAAGTCAGTGTTATGCCATCTTCATCGAAGTCTGGAGTAGCAGATAAAGCTATCATAGTGGTATCTTGTAAATCGGGATCTGACTCATCCAAAATCGAACCTTCTGCTTGAGGGACGATAATAGTTGCATTCGTCGCACTTGTTAACACCACCATAATGGTTTCTTCACCTTCGGCGACATAATCGTCAAAGATCTCAACTGTAATGAACGCTTCTGTTTGACCAGGAGCAAAGGTTATCGTACCGGTTTGAGCACCGTAATCTTGTTCATCTACAGCTGACCCTCCGGCTATTGCCGTGCCATCAGCTGTCATAAAATTAATGGTAACGGTTACATTGCTTGGCTCACTTAATGTCACTAGAAATATAGAAAACACACCTGATTGATCAGTAAAATTAGGCTCTGTGACTGGCTCTGCATCAGCAATGCTAACTGTTGGAATAATGGGAATGAGTGGTTCTTCTTCTGACGATTCTTCTAGAGGTGGTAGTTGGAGTTCTTCTTCAATATCGTCAAAGGCAATACTAATGCCTGTCGTATCAAATCCTGAAGTGACTATAACTGATTGAGATTCATGCTCTATATAGATGGGTTGGTGACCTTCGTTACCACCTGCGCCACTACCTGCACCAGCAGCCGAGGCTTCAGCAATTTGGCTAGGATCTACACCTTCCAATAATGCTTGTTGTATAGCTTCAACATCAGAATCCGCAGAAGCAAAAGCGGCTTCAGATGCCGTTAGATCAAAAACTTCATTATTTAAAATTGTTTGAGAACATCGACCCAGATCCATGACGCTGCCGTCGTTGAATTCAATTTCGATCGCACTATCAAGGCCGGTGGTAACTAATTCATTCTGGAATACGTCATCTCCAAGCTGCAGGGAACGTTGCGTCCCAATCTCTGACGTTGAGTTTGCAGAACCTAAGAGTGCTGTAACAACACCTACCTGTGCAGCCATATCCATATCCTTTGAAGAATATTAAGGACATAGAGCCGACTATACACCTACTAAAAAACAAAGGCTATTGCACTTTGGTACTATTTGTGTTAAGCGAATGAAAGTGTATACTTATCTACTGGTCTAATTGGCTGGGCATTGTTCGCTTCCGCCATCTTGGCTTACTCTTTCGATACGTTGTGTTTTTCCACCGGTATCAGTATAGCTGCTTTCACTTTTTCCTAAATCAAATGGTGTGCTGTCACTGTCATGTACTCGTATGTGGCCTTTGTGTACGTCAACATATGTTCCAGTGTCGGCATTTTGCAAGGTGATGAAACTAAAAAGCTTCTCCTGATTATTAACTTCAACTTTATCTGGTCGCGGCGCAAGTGGAACCGTTCGCGGTATATCACTAACTGAAATTGCTTTCGGTATGTCATCAACATTCTCTATTACGCTAGCATTGGGCTTGCTTAAGTCTGTTGTGCCAGACTCATTTTGTTGGCTAATTACACCCTTCCAAGTATAAGAATAAAGCTTCTCATCACGATAGATCAGATCAAAACCAGTGCCGCGAATTCCGATTGTGGCCACAGGTGTATTGACTGTATAAGCTTCTTTGTTTTCTGTAGCAATGATGCCGGTTAATAGCCTCATGCCACCTTTTACTAAATCATAAGACGTCTTATTTTGTATAGCTGAGGCACTGAACTTATAACTTTGAATTTCAAAATTAGACTCTGCCTCAACTGATATTCGACCTTCATCCTTAAAAACCAAAACTGCATAAGCGCCTTTGTCACTTTCGATGATATCAGCGCTATATAAAGGAGCACCGACTGCAAGCATCCGAGGTTCTTGTTCAAGCTCTTTGGCATTAATTGCGACTACTGAACCTTCAACTTCAACAATGCGAGCAACAACTAATAGTTCTTTCTTTGGCTCGCGGTTATGTAATTTATCATCTTGTTGTTGGCAATCTTTTTTGCACACACGGACAGAAAAATCACCTTGCTGGGCATTGACGATAGTATCCGATGTTTTGATTTGGAAGTTTTCTGGGCTTTCTTTTGCAAGCTCACCAGTACGGGCTAATAACGCACCATCATGCAACTCTAGCTCTGCTGATTGTTGGTTATAGTGACTAACTGAAAAACTACTATTCGGCCGAACCGTAACCTTTGTCCCATCGTTAAAGTTAACGATTACAAAACTTCGTTCTAATGTTTGAATGTTGTCACCTTCAAAGATACTGGCAGCCTTGAGTAGTGGCCGTGCTTGTTGTCCCTCAAGCAATGCGGTTACGTTACCCTTTACAAAGGACACTCTAGCGACAGAGTTCGCGGCAAAAAGTGTTTGAGGGAAGTTAGCAAATAAAAACACCACTATAAATAGACGAATATAAATTGTCGCGCAGTGTTTGCTTAGAAGAGCGGTATGAATTGGCATGATGACACTCCAGCTATAAGTGAACTTACATCTTGAGTTGTTACATATAGATAGTATCAAAGGCAGTGGCTGCGTCAAGGAATATACCACTGTCAATTTTGCTCACAAACTAAATCTAAGGACATCTTTACCTTACTTCCACTGTATAGCTAATACAAATTCGAAGTGTTTTAGTATCGACAACAAGCTAGAAGTGACATGTCTTTTGAATACTGCAACTACGGTTAGAACTTCGACTGCATTTTATTGTTTTATAAATAGAAAAGTAGCCCTATCACTTTCACCAATTGCAAGATAAACTTCTTTGTTTTTATCACCTAATCGTAACGAAGGTGGCAGCGTCCAAACACCTTTAGGGTGCTGAGTATCATCTAGTTGATTGGCATTGATTTCCGATTTGGCTTTTAATTTAAAACCAGTTTTTTGAGCCAACTCAATCACCAAATTCGCCGTTAAATAACCACTTTGTTTCATCGTATCAATATCAGTATTTTGTTTAGCACGATGATCTACAATGCCCAAAATACCACCCGGCTTTAGGACTCGGTACATAGCCGTGAATATTTCATCTGCGTAACCACCTTTTACCCAGTTATGAACATTTCTAAACGTCAATACTGCATCAACACTGTCATCATCACCTAATGTCCATAAATTAGGAGGCCCTAACTCAATAACATTAACTTGGTCATACAGCTCTGGAGTACTTTTTAACCAAAAACCATATTCTTGCTGCATCTGTTGTCGCCACTTAGGTCCAACATCTTGAGGAAAACCAGCAGCTATAAATGATCCCCCTCCTTGTTTGAGCCATGGAGCCAGTATTTCGGTATACCAGCCCTTTCCTGGCCATATTTCAATAACAGACATGGAAGGTTTAATTCCCATAAACTCTAACGTTTTCTGAGGGTGGCGATATTGATCTCGTAGCCGATTTGATTCGGCTCGATGTTGACTGCTGATAATGCTTTCTAAATCGTTAACATCATCAGCAAAGACGGGTGTTATACCAAAACCAAGAATGAGAATAAATATGTATGAAAGGTTATTAGAATAAATAGTCATGCTCAGCCTATAAGTAAAAGAGATAAATATGGAACAAGGTTAAACATTAAGAAGATGATTTTGAATAATCCTAGAAAGCTATACATCGCAACATTAAAAGTATCGCGTGAAATTGGAACCCACTTTGTTTGCAGCTGATAAACCAGGTTCGGAGCAAACATAATAAAACCAGCCCAAAACAACAAAAGGCCGCCATTGATAATAGAGCACCACATAAAAAAGTCTGTTAGAAACTGCATATCCATTAATCACACCTCTTTCGTTGATTTTGAAAATAATAGTCTAAATGCATGGTAACAATATCAAAAATTGTACCTGAAAAACTAATAAGCCCTGAAAATCAGGGCTTATTAGATACTGCTATTTGAAACTATTAGTGATGTATTAAGTTGCGTCGAACACTTCTTTTAAAGCTGATGTACACAAGATAATATTCTCTTTTCTTGATGAAAAGCCCATCAAACCGATGCGCCAAACTTTACCTGCCAATACGCCAAGACCGGCACCTATTTCTAAGTTATAGTCATTCAATAATGTAGACCGAACGTGCGCATCATCAATACCTTCTGGGATCCATACCGTATTTAATTGCGGCAAACGGTCGCCTTCTTTAACAACAAGTTTAATACCTAAAGCTTCTAAACCCGCTTTAAGGTATTCATGATTTTTAGTGTGGCGATCCCAAGCATTTTCAAGGCCTTCTTCCGTCAACATAACCAGTGATTCATGCAATCCATATAAGGTGTTAACAGGTGCAGTGTGATGATAAGCGCGTTTAGTACCCTCACCCCAATACGCCATAACCAAATTAAGATCTAAAAACCAGCTTGATACCGGTGATTGACGATTCGATAGTTTGTTAATAGCACGGTCGCCAAAACTAATTGGTGAAATACCTGGCATGGCTGACAAACATTTTTGGGTTCCTGAATAAATGGCATCAATTCCCCATTCATCAACTCTTAATTCAGAACCACCTAAAGAAGTCACAGCATCAACAATAGTAATGCAGTCATGATCATGAGCTAACTTACATAATGTTTTTGCGTCTGATTGAGCACCTGTTGATGTTTCAGCATGGACAAAGGCAACAATTTTGGCATCAGGATTTGCTTTTAATGCTTCTTCTAATTTATCAGCAGAAACCGCTTCACCCCAGTTATCTTCTACTACAACCGCTTCGCCACCAAAACGTACTACATTTTCTTTCATGCGGTTACCAAAGACGCCATTGATGCACACAATCACTTTGTCGCCCGGCTCAACTAAGTTAGCAAAACACGTTTCCATTCCTGCAGAACCTGGTGCTGACACAGGCATCGTTAATTCATTTTTTGTTTGAAATGCGTACTTTAGTGCTTCTTTAATTTCATCCATCATGCCAATAAAAGCGGGATCAAGATGACCAATCGTTGGGCGAGCCATTGCTTGGAGAATTCGAGGGTGAACATCAGCTGGGCCGGGCCCCATAAGAGTACGAACAGGAGGATTAAATGATTGCATAATAATTAAATCTAAATGGGGAAAAAAACCATTATAATAATACCTATGTATATTACTCAAGAATTATTGCGTGCGCTCCCTGAACACATCGTTATACAAGGTGATGAAAACACCCGGCCCTTTGAGTGTGATGGTTTGAGTGTTTATCGTCAAAAACCCTTAGCTGTTGTGTTACCTGAGAATATTGATCACGTTAAACAGACCTTAAAAATTTGTAAAAAACTCAACATCCCTGTTGTAACACGTGGCGCAGGAACAGGCCTTGCTGGCGGCGCAATGCCTCTAGAACACAGTATCGTATTGGGTCTGTCTAAACTAAATAAAGTTAAAACGATTGATCCGGTAACTAAAACTGCCGTTGTTGAACCTGGAGTACGGAATATTGCCATTAGCGAGGCAGTATCTGATCTTGGACTGTACTACGCTCCTGATCCTTCATCACAAATAGCATGCACTATCGGCGGCAACGTGGCTGAAAACTCTGGTGGCGTACATTGTTTAAAATATGGCCTAACTGTACATAATGTAATTGCAGTCAAAATACTCACCATTGACGGCGAAGAGTTAATATTGAGTCGTGATGATGATGGTTTAGGTCTATTAGCCTTAATGACAGGTTCAGAAGGTTTATTGGGCATCATTATCGAAGTCACCGTTAAACTAACGGACAAACCAGCTCAAGTACAACTTGTTGTTGCGGGTTATGACAGCGTAAGAGAGTGTGCCAATGCCGTAACCAATATTATCCAGGCAGGCATCATTCCAGCAGGTTTAGAAATGATGGATAAGTTTGCAATAGAAGCCGCCGAAGACTTTGCTCATGCCGGTTATCCTAAAGATGCTCAAGCTTTATTACTTTGTGAACTTGATGGTGATGATGACGCGGTCAAACTTGAACTCGATAAAGTGCTCGAAATTTTGTCGAACTCTTCAAGCTTAACTCTTGCCAAAAATGAACAACAACGCCTATCTCTGTGGCAAGGTCGTAAAGCTGCATTCCCAGCCGTTGGCCGTTTATCTCCTGATTATTACTGTATGGATGGCACCATCCCTAGACGTTACCTAGCTGACGTTTTAGAGAAAATCAGCGAACTATCAGAGTTCTATGGCCTGCGTGT
>Ga0209495_1002690_pt1 | contig 11419 bp, 9 predicted proteins | sample EN1Hudsemesocosm_FD_184629 | JGI IMG/M metagenome (GOLD analysis project Ga0209495, IMG submission 184629) | Methane-oxidizing microbial communities from mesocosms in the Hudson Canyon - EN1E Hudson Canyon (SPAdes) (version 2) | ecosystem: Environmental > Aquatic > Marine > Cold seeps | place... | reverse complement strand
TACAAGTCTAGCAACAGGTGGAGCCACGTTAGGTTTTGGTGGGACAAATGGTGGTGTTACTTGGGGGGCATTGATACAAGCTTTGGATTCTAATGCAGACGCAAATTTACTTTCGACCCCTAAAATCATTACGATGGATAATCAGGAGTCATCTATTATTGTTGGCCAGAACATCCCTATCAAAACAGGGGAGTCAACGACTACAGGGGATGGAACAACTAACCCTTTTACTACTATTACCCGAGAAGATATTGGTGTTAAGTTAGTTGTGACGCCTAGTATTAGTGAAGGCGATTTGGTTCGCTTGGAAATTGTTCAGGAAATATCTTCAATTGCTGATAGTGTTGAAACTGCGACAGATATAGTTACTCAGAAGCGTGAAATTAACACGAATGTTCTGGCTGAAGACGGAGAAACGATTGTTCTTGGTGGCTTAATAACTGAAGATTATAAAACTCTCGTCAGTAAAGTGCCGTTCCTTGGTGATATTCCCTGGATTGGTGCATTATTTAGAACGACAGAAACTGCACGAATAAAAAGAAATTTATTGGTTTTTCTAAGGCCAACAATTTTACGAGATAAAGAAAGGACCAAACAGGTAAGTGAAGAGCAATTTAATGACCTCTGGGAAATAAATCTTGGTATTAAAGAAGACCGAGGCCGCATTAGGGAGCGTCCAGAGCGAGAGATTATACCTCGCCCTGATATTGAGTCTATATTTAAGGGTAACCCATTGAACGATACAGTTCCTGAAGAAGAAGGCACTTCGGAAGGGGAGTAAGCCAATATAGCCATTAAGTAGGATAAATAAAAATCCAGATACTTCTACGAGTATCTGGATTTTTTGTTTTTAGACGGTCAATAGTAGTGGTGGCATAGGGCAGTCAATAACGGTAGCAACGAGTCTTAACAATTCATACTCTCTAGGATTTACTTTTTTATCTGCCATCACACACTCCGCACAAGACTCTAAAAATGGTTGCTTTAAGAGTGGTGATATAATGCGTAATTTGTTGAGCGAATGACTAATATTTTCTGCTTTAGTTTTAAGGGTGTTGTCCCATTTGATGTCTGCTGAAAATGATTGCATTGCATGGTTGTATAGCTTCTCACGCACTTGTTGGTTTTGGCTAGCCGCTGTAGCAAATAGTTTTATGATCAGAGCAATTTCTTGTGTAACGTTTTTGTAAGAATGATATTTACTTTTTATCTTTTTTCCATGCTGTGGCGATAACTGCTGTTTAACAAGCGTAATCAGCGAAAACTCAAAAAAGGTAAACTTTGAATCTGCATTGGCTAGAGTGATGAGGTCTTTTATTAAGTCTTGTTTTAGTTTCTGGCTCTGAGGCTTGATAGTGGCAATAGCCATCTCAATCAGAGGTACACGTTGCTGTTTGGTAATTCCTGATATGAGAGAGTTCACCCCAGCAGAGTAGCCTGCACTAAGAGAGGCTTTACCTGTATCGGAAAGTAAGTTAATCGCTGTTGAATGAAGCTCACTGGCGGTTTCATTAATCATTAAAGATATAAGCAGAGTTTTTGCGCTCACTGGGTCATGAGCTAAGTTTTTTGTACCATCGGGGATACCGGCTAATAGCTTTATTGCATAGTCCAGATGCGCAGGGGAAACGATACCCACAGGTAATACAGGTTTATTTATTGGGTCTGTAAAAGGGACTGAACTGTCGGCAAAAGATGAACTGAGCTGGTTTTTTTCTAATATGTTGTCTGTGTGCACTGTAGAGTGACTCTGCGTGGATTTTGGTTGCTTAGTATTTTGATTCTTCTGTGCATTCTTTCGTGACCTAAAGCGAACCAAGAGTGATTTATCAATGGCTGATATTCGCTCAGGTAATGGTGGATGTGATGCGAGAAGGCTGCTCAGGCTCATTTTAACCGACTCTGAGAAGCACAAGTGATTAATGTCTTCTGCATGATAGGTCGATACTAAGCGTGAGCCGTCATGGATGTTTGCAATTTTATAGAGCGCACTGGCGATGCCTTCTGGGTTTCGTGTGAATTGCACTGAAGCTGCATCAGCAAGAAACTCTCTTTGTCTGGATATCGCTGCCTTAATTACCCGTCCGCAAAAAAGACCGATATATCCAATAATGATCATTGCCAGACCAATAAAAAGAATCAAAGCATTACCTTTGTTATTACTTCTGTTTGAATAAGAGCGGGAGCGTGAGAATCCAGACCGGTTAGTTGATGCCCGAAGTAAAAATTGACCTATTTGGCCAAATAATAGAATGCCTGCAAGAATAGCAATTAATCGAACATTAATGCGCATGTCACCGTTTAGGATATGACTATATTCGTGCCCAATAACCCCTTGAAGTTCATCTCGTGAAAGGTTTTCTAGTGCTCCCTGAGTAATAACAAGTACACATTCGGTGGGCTCATAGCCCGCTACAAATGCGTTGATTGCTTGCTCGTGATCCATTATGTAAAGATCTGGCATGGGAGTTCCCGATGCAATGGACATCTCTTCAACGATATTAATAAAGATGCGTTCTTGAGGGGCTGATGAGCTCATATCAACCTTACGGCCCCTAGCCATTTTTGCAACAGCCTCACCGCCTTTTGCAAGGTTTAATAGTTGATAAAATGACCCTCCAGCGATAACCAGAAGAGTAATGCCAAAAATACTGATGCAATCACGGCTGGTGATCCAGTCTTTAAGTGGTAGTGCTGTGATACCTGTGTTGTGTAATATCAAATAAGCAATGAGGCTAGTTGAGCTTGCGATGATAATCAGTGCGAGAATAAATAACAGAACCAGAAAAAATGATTTTTTACGGGCGACTTCCTGGTGTTCGAAGAAATTCATATTAAAAAGAAACTTTTACCGCTTTCTTTGCTTCGATGTCTTCTAGTTCAAAAAGCGCTGTTTCTTTAAAACCGAAAAAACCTGCAATAAAGTTGTTTGGGAACTGTTCTCGGTAGGTATGGTAAGCCATAACAAAATCATTGTAGGCTTGTCTGGCAAATGAAACCTTGTTCTCAGTGCTAGATAGCTCTTCCATGAGTTGCTGAATGGTTTCATTTGCTTTTATGTCGGGGTACGCTTCTGCCACAGCATAGAAATTGGCTAATGCTTTATTAAGTATATTTTCTGCCCCCATGAGTTTTTTTACCGCAGAGGCATCATCAGGGCGACTTGCGGCTGCTTTTGTGGCTTGTGTAGCTTGATTGCGAGCGGATATAACCTGTTCCAGGGTTTCTTTTTCATGACTCATAAAGGCCTTGGCGGACTCTACAAGATTGGGTATTAAGTCATGGCGTCGCTGGAGTTGTACGTCGATTTGCGAAAATCCATTTTTAAAGCGGTTTTTCAGTGAAACCAATTTGTTATAAATAGAAATAAGATAAAAAAGGACAATAACAATAACGCCAATTCCGACTAATGTGCTTATAGACATAATTAACCTTTTTATGAAGTGATTTGTTTGCTAATTAAATCGGATGAACCTGATCCCTCTAGCAGGTAATTAAGAAATTCCTCTGCTTTAACTGGCTTGCTGTAGAGGTAGCCTTGCCCCATATCGCAGCCATGATTTTTTAAATAGGTTTCTTGTTCTAATGTTTCTACGCCTTCTGCAATAACACTCAAACCTAGGCTTTTACTGAGCTGAATGATAGCGTTAACAATGCTTGTGTCATCTTCACCTACCAACAAGTCGTGAACAAACTGCTTATCAATTTTAACTTTCTCAATAGGCAGTTTTTTTAGATAACTTAAGGATGAATAACCCGTTCCAAAATCATCAATTGCTGTTGATATTCCCCATTGCTGAATATTAGTTAAGATCTTAACCGCACTTGATAGGTTTTCCATGACACCCGTTTCCGTAATTTCAACTTCAAGGAACTGGGGTGGTATTTTGTGCTGAGTGAGTGTGTCTAAAATTATTTTCTCTATGCGTGCATCTTTTAATTGAACTGCAGAAAGGTTAATGGCCAGTTTTATATTGTGGCCTTGCTGTCGCCAAATGGCCGCTTGTTTACAGGCTTCATTAAGAACCCAGTTACCAATAGCTATTATTGTTCCGTTGCTTTCTGAAATAGGAATAAATATATCAGGTGGGACGAAACCCCGAGCAGGGTGTATCCATCGAATTAACACTTCGGCACCGATGATTAAATTGGTTGTATAGTCAATTTGTGGCTGAAAAACAATATGGAATTCATTGTTAGCAAGTGCATGAGAAAGGTCTTTCTCAAGGCTTTTACGTTCTCTCATTTCACTATCAACACTGGCAACGTAAAACTGAAACTGATTGCGACTGACAGTTTTTGCAAGTGTCATAGTTTGTTCAGATTTTTGAAGTAGTTCGTCTGAAGTATTTCCATCATCGGGAAATATGGTTATCCCTATAGTGGTGAAAATATTGACCTTTTTGCCTTCAAATTCAAACGGTTTGCTCAATCGTGATAACAAGTCTTCAGCTAGTTTTGCTGCATTGTATGCGCTCTTGATGTTGTACTGTATTAGGGCAAACTGGTCTCCGCCCAATCGAGATGCCGTATGTAGTGAACTGTGTAGAGATCCATGGCTACCCGAAAGCCTTTCAGCAAAAGACTGTAATAATTGATCCCCTATATTGTAACTGAATTGGCTGTTTATGGATTTAAAGTCATCAATTCCACAACAAAGAACAGCAATTTTTTGTCCTAGATGTTTAGCATCATCTAAGGTGTTTTGTAGGTGGTTTCTAAACATGAGCCTGTTAGGGAGACCTGTTAAAGGGTCGTATTGCGAAAGCTTAAGAACTCGGGCTTCTGCAGCTCTCCTTTTTTGTTGGTTGTCTGATATTTCCTTTAATAGATCGTTGGCGGTGTTAACCCAAATTCCAAGTTCGTCACCTTCATGATTTTTAGGTGTAGGAATTGTTTGCAGGCCGGGCTCAGATGGATTTACTTTTAATAGTGACTGAATAATTCCAGTGAGTGGTTTGGTTAACAATAAGTGATAAACAAAGAAAAGTATTGCGCCTAAAATACCCGCACGGAGTAAGCCTGAAACAAAAACAACCGAGGAGCGGTCAAGAAATAATTCAGCCTTATAGGCAGTATCTATGATGATGATTAGGTTGCCATAGACAACGGGATCAGGCTCACTTTTCACTAATTCTATATTGTATTTTTTTTCTTTACTGAAAATAGGGTCTGTTAATCGGCGAAAGGGCGCATCTCTAAGTGTTCTTGTTTTTTCAGCGAGTTTAGTGTCGTCTGGGTGAGTAATACCTGCATAACGTATTTCCCTTTGTTGGAATAATCCTTCTACTACTTGTTTTGCTAGTTCGGGGTCAATACTGTAAACCGCCTGGGTTGCAGGGTCTTTGACTACGTCAAGTATTTGTACTGCTTGGTTATCAAGCTCATCCATTGCCCGCATGGCGTCTAATATTATTTGCCCCATACTGAGCAGGCCGCCAGCAATAAGTGCTGATAACATTACCCATTTAAGTAATCTAATAGAAAGGCTTTGGTTTGCAGGGTGTTTTTGAATCATTATCCGCTTGTTGTTTCTTTTAACTGTATGTGCTGCAAAGAATTAATTTCCCAAAACATCGTGAAAAATCAAATGGCTAATAGTCAGTGTAGTAAAAAAAATGAGTTAGGGGTAGTAAACTTAGGTAAAGAATTTTGAGGAGTTTTCAGAGGGGGATAAATTAACTATTACTCCAACTCCGCAAACGGAGTTGGAGTATATTAGGGTCTGGTAAGACTTATGCTGCAAGATTTTTTGCAACAAACTCCCAGTTTACTAAGTTCCAAAATGCACTTAAGTAAGCAGGGCGAGCATTGCGATAATCTATATAATAAGCATGTTCCCAAAGGTCTACAGTTAACAGTGCAGTTTGACCTTCTGTCATTGGGGTTCCTGCATTGCTTGTATTCACAATTTCCAGTGATCCGTCGGCGTTTTTAACTAACCAAGTCCAGCTAGAACCAAAATTATTTACCGCTTTATCGTTTAGTTGTTCCTGGAAAGCACTGAAAGAACCAAATGCAGCATCAATTGCATCAGCAACGTTACCTTCAGGAGCTCCACCACCATTTGGGCTTAGGCAGTTCCAGTAAAATGTGTGATTCCAGATTTGTGCCGCATTATTAAATACAGGGCCGCTTGCTGTTTTGATGATCTCTTCTAGTGTTTTTCCCTCAAAATTTGAACCAGGGATCATTCCATTTAACTTATCGACATATGTTTGATGGTGTTTGCCATGATGAAATTCAAGTGTTTCTGCAGAGATGTGAGGGCTTAAAGCATCTTTTGCGTAGGGTAGAGCGGGTAGTTCAAATGCCATGTTGTATTTCTCCTGAGAATGAATTTTCATTGATGTATGTCAAATATATCGTGAGAAAAAGGATAGCACTAAAAATATCCTATAGCTAACGGTCATTATTGATTTTTTACATAACCCTCCTTTTTTTCGAAGGGGGTTATGTAGGAGAGGGAGGTTGAGTGGCTACGTTAATTCTGATGTAAACTCTGGGCTGCCAGGTAAAAATGATGCAACATTTTTTATTCTCCAGGCAAGCTCTTCATAACTGTCAGCTTGAACGGTAACGTGCCCTAGCTTACGGCCCTTACGCTCTTCTTTTCCGTAGAGGTGAAGGTGTGCGTAAGGGAGTTTTAGTATGGATTCTTTGTCCCCCTTTTCTGCAATAATATTAATCATGCAGGTAGGTCTATTGGCTTGGGTATCACCTAAAGGAAGGCCTGTTATGGCTCTAAGGTGGTTTTCAAACTGACTGCTTGCGGCGCCTTCGATAGACCAGTGGCCAGAGTTATGAACTCTTGGAGCCATTTCGTTTGCAAGTAAACCGTTTGGTGTTTCAAACAGTTCCAGAGTTAAAATACCCACGTGATTAAGTTCATTCAGGAGTGCTTTGATGTACTCTTGGGCCTGATCTTGAATTGTAGCTGAAACTTTGGGGGCAGGAGCAATTGAGTATCTTAAAATACCTTCATGGTGGCTGTTCTCTGCAAGGGGGTAGAATGCCACTTCGCCAGAAGTTGAGCGTGCAGCAATAATGGATAACTCACGCGAAAATTCAACAAATGACTCTACGATAAGGCTGCTGTGATTAATTGAGGCCCATGCAGTCTCTGCTTCTGCACTGTCTCGCAATATCGCTTGTCCTTTTCCGTCATAACCTTCAGTTACAGATTTTGCAACAACCGGGCAGCCTAGCTCTTCAGCTGCTTTCTCAAGTTCCTTTGCGCTGGTAACTACACGGTATTCTGCTGTAGGTATGCCTAACTCTTTAAACAGGGCTTTTTCTTTCGTTCTATTCTGACAAACCCTAATGGATTCCGAAGAGGGGTGTAAAGGCTTTTTACCTTCAATAGTTTTAGTTAACTCCAGGGGTAAATGCTCAAATTCGTAAGTGACAACATCTACTTGCTGTAAGAATTTATCCAGCTCGGAACCAGAGCCGCCTTTGTCAACAATTACATCACCAAGACCTACACTGGGAGCCCCTGAGGTATCATAAAAACTGAACGACATTTCAAGAGGTAAGCCTGCTAAAGCAAGCATTCTGCCTAATTGTCCTGCGCCTAATACACCTATTTTCATGGTTTTATCCTTTTGACTCATCCTCGTGGATCGGGATTGTCTAAAATAGTTTGAGTCTGGTTCTTTCTAAACTCATCAACGGCTTTTTTAATGTCCGTGTTCTGCAATGCTAGTATTTGACCTGCGAGTAAGCCCGCATTTGTCGCGCCGGCCTTACCAATTGCCAGCGTACCTACTGCAACGCCGCCGGGCATTTGAGCAATAGACAGCAAGGAGTCAATGCCGTTTAATGTTCTGGATTGAACAGGAACACCTAAAACAGGGAGTGATGTTTGTGATGCAACCATTCCAGGTAAGTGAGCTGCACCACCTGCTCCTGCAATAATTACTTTAATGCCTTTGGCTTCAGCTGTTTTTGCGTAGTCAAATAGCAAATCGGGAGTGCGGTGTGCAGAAACAACCTTGGCTTCGAAAGCTATGCCAAGTTTTTCTAGCATAACGGCAGCATTTTCCATGGTGGGCCAGTCTGACTTGGAACCCATGATTAGGCCAACAAGTGGTTGCATTTTCAGTCCTCAAAACGAAATAATATTCAGAAAAAGGGGCATATAGTAGTGATTCAGTGATTGCCATGCAAACTCAATTTTCGCAAAATAGTACCCTCAGACGATAACAGAATGAAAAATAGGGAGTTTAAATGGATGGTTTACGGCCGGATAGCGATGAGGTAGATAGCTTTCAACAAAGTAGAAACCCCCGGGCTATTAAAAAACAGGTAGCTTCTAGTCGGGTTTCACCCAAATCAGTTGCAACAAAAAAAACAGATCCGAAGAATCGCGAACCTAGACAATCTGGAGAGTTAAAACCAGCTGTAGCGAGAAGGTCAGCTTCGAATACATTGATTGGTTTAATTATGATTGTATTTATGGTTGGTGCTGTAGGGGGTGGCTGGATTTATAATGAGCAGCGTCAAGAATTGGTCGCGCTTAATTCAGAGCTTAAAGATGCCTTGGGGTTTATTAGGCAAGGAAAATTACTAATGGCTCGGTTTGAAGGGAAGCTTAGTGAAACTGATGCTGAAATGATCTCAGGCGATTCCGAGGCTCAGAAAAAACTTAAGTTTCTTGATTCAGAGGTGCGTAAATTATGGGGGGTAGCCTATGATCGAAACCGGAAAGCGATAGGTGCAAATGACGGTTTGATTAAACAGCATGCCTTGGAGTTAAAAAATGCAGCCTCTGAATTAAAGAAGATATCTGCAGTGAATAAAAAGCAGGCTGAAAAATTGAATGATTTAGTGAAGGTGATAAGTTTGCAACAATCATCAACTCAGGTTTTACAGTCTGACTTGCTGGCTATAAAAGGTTCCAATGAGCAACTATCTAGTCAGATTAAGCAAGTAGAGGATGCATCTAGTGCGGTTGTATTGGCTATGCGCCAGGAAATTGACCGGCTGACTGAAAGTGAGGGTGTGGGAATACGGGTTCAGAAGAATGAGGTGGCTATTGAGGCTATTGATGCATCAAGGTTGCAGCTTAATGAGCGCTTTATAGTGTTGGATCGTAAACTTAATGACTTGCAACTATCTATTAAGTCTCTTCAGTCGGGTGGGGAAAAGTAAGGTGATTAACTCTGTTGAGGGCATACTTGAGCGGTTGATTCAGGAGGAGGAATACTTTAAATATGATGCTTTATCGTTGGTTGGTTGGTATCAGAAAATCAGAACGGACAGCTGTGAGTGTGTTTCGTTTGAGTTTGAGTCACTTTACGGTGGTTTTTTCGCAAACAGTGTAGGGCAGGCGTTTATCAATGGTTATGAAGTCGCCATACAGCGCTTAACGGCTATTGATACCCGAGAGTATGTTGCTGCAGTTTGCGTGACTGAAAATAAAAGCACACACCCGACTTCGATGCGGTCGAGTTTATCTGCTGATGCTAAGGGTAACTATATCTTGTCTGGTAAGAAAGATTTCGTGACCTTAGCTGGTGACGCAAAAAAATTATTGGTGGCAGTGAAGGTGGGAGAGTCGGAGGTAGGGAAAAATATCATTAAATTGGTCGAAGTTGATGTTTTTGCTTCCGGTGTAAATATCCAGCGATTGCCTGAGTTACCTTTTGTGCCTGACGTGTCTCATGGTGTGGTTTTGTTTGATTCAGTAAAAATTGATTCGGATAATATTTTTTCTGGTGACGGGTATGCTAATTACGTTAAACCCTTCAGGTGGTTTGAAGATATTAATGTTTTTATGTCTGTTTCAGCGTATTTATTTAAGCTTACGCTGGCTTTTGGCTGGCCTAAAGAAGCTCGGGTGGAAATGATATCACTGTTAGTAGGACTTTCCAGTTTGCATAAAATGAAAGCAAATGACTCCATTGCTCATATTGTGATGTTTGATTTGACGGTGGCCATAGATAAATGGCTAGTGCGTTACGATGCAGAGTGGAATAAAGTGCCTGGAGATATTCAGTTGCATTGGAAAAGAGATCTTGCCTTACTAAAAATAGCCACAAGGGCCAGAAAGGCAAGATACGATAACGCAATGACCGCTCTCTCTCTTTTGTAATGCCTTATTGAATAGCAATACCTACTTCAAGTGCTTCAAACCAATCAAGGAATTTGCCGACATCATCGCCTCTAAAAACTCGACCATGTTGTGGTGCCATTATCTCAATGTCTAGTTTGCGCACGCGACGAATCCAGTCTTGTTTGGCTCGATTTGATGGCATCCAGCGCTGGTGGAAGAATTGCATTTTATCAATTTGCTCATTAAAGTCTTCTACTTCAAAGGGAGCACCAGGTTCTTCAAGTGCAGCGCCTACATCCCCTGAAAATAAAATTTTTGCAACAGGATCATAAACATGGAAGTTGCCTGACGAGTGCAAATAGTGAGCGGGAATAAACTGTAGGTCAATATTGCCTATGCGAACAGTGTCGCCCGAATCTTTTATTGCGGCATATTCAATATTTTGCATGCCAAAGTGGCGAACAAATCCTTCCCATAGATAGGGGCAGTGTAGTTTGGCGTCAGGAAGTACTTGGTCCCATAGGCCTAGTGATGAAATAATGTCTGGATCTTGGTGAGATGCAAATAAATGCGTAATTTTATCAATAGACACATATTTAAGTGCTGCTGCTAGCATAGGGGCAAATAGCTCGACCCCACCCGGGTCAAGAATAATTGACTGATCGCCGGAAATTATCATGAATTGATTGGTGTCGACTATTTGCTCAGGCTTGTCTGGGTCGCGACCAAACATTAACCAGCGATGGTTTTCATTGTAGAGTGTTGTTGCTTGCATGGTCGTCCTTTTAGCTTGTTATTGTTGTGTGTCGGTTATTTTTTATCATAGGTTATTTGTGCGAACCTAGTAGGGATATTGAGTGGGATACATGTTCCTTAATATGGTTGGCCATAATCTGAATGCCGTCAGCCATTTCAACAAGATGCCCCTGAAATTCACCTGTTTGCACGGCTTCTAGTTTTGATGTTACGGCAATAACATCAATAGCTCTCATATGCTGCTGTATTTCATCAAGTTTATTTCTTAATTCGCACATTAACTTATTGAAATGCTGGTCTAATACTTTTTCAGTGGAGCTGATTTTTTGAGTGTAAATGTGAATGTCTTCTTTGTAAGGCGCCGCACGGGCAAGTTCGTAAGCCTTATTAAGGTAATTCAAAACTAAATTATTTCTCCACTCCACAACAGAGTGAGTTGATATTTCAAGGGCTGTTGTGTTAATTGATTTGGCCAGCGCTATAGTTTCGTTGGCGAGCTCGTCATAAAAATTTGCAATGACTGCAAGGCCGGCTGCTTGGCTGCCTGCTCTTAATACGATGGCCCGAGCATTTTTTGAGGAGATGGCGAGTTGTCTGGCAACT
>Ga0209495_1002688_pt1 | contig 11426 bp, 9 predicted proteins | sample EN1Hudsemesocosm_FD_184629 | JGI IMG/M metagenome (GOLD analysis project Ga0209495, IMG submission 184629) | Methane-oxidizing microbial communities from mesocosms in the Hudson Canyon - EN1E Hudson Canyon (SPAdes) (version 2) | ecosystem: Environmental > Aquatic > Marine > Cold seeps | place... | reverse complement strand
TCGGTCCTTTGCTCTTAACTTGATGCGGTTTAATAAAATAGAGAATATTAGTTTGGCTTTATATGATAATGCACTAAGTTTAGATCGCGTTTTAGGCTACCAAGGAATTTAGCATTGAACAGCCCTGCTTAACACCTTACCAAATCGTCCCGACTTTATTGGATATAGGTCAATACATTGCATCAGAATCAACGTTTTACCGCGTCATGAGAGAGTATAACCAGCTTTCACATAGAAGGAAAGGGACTGCTATTCAGCGCAAGAAGCCAGATACCCTAAAGGCAAGCAAGGCTAATGAAATTTACTCATGGGATATCACTTATTTATTAAGCCCAATAAAGGGGCAGTATTATTATTTATATTTAGTCATGGATATATACAGTCGAAAAATAGTCGGCTGGCAGGTTCATGATTGCGAATCAAGCGCGCATGCTGCTGATTTAATAGAAGACATTGCCCGCAGAGAGAAAATAGATAAAAACCAATTAGTGATTCATTCCGATAATGGCAGCCCAATGAAAGGGGCAACACTCAGAGCAAAAATGATTGATCTAGACATCGCATCATCCTACAGTAGGCCCCGTGTGAGTAATGATAACCCTTATTCAGAGTCTTTATTTAAAACCATTAAATTACAGCTTTCCAGAAACTCCTTTTGCTAGCTTAAACGAAGCAAGAACCTGGGTTGAAGGGTTTGTGTGTTGGTATAACGAAGAACATAAGCACAGTGCGATTAAATTTGTAACACCCAATCAACGCCATAATGACTTAGATAAAGCCATATTAAAAAATAGAAAGGCGGTTATCGAACAAGCCAAAAGAAACCACCCAGAGCGATGGAATGGACGCAGGACAAGAAACTTAACACCTATCAAAGAGGTTTATCTCAACCCAGTCACGATAAAAAATGGATCGGTAAAAAGCAGTACATTTGAGGGCAGTATTTAAACCAATAAAATACGACAGGTTGATTGACATTTAGCGTGATCTAGGGTAGCGGGCCTATCAAAGCGAGGTGCAAGTGTGTTGTATGGGATGACGTGATCACTTGGAAATCATAAAAATGGAGCAAAAGGCATAGGTAAAAAAGGTAATTGTTGTGATAATAGTCCTACAGAGCTATTTGTTCGTATTCTTACAAACGAACAATTAAATGATGAAAGCTTCAGACTAAATAAGCAGCAAAACTAAGTGTTGTTGATTACTTAGCTTTTTATAAGAATTCAGGAGTGATATTTATGTCAAGTATTAATTTTATTTTTAAAAATAGTAAGCACATTAATTTGATGGAGAATGTCTGTGTCTGCAATGTTTTTGTGACTGAAAAGGAAGGTGATGCTGGTGAAAAAGAGCGTGACTTTTATAATTATTTGCAGTTATGTGTGGAGCTTAAAATTAATGGAAATATTAGTTTGCCCACATCGATTATTAGAAAAATTGATGTAGTTGAAATTGATAAATTGTCGAAGGATATTGGTAAAGTAGTCATTATTAATATGCACTTCCCAATAACTCAGGCTGGTGTTGTGTTTAAGAGTAGTGATACATATAAAATGCCATTTTTCTATTTGGATGTATTTAATATTTTTCCTTACCCGCTGTATGAAAATAGTACAGGTAGATCTCAGTTTTTTCATGAGCAATTATTATCGTGGAGAGACGTTAATGAGTGTTTGTCGAGCGCAATTGTATCGATTATTGCATTAACACACTCAAAGATAGCCTCTAATACTCTAAATGCATGTGTGTATGTTTTTTCAGAACAAAGTGCGAGTGAGTGTATGCCATTTAGTAATGATAAGGAATACTCAATTAGCTTAAGTAATGCAATTATTAATGACGCTGCTGCACTTGCATTTTGTGTAGATATCACTCGTTTTTATTCTGAATATTATAATGTTGATATACTGCCTTTCTTGTCATTAAGTAAAGAAGCAGAAAGAAAACTTAAGCGCTGGATTCTTCTTATAAAGAAAGATATCAAGGACTATGCAAAAGTAACTAAGTGGTATAAAGATGAAGGGTTATCTGCTTTTTCTGTGGATTTAGGCGAATGTGTTGAATATTATACTATGGAGAATTTGGTGAGGGGAATGTGATGTCTGTAAAGAAAATTAATGAAGCAATTTTTTATGGGCTATGGCCTCACAATAGTCATGTTTTAATTGAGTTTGTTCGTCATCATAAAGGGATAACAATCTTCACTGAAGAAAGTTTTGTGCCTGTTTCACTTAAAAGGTCCATTAAGGCTTTGGGTGCTCATGTCGTTTACTTATCTGACCTATATGACAGTATTTGTAACGAACAGTTAACGCAGGAAAGTGAAAAGCTTGTGATGCGGATGCAAAAAGCAATGGTTGCTCATAATGTTTCGCCAGGGAAAGAGGGGCGTGAACGTAACTTAATAATAACGAGAGACATTATAAATATTTTGGCTGTATTAGATTCCTTGAAGGAGGAGTATAAAATAAATTTTGGTATTGTTAATGAGCAATATACACCGCTAATAAAGGCAATTGTTTTATATCTAAAAGCTCAAAAAGTTCCTGTGCTTTATTTGGCGCATGGTGCGGCCTGTTCGGCACCATATACCATCCATAACGTATCTCATGCAGATGTTTATATGATTGGAGGTCGGCGCTTTAAGGAGAGCTTTAAATTTGCCCAAGGTAACAAAAAAAAGATAGTTATAACTGGTTTGCCAGGCTGGGATAAGATAATAACATACCCAAAGACAGCTAAAGATATTGAGAGCTGGCAGCATGAGTTGACATTAAATCCTAGTTTACCAACGGTGACTTTTTTTACGACCTGGGTTGGTTGTAGTTCTTGGTTATTTGAATTAGAAAAGGATCTTCCATTTAATAGTTTGAGGTTGGTTTTAGAGGCAAAAAAGAAACTAAAAGGGCGTGTTGAGTTTAACCTAGTCATTAAAGATCGGCCTGGTGCCGACCACGCAGGCTTTCTTGATTCTCTTATTGCGGAGATAGGGCTGGATGCCTCAGAAGTTCATTACAGCCGAGGATCCCCGGAGTCTTTTGTTGTAAATTCAGATGTGGTAATTTCAGTAGATTCAACTATTTCAGTTGAAGCGATAATAGCTGGAACTGCACCATTAAATATTCCTATAGATATGTCATGGCTGTACGGGCCTATATTTGGCTTGGGAGATGGGTTAGTCAACTTAAGTCGAGACAATGCCAGCATAATACTGGAGCAATTGTTAACAAATGAGGTTGAGCGTAACAACTATATACAAAATCTTAGGTCGAATCCTGATTATTACTCCCCCGCTTTTAATGGAAGGGCTGTTAAGTCTGTTGTTCAAGTAATGGATGGATTCATGGTTTCACCAGACAATTTAGGTCTTCAGAATTGCCAGGCGGCCCAAAGGAATAATGCAATAGCATTTGAAAATATAGAGGTTAATATAGAGAGTCTCAGTATTCATTTTCTGGTTAAAGTTCATGATGGTGATCAGGCGCTATTAGCAGATACAGTTGACAGCATTGCTGGGCAGTTAAATAGCAATTGGCGACTAACAGTTATTGCAGACTTTGATGCCCCTAATGCAGCTTTTGATGAGCTAGATACTTTAGAGTGGATAAAACTTGAGGCAGAGGCGGTAAAATTAATTGGTTTGGCGCATGTTATTGCTGATATTCAAACGGATTGGGTTGTATGGGTTAAGCCGGGTATGTGTTTTGAGCCGTACTTTATAAGTCATTTTCATCGCTATATGGGGTTGCACCCAGAATGGAAGTTTGTTTATGTTGATGAAGTAAAGGTTAACCAGCAGGGAGAAATATGCACGACAAATTTTAAGCCTGATTTTAATCTTGAACTTCTTAGGTCTACTGTTTATATGGGCGAGCTTTGCCTTGTTAATGCTGCTAGTGTTAAATCACAGGGTAGCATGGTAGTTGTTGATGCGGAAAGCTATGACTTAGCGTTCAAAATATATGAGGTATATGGTGAGGAAGCAGTAGGTCATATACCGGAGACGCTATTAAATACATCGACTTTGTATTTCAATTGTTTTAATCGAGAAATATACCAGCGAGTATTATCAGATCATCTTGACCGGAAAAATATTGAGGCTAGTATTGGTGAGGGGTTGATTGAAAATACATTTAATGTCAAGTATATCTTAAAAGGAACCCCCAAAATATCTATTTTAATAGAAGCCTACGAATCTATGCAGGTACTTGAAGCTTGTCTGAATAGTCTTGTGAAAAAAACTGATTATCCATGTTTTGATATTGCCATAATTGTGGGTGAAGTTCAGGCTGAGGAAGTTAATTCGGTGGTGGGTAGGTGTGAAAATGTATCTATTCAGATCGTCGTAAAGCGTGAAGGATTCTCAGTGATTAATCAATGGGTAAAAGAATCAGTATCTGAATACCTGGTTTTTTTAAATGTTGATTGTCAAATATTACAAGTTGATTGGTTAACAAAGATGCTTGCGTATGCGCAATGTGATGATGTCGCAATTGTTAGTCCGCGCTTAGTGAGGTTAAATGAGACGCTTCACCATGCAGGTTTAATTCTAGGTACTGGTAAGTTGGGTGTTGCAGGGTTGTCTTATTATGGTAGTTCAATGTATGAGGAAGGCTATCAAGGGCGACTGCAAGTCGTGCAAAATTTATCTGCAGTAACAGGTGATTGTTTATTGGTGGATAAAACGGTTTTTATTCAAGCGCGAGGTTTTGATGGAGATCAGTTTACTTCAATTTTTAAGGATGTTGACCTGTGCCTAAAGATTACAGCACTAGGGTATAAAATAATTTGGACTCCATTTGTCACGTTGATTAACCATGGTGCCAGTGACAAATATTTAGTTGATAAAAAAGAAAAGGCCAAAACCTTGCATGATATAGATGCTATGCAAAAAAAATGGTTGCCTCAGTTGGCAAATGACCTTGCATACAATCGAAACTTATCATTAAAAATGGTAAATTTTGAAGTTGATACAGAGATCAATGTAACGTGGAATGTTGCTTTAAAAGATAAGCCAAGAGTTTATGCTTTTCCTACTAACAGTACTGGTGTTGGGGAGTACCGAGTTCGATCACCATTGAGGGCATTAACCCAGGCAGACCTGATTGAAAGTAGTATTTCAAATAACTCTGATACTTTGGTTTACCCGACGCCAGTAGAAATAGAGAGGATAAAACCAGAAGTGTTGCTTCATCAAAATGGTTTTCTGGATTTTATGATGGAGCCTTGGGAAAAGTACCGTAAATTTAATGATGTATTCATGGTTTCGGGTATGGATGATTTAGTCTACATGCTTCCTCATAGGCATCCAATGCAGGGTAGGTGGCCCAAAGACTTGAGAAGAAGGCTTAAAAAAACATTTCAGTTATCAGATCGTTTAATTGTGGCTAATGATGTTTTGGCTGAAGAGTTTTCCAAAATGGCTGATAATGTTGTTGTGGTGCCAAATTACCTGGAAACTGCTCGATGGACTAATCTTGTTATGCCAGAAAAACAAAATGAGAAAAAATTAAGAGTTGGCTGGGCAGGAGGTAGCGAGCATGGACTTGACCTTGAATTTATTATTCCAGTTATTAAAGCCCTACATAAAGAAGTGGACTGGGTGTTTATGGGGATGTGGTTTGAAGAATTTGAGCCGTATGTTAAGGAAACTCATAAAGGCGTCCCGTTTGCTGAATACCCTCAAAAATTGGCAGACTTGAATCTTGATCTCGCAATAGCGCCATTAATGCATAATAATTTTAATGAGGCAAAAACTAATTTACGATTGTTAGAGTTTGGAATAATGGGCTGGCCTATAGTTTGCACAGATATAACCCCCTATCAGAATGCGCCCGTTACTCGTGTCTCTAATAATGTACAGCAATGGATTAATATAATAAGAGAAAAAATTAGAGAGCCTGAACAGCTGAAGAAGGAAGGAACAGAATTAAAGCGCTGGGTGATGGATAATTATATGTTAGAAGATCATTTGGATGACTGGTATGCGGCGTTAATGCCTTGATAGTTTGTCACGAGGCTCATATAAATTGATATATTGGCCTGTATTTTGGAATGGCATTTAAAATAATAAAATAAAAACTAAAGGTTATCTGGCCAGAGTCGATAACTATGACAGAGAAACATAAAGCCAAAACTGTTTCTAAATTAAATTTTTAGCGGTAAAACTAGGAGAACTATCATGGCTTCAGTAATTAACACCAACGTCTTATCGTTGAATTCACAGCGTAATTTAAATAAATCACAAAGTGATTTAGGAACTTCATTGCAGCGTTTATCTTCTGGGTTGCGTATTAATAGTGCGAAAGATGATGCGGCGGGTTTGGCAATTTCAGACCGAATGACCTCTCAAATTAGAGGGCTTACTCAAGCGGAACGTAATGCTAATGATGGTATCTCTTTGGCACAAACGGCTGAGGGTGCATTATCGCAAACAGGTGATTTATTACAGCGTATGCGTGAGTTGGCTATTCAGTCATCTAACTCAACTAATTCAGCATCAGATAGAGCCTCATTGCAGTCAGAGGTCGATCAGCTAAAACAAGAAATTGACCGTGTTTCTAACAGTACAGAGTTTAATGGCTTGAAGTTATTGGACGGGTCTTTTACGTCTCAAAGATTTCAAGTCGGAGCTAATGCAAATCAAACGATTAACGTGTCGATTGAAGGATCGTCTACAAATAATTTGCAGGATAATCAAGTGTCTGGGATTAATACCGCTTCTGGTGGTACATATTCATCTGCATCAGGCACAACAGCGTCAGCGACGTTTGCTGCCTTAGGTGGGCAAACCCTGACAATAAGTGGTTCCTTGGGTGAGGTTACTGATATTGTTGTGGCATCTGGGTCAACAACAGTCGATGGCGATTCGGCTTTTGATATTGCTAATGCTATTACTAAAAGAGAGCCTGAAACAGGTGTTGTAGCAGATGCAATAAATGAGGTTAAATTAACGACAGTGAGTGCTACCGGCACAATTTCTTTTGATTTGTATACTAGGTCTGCAAGTGGTGAAGGTACGAGTAAAACTATCTCTGCTCAAATTACAGATGTAAATGATTTAGGTAGTTTGGTTTCGGCGGTTAATAAGGAGGCTGGTTCAACGGGAATATCTGCAGAGCTGAGTACGGATAAGAAATCTGTTATTTTTACGCAAGCTGAGGGTAAAGATATAATGTTAGAGGATATTAGTAATAGTAAGGGAGGGACATTGCTAGTTGGAAACTACGATTCAGGCGCAGATACAGATGATGCAACAGGTACTGTTGCCTCTGGTAATAACTTTAGAACGGTTACAGCAAGTGGTGCCACTCTTGCCGATGTGGTGTTGGGTGGTAGGTTGGAATTGCACTCAGCGGGTGCTTATACTACGAGCTCTACTGCTGCATCTGGTGATGGAAGTATTTTTTCTGCTTCATCAAGCGGACAAGTAGGGTCTGAAGCTGTTAAATTATCAACAGTAGATATTAGTAGTGCTGCTGGTTCGCAAAGTGCGATTACGATTATTGATGCGGCATTGTCGCAGATAAATGGTTCTAGAGCAGACTTGGGTGCGACACAAAACCGGTTTGATGCAACCATCACGAACTTGCAAACAACGACAGAAAACTTAAGTGCTGCACGTAGTCGTATTTTAGATGCTGATTTCGCAGCAGAAACAGCGAATTTGACTCGGTCTCAAATCATGGTTCAAGCAGGTACTGCGATGTTGGCTCAGGCTAACCAGGTGCCACAAGGTGTATTGAGTTTATTAGGTTAATATCATTAATGCATAAGGGGCTTGGGTTGTTAAAAATCAAGCTCCTTATGCCTTTTAAATTAGGAGGATGTTATGGATATTAATTCAGGCATAACAAATGTAGCTCCCGCCCCCGCTGATGCGAAACCCCAGGCTAGCTCTGTTGCAATGCAAGAAGGGCGGGAAATTAAAACTGATGAAGCTGTTGCCGCTAAATTGGAAGTGGCAAAGCAAAAAGATAAGAGTGTTGAGGAGGAAATAGCTGCAAAGAGTGTGAGCTCTGGTGAGCTAAAAGTTTCTGTTGATAAGCTTAATAATTATCTTAAAGCGGACCAGCGTAATTTAGCTTTTTCTGTCGATGAAGGCAGCGGCCGGGATGTGGTTAGTATATTAGATACAGTGAGTAAAGAGGTCATTAAGCAATACCCTACAGAGGAGATATTGACACTATCTGCTAAGTTGAATGAATTTAATGAAAGTGGCTCGATGGAGCAAGCATTTAATATTTTTACTTCAGAAGCATAAAAATTTAAAGTAAAAGTGATGAATTATTTATAAGGAGAGCAATTATGGCGCTTACATCATCTGGTATAGGTTCTGGGCTTGATATTGATAGTTTAGTCACTCAATTGGTTCAGGCTGAAGGGTCGGCCCCTTCATTTCGTTTAAATAAACGTGAAGCTAGTTACCAATCTGATTTGTCCGCAGTAGGGAGGTTAAAATCAGTATTAAGTGAATTCAAAACAAGTTTAGCAAGCTTAAGTTATATGGAAAGCTTACAACCCCGATCAGCGCGCTCTAGTGATACCTCTTTGTTTACTGCGGTTGCAGATCAAACTGCGAGTGCAGGGAGTTACGAAATTGAGGTTTTAACTTTAGCTCAGCCAGCTAAAGTACGTTCAAATAGTTTTACTGATGCAGATACAGAGGTTATTGGGACAGGTGCTTTAGATATTAGTTTAGGTGCGGATACTTTCCAAATTACAGTCGATGGTACTAATAATACGCTAGAGGGAATTCGGGATGCAATTAATGCAGCCTCTGATAACCCTGGGATAGCAGCATCTATTATCAATGTGGATGGTGGGCCGCAATTGGTTTTAGATTCAAATACTAATGGCTCGGCAAATAGTATTACGGTTGCTGCTGCTGATGATAATGCCGGCGATGGGTTTGATTTAGCGCGTTTAGATTCTCTGAATTTGATTGTTTCGCAGCCAGCGCAGGATGCAACCTTCAATTTAGATGGTCAATTGGTCACAAAAGATAGTAATAGCTTCTCGGATGTTATTACCGGTGTAACCATAAATTTAAAAAAAGAAGAGCTTGCTACAATTGAAACCTTAAATGTTGAGCTGGATTCAGGCACAATAAACGTTAAAGTTAAATCATTTGTCTCAGCTTATAATGCATTAACTGATGCACTTAAGGGGTTATCTGGTTATGATGCAGAAACAAAAGTAGCCGGGGCATTGCAGGGAGATTCGATGTTACGAGGGGTGCAAAGTAGTATTAGGAATATTTTAGGTGACTCTATAGGTGGTTTAAAATATGGAGGTATTGTTGATATTGGTATAACGACGGATGAGGATGGGCACTTTCAGCTCGATTCAGCTCGGTTAGCTGAAGTAATGGCAGATGATTTTACTGCTGTTTCTGAATTATTTGCAGGTGAAAATGGTGTGGCCTCTAAGCTTGATAAAACATTGGGGGCTTATTTGGCATCGGAAGGCTCTATTGACTCAAGAGAAAGTAGTTTAAAAGATAGAATTCAAAGCGTTGCTGATGATAGGGCTGCATTAGGTGAAAGGTTAGTGTCAATTGAAAGTCGTTATCGAGCTAGATTTTCAGCAATGGATGTATTGGTTGGTCAGCTACAAAGTTTGAGTACTTACTTAGGGCAGCAACTAGAGGGTCTTCCTGGTGTTGTGCGTAAAACATAGATTTAGGGGCGTATACTGCTGTACTTGAGTAGATACTCTTAATAATTATTCATAAAAAAAATTAAAGTTTTGTGTTTTCAAGACGATATAGATAATAGTTAAAGATATTTATATTTAAGAAGTATAGACATAAAATAAAGGATAATGACATGAATGCAAGTGTAGCAATGAAACAGTATCAGTCTGTTGGAGTACATAGTGGTGTTATGGATGCTTCGCCACATCGTTTAATTCAAATGTTAATGGAGGGTGTTTTACAAAGAATTGCACAAGCTAAAGGGAATGTTAAGCGTAAAGAAGTTGCAAATAAAGCGGTTAACATCACTAAGGCAATTAATATAGTTGCTGGTCTACGATCTAGTTTAGATGTGGCGCAAGGTGGAGAAATTGCAGCTAATCTTGATAGCCTTTATGAGTATATGTTGAATCGTTTAATGTTAGCTAATGCAAAAAGTGATGAAGATATTTTGGATGAAGTAGCAACCTTAATGATCTCGATTAAATTAAGCTGGGATAGTATTGCTGATAAAGTAGGGCAGTAGTGACCGAAACTAAGTTACAGATAGCTGATTTAATTCAACTATCACAGTCTATGTTAGATAAAGCTGAAGCTGCTCTTTGGGATGATGTGATTTCCTTAGAGGCTGAACGTAGCAAGAAAATAGAAGCTTATTTTTCTCCTGATGCAAGTTCCTCGGATGATACTGCTGCGGTCAGAGTGGGAATCGAAACGATTCAAATACTCAATGATCAATTAATGCAACTAGGCCATCAGCAAAAAAAAGAACTATCCCAAGCTTTGCAGGAGCTTGGGCAAGGAAAGAAAGCGGTTAACGCTTATTCACACTAAATTAATTTACGCTGAGCTAATCTTTGCTGTAAATTGATTTTCACTTATTTATAGTTATGTTTCTTCATGACTATAACTTCTACCAAATTAGAATCAAAAATAATGATAAGAGTCTATTTTTTACTTGTTATTGTGGGTATTATTTGGTGGCTTAAAGTATTATTTAGTAAAAATTCTACTCAGCGTCAGCTTTATGTGAAGCAAAGTTTCATCGTTTTTGTCGTGCTGATTATTGTGTTGCTTGCATTAACGGGGCGGCTACATTGGCTGCTTGCAGTGTCAGCAGGAGCAGTTGCTTTTGTCATGCGTTTTTTGCCGGTACTTTTACGTTACATTCCGCAAATACAAAAACTAATGCAGTTTTTTTACCACTCTCGTAACGCGGCGAATCAATCTAAAGCATCGGCGCAAAAATCAACAAATTTAACCAAAGAGCAGGCATGTGATATTTTAGGCGTTTCATTAACGGCTACTAAGCAAGAAATTATTGATGCTCATCGCAAGCTTATTTTTAAAAATCACCCAGATCGAGGGGGTAGTGATTATCTTGCTGCACAAATTAATCAAGCAAAAGAAACCTTACTGCAAAGATAAAATGGTAGCGACTCATTACTTTGTAAAAAATATAGTCATCCCCGAGTGTTACCCAGTCAAGCGTGGGCACAAGCTTTATCGGGATCTATTATTGCAGCATAGGTTCCTGCTAAGAACGTGCAGGAATGACGAGTTAGGGTGTTTCTGAGTAATGAGGATTTACCTGAAATGCTTGTATTGCACTGTCTTCATCAATGGATATTTATTTAATTGATGGCTATGAGGGTGTTTTTATTACTTGTGTTAGTTTTTTTTGTATTAGGTTGCTCTAGTACGCCTGAAAGAAAAAGAGACTTAACTA
>Ga0209495_1002680_pt1 | contig 11440 bp, 7 predicted proteins | sample EN1Hudsemesocosm_FD_184629 | JGI IMG/M metagenome (GOLD analysis project Ga0209495, IMG submission 184629) | Methane-oxidizing microbial communities from mesocosms in the Hudson Canyon - EN1E Hudson Canyon (SPAdes) (version 2) | ecosystem: Environmental > Aquatic > Marine > Cold seeps | place... | reverse complement strand
GTACCTTTGGATTTTTGCTAGAAGAAAAAATAGAAGCTAAGGATATTGTCGATATAACCGTCGAAAAAAACGGCTCATCAACGTCTGGAAATACAACTAAAGTTTGGTTTTGTCTCAAACTTATTACCCATGATGGTAAAAAGATAGAGGTTGGAGATAGCTTGGAAGGACAAAGTTATGCCGAGCAAATCAGGCAAGAAATGCTTTCTGCTTTAGGATTGTCATGGAAGCCAGCCATATTAACTACGCCTATAAATGAAGTAACCCCTATCCCAACTTGGCTTTACTGGTTGAGGGCATTCTTCTCTAAAAAACAAAGTGAACGTCCACTTCCAATTTGGTTACGTTGGCCTAAAAAACTTTTATCTAATGCATTTTTAATTGCCTTCATATATGACATGCACCTTTTATTTCCCCAAGCCACCGACTTTGTAAGCAAGTTATTGCCATAAAAATATACACATAATTAAATAAGTTGATCGCTAATACTCACTTACACACAGATATTCAGTTTTTTCAGGTCAATAAAGGCCTAATTTAAACCTAAAAAACTATAATTTTCACAGACAAATAGATGGCTATACATTACCTAAAAAGAACAAAAAAAATGTATAAAAATAAGACAATACAATTAGTTACCTACATTACAAAAAGAATTATACGTATTCATACCATTGCTTTTAAATTACTATTTACTGCCTATACTTAATAATATATTTTAAATTTGTGGAAAAACTTTGTCGATTACCCTATAGTGAGAGGCGTTACAGATTTTGTTATTGGTAGTAAAAAGTTTCTTTCCTCGCATATTTTCTGAGTTTCCCTCTTTCATTAGCTGTATACAACACTTTAATTTTTTAATTTTTTAGGTATTAAGTTCTATGGCTACAGGCACTATAAAATGGTTTAACGAGTCCAAAGGTTTTGGTTTTATTTCTCAAGATGATGGCGGTGCAGATGTATTTGTACATTTCAGCGCGATTCAAGGAACTGGCTTCAAAACTTTGAACGAAGGTCAAGCAGTTACTTATGATGTAGAAAACGGCCCTAAAGGTCCTCAAGCAACTAGCGTTGTAGCATCTTAAGTTCGACCTAATCGGTTTACCGAATAAATAGAACCTCGCTTAGGCGGGGTTCTTTTTTTGTAGCTACTATGAAATCATCACCGCTAGAAGAGGAACACTATTGAAAAGGCTATTTGTTGGCAATTTACCCTCAAACACCACTGTAAAAGAATTTGAAGCTCTATTTGCTCAGTTTGGCACAGTGCGCTCATCTGAACTTATCACTGATATTTTTACTGATGAATGCAAAGGATTTGGCTTTATCAGCATGGAAGGTCACGAATCTCGCGCTGCTATTGCAGGCTTAGATGGCAAAAATTTTAACGGAAACTCGTTAAGAGTAGGCTTTGAATCGCCTAAATCGAACCGCCGTTAATTCAGTTCGTAGAAAGTAACAAGCAATAGCCCCTTGAAGCAAAACTAGGGGGCTATGCTTGCATCCTCCCTCGCATACTTTACCAGTCTTCTTCTAGGCTAATTTCTCAATATAATCAATAATAAACTGAATACTGCGTTGACCATTGTATTCATTAATATCTAATTTATAAGCAATTTTTACTTGGCGCAAGCCTAGCCAATATTCCGGCCGCTCAACAAAAAAAGCAATCCCATCAATCAGCAATTCCTTTTCTGCTTGGCGCAATACTAATTTCAAATGCTGCTGCCCAACAATCCGCGACTGCACGACATCAAATACGCCATGAAATAACGGCTCAGGAAATTCTTGCCCCCATGGGCCCGCACTTTTTAATAGCTCACAAAAGCCAAGCGTCATTTCCCCTTCCGTCAATTCACCATCGCTATATACTTTCTGATCTAAATCCACATCTACTAAGCGCTGTTTAACAGCTTTATCAAAAGCCAGCATAAACACAGGATAATCATGCAATTGTATACTTAAACCTGCCGCCATAGCATGCCCCCCAAACTTAGTCAGCACTTTAGGATGAGCAACGGCAATATCACTGAGCACATCACGAATATGAACCCCAGGAATAGAACGCGCTGAACCTTTAATTTCACCGTTATCCGCATTAGCAAAAGCAATCACAGGGCGATTTAAACGATCTTTAATACGTGATGCCAAAATCCCAATAACTCCCTGATGCCAATCCTCACTGTAAATACAAACACCTGCGGCTAAATGCTGCGTATCAAAAGCTTTCATTTCTTTTAATAAGGACATCGCCTCCTGCTTCATTTGTCCTTCGACTTCACGCCGGTCACTATTCAACTCATCCATTTGTAACGCTAGATTTCTGGCTAACACAGCATCATCAGACATCAAACATTGAATGCCGACACTCATATCATCCATGCGTCCCGCAGCATTTAATCGCGGACCAATGGCAAAACCTAAGTCCGAAGAAGCTAAGCTATGTAAATTACGGCCAGCTATTGCCACTAACGCTTTAATGCCTGCATGTCCTTTACCAGACCGCATACGCAACAAACCTTGATGCACTAAAATTCGATTCACTTGATCTAAGGCCACGACATCAGCCACCGTCCCTAAAGCCACTAGATCTAATAATTGTGCTAAATTGGGCTCAGTGCTTTTATTCTTAATATACCAACCTTGCTCACGCAAGCGACTGCGTAATGCCATCAGCACATAAAACATCACCCCTACACCTGCTAAAGTACGGCTCGGGAATTCATCATCGGGCAAATTGGGATTGACAATCGCATCAGCGGCAGGCAACTCCTCACCTGGCAGATGATGATCGGTGACTAGGACTTGCATACCTGCTTTTTTCGCCACCTCTACTCCCGCAAGACTTGATATGCCGTTATCCACGGTAATTAACACATCCGCTTGCTTAGCGATCACTAGCTCAGTAATTTCTGGCGTTAAGCCGTAACCATACTCAAAACGATTAGGCACAATAAAGTCTACATGCTTAAAGCCTAATAATTGCAACCCTAACATAGCCACAGCACAACTCGTCGCACCATCCGCATCAAAATCAGCAACAATCACAATCTTCTTCTGCAAATCAAGTGCAGCAATCAGATAAGTGACCATTTCCTCCATTCCTGTCAATAGCCAAGGCGAAGGGAGTTGTGCCAAACCATACTGTAATTCAGCATCAGATTTAATACCACGTGCCAAATAGATACGCTTAAGCACGGGATTTATTTCAGTAAGACTCGTTTGCCTAGCTAAAAGAGGACGTTCAACAATTTTCTTAGTAATACCGTGATAGTGCATATTAATTTTTATTATTCAAAATATTCGCAATCGGCATTGGCTTGCCAAGGTGATAACCTTGAACATAATCAACACCAATTTCACACAACTTTTCTAAAATCTGATCATTTTCTACAAACTCAGCAATGGTTTCCAAGCCCATAACATGGCCAATCTGATTAATTGATTTCACCATTTCATAATCAATCGGGTCATCCAGCATATCTTTTACAAACATGCCATCAATCTTTAACACATCGACTTGTAAATTCTTCAAGTAAGCAAACGAAGAAAGACCACTACCAAAATCATCCAAAGAAAATTGACAACCAAGCTTCGATAACGTTTTCATAAACACCGTAGCATCCTGCAAATTTGCTATCGCTGCCGTCTTGGTGATTTCAAACTTAATTTTCTCAGCGGGCACATCACCACTTTCAAACTGATGAATAATATAATCAAGCACTGCTTTATCACCTAACGACTGACCAGACAAGTTAATAGCAATCGATCTAACATGCTGCAATTGATCTGCATGACGACTTAACCATTGCAAGGTATTATGAACTACCCACCGGTCTATACGTGTCGCTGAATTATAGCGCTCGGCAGCCGGTAAAAAAGCTCCTGGTGGAGCAATCGTGCCATCCTGCATTTTTAAACGCAATAACACTTCATAGCCAATATTAAGCTCTTTATTTAAAATGGGCACAATAGGCTGCACATAAAGCAAAAACCGGTCATTATCGAGCGCATCACTAATTTCACTACTCCATTTGATCTCACCTTTACGCTGCTTCAATCGCTCACTATTTTCCGTGTGCACTTCAATGCGATTACGTCCTGCATCTTTTGCAGCATAACAAGCGCTATCCACTTGACTTAGAATTTCTTGGCTATCTTTAGTATGTTGATCAATAATCGCCAAACCGATACTAACGCCAATGGTAAAAGTATGCTCTTCCCAATGAAACCGAAAACCTTCTAATGCATGAATAACATGCTCAGCCGCTTGATTAGCTTGGACTATACCGCAATGCTCCATCAAAATAGAAAACTCATCCCCCCCTAAACGCGCTAAAGTATCACGCGAACGGATATTATCTTGCATTAAACTGCCCACTTGACGCAATAATTCATCACCCGCCACATGACCGCAAGTATCATTAACCACTTTAAACTGATCCAAATCAAGAAAGCAGAGAGCATGCGAATCCCTTTCTCGCTTAGCTGAATCAACCACTCGCTTTAAGCGCACCTCAAACTCGCGCCGATTAACCAAGCCAGTTAATAAATCATGGCTAGCCTGATAATTAGTCTCTTCACGTATGCGTTTCGATTCAGTTACATCTTCTTGAATAGCCACAAAATGCGTAATATTGCCTAGTTCATCAAACATAGGACAAATATGCTCACTAGCCCAAAATAACTCGCCATTTTTCTTACGGTTCTGCAATTCACCACGCCATTCATTACCAGCCAGCAAGGTATCCCATAAATCCTTATAAACACTCACAGGGGTATGCCCCGAACTAACCATACTCGGCCACTTACCCTTAATGTCATCACTGCTATAACCTGTGATCTCCGTAAATTTTGGATTCACATACTCAACAATACCTTCCTTATTAGTAATCACCACTCCATTTGGGCTATGCGTGACCACCAAAGAAAGTTTCTCCATTTTGAGTCTAGCGGCTTTAGCTAGGGTAATATCCTGAGCAACCCCCTCAACCGCGATTACTTTTCCTTTTTTATTGAATAGGGGCGCTTCAACAACACGTAAAGTATGCAACTCCCCATTTTATGTGCTATTTCCAACTCATAAGGAGGAACTATTTCACCTCGAATCGACCGTTCAGTATACGCTTGGGCTAAACGATTCAATTTGGTATCAGGTAGGTGCGTCGTATAATGCGCTAAAAACTCTCCAGAGCTATATCCCAATATGGTTTCAATAGAAGGGCTTACATAAGTAAATACACCTTCCACATCATGCGCATACATAACATAGTCATCTCTAACACCCTCTACTAAACGCCGAAATTTACGTTCACTTTCATTGAGCAATTTAGACTGTTTACTTATTTCATCAGTCTTATCTATCACTTCCTGCTTAATACGCTGCTCACGCCCTGCGATATTCAGTAAAAATGCGCCGGTCAAACTTAAGACAAAAAAACTAGCCGTAATCAACCAATAAAATAACCAAGAAGAGTAATGCCCAGCCAACTCAGGAGAAGGATGATAACTAAATTGCCATTGCCTCTCTCCTATATGTAGTACTTTATTTACCGCTAAATCTTGATAACCAAAAACCTCTGGCCGCTTTTGGCTTTTAGCGCTATTAAATAAAATTTTAGCAGGCTCTACTGTAATATCAGTAATTTGTAAATCTGACCATTGCTGATCAAAGGAGCTTAATAACTGACCAAACAAATGATCATAGGTGTACATATGTGCCGCTAAAGCGATAATACTATCACCCGAAAAGACCGGCAATACACGAACAAATCGCTTGCCTGGCTGCGCCTGAAGCTCCTCTAATATGGGCGGCATAATAATTGAGGATTTAACACGTTGCATGTATTCACATAAAGCACCACGCTCAACACCAAAACACATATCAAAATTATTAACGGCCCCCCGCTCCTTAAGAACAGATACATATTCCACGGGAACTTGTGAGTATTTAATGGCGAAATACCCCTCACGCTGCGTAGCACGTATAACCTCGCCTTGACTATCTAGCTCAACAATATCGCCATGCAGCCGCTCATAGCCCAAACGGTTTTCATTAGGCAAATATTCCGCCCACGCTACTGCATAAATATTCTCTCGATAATCTGGAAACTGAGCGATGTAATGATCAAAATCTTTTTGATTCAACTGCATATTATTCTGAAAATAAGCACGCATTGATCGCAATAAGGTTTCATGCTCTTCTAATTCACCTTTAATCATAATATGCATCATTTCAGCATTGGCAGTGAACCTATTTAGCACCTGCTGCTCCTCGGTTTTCCGAGCGTATTGCAAAACAAAGAGCAAGGCTAAAAATAATATCAGCATTGGCACAACAACCGAACCCACTCGATTACGCCAATTTAATTTAGGTTTAGCAAATAAAATCAGGGTGATTGGGGTAAACACAACAATACCTAATGCACCGCCAACCCACCAAATAACCAAAGAGTCTAACCAAGTATCTGCATTCAAAACGCCTATTAATAAATCAGCTGCAACGGATAATAAAGCAGGAAAAAATGAGGAAATAGCGCCTGCTATCAGAAAAAACTTAAGAATATCTTGTTCATGCACCAACAACGTAGGCCACAGCTTAAATTTAACTAATAGATACTTCCCTAGCCAAGCATGAAACATCGCTTGCCCGCCAATAATGACACATAGCGCAATCGCGGTATTGTCATCCAGACCAATTAACCCTACAGCAACAAGAAAATCAGCCAGAAATACACCCGGTAATAATCGGTAGCCCCAAATTAAGACTACACCTAAAGCTATCCCAGCTGGTGCCCATAAGGGAGTTGCACCACTAGGCGGCAAAGACAAAGTAAGTGTGAGCTGCCCGGCAATAAAATAGCAAATAACTAGCAGTATATTGCCTATCAACATATTTCTAATCATTTTCAATTACAAAATCCTTAAGTAATTACTAGGTCGAAAAGTAAGGGGGTTATCTGAACTAAGTATAACAAAAGCTTGCACGTTAATAACTTTATCAACATCTAAATATTACAGGTTCATTTTATGAACCCATAAAGTGCTGTCATCCCTAAGTGTACTAACAGCACGCGAAGGAGGCTAAATCTTTACCGAAGAGCCACAAAGCGAACAGTGGCGCACCTAGTCATAACTTTGTCATATTACTATTGTAATATCTTAATTAAGATAAATACGAGAAAAATAATATGTCCGAATTAAAAAATCAATTAGTAGCAATCATCGAAGAAAAACTGTTGACTTCTTTATTTCAACCAATCGTTTCTATCGCTGCTCAACAAATTTTCTCTTTTGAAGCCTTAATTCGTGGCCCATCTAACAGTATTTTTCATAATCCTATTAGCTTATTCAGTTACGCTGAGCAATTTTCCCTAGCCACAGAATTAGAACATGCCTGCCGCAAAGCCAGCATACGCCAATACGCTCAACTCAACTTACAACATAAGTTATTTTTAAATGTCAGCCCTACCATATTATTGCAGCCGGATTTTAAAAAAGACGAAACCTTACACTTCCTAAAAGAAAATAATATTTCGCCTGATTCAATCGTCATTGAAATCACTGAACAACAACCGATTGATGACTTCAACATTATGCGTACCGCACTCAATCATTATCGTGATATGGGCTTTCAAATAGCGCTAGATGATTTAGGGGCTGGCTATTCTAGCCTACGCGTTTGGACTGAATTAATGCCCGATTATGTCAAAATAGATAGACATTTTATTGAAAACATTGACCAAGACCCAGTAAAACTCAATTTTGTTCGCTCCATACAAAGCATGGCTGCTGCAAGCAATTGCCAAGTCATTGCTGAAGGTATAGAGACGGAAGCAGAATACCTTGCTATTGAATCTCTAGGCATTACCTTTGGGCAGGGGTATTATTTTGCACGTCCTTGTGTACTACCAGAGACTGAAATTGCCCCGCATTTATTTAAAGCTTCCAAAGTAAACCAACCCAAGCCTATCAGCAACCACTCTAAAATTATTGCAGAAATCATTAAAACAATTACGCCAACAAACCCTGAAACAACAGTTAAAAGTGTACTTAATTTATTTCAGAAAGAAACTCAGCTAGAATTTTTACCCATTGTTAAAGATGGTTTTTGCAGTGGCATTGTTTATAGAGATCAATTTTTAATTAAGTTATTTTCTAGTCAATTTGGTATAGACCTACACGGCAAACAAGCTATTAGCTCATTCTTAATTAACCCTGCGCAATCTTTTGATAAAGACACCGTCATCGAGCAAGTCAGCCAAAAACTGACCCATCACTTACGTAATGACCACGCTTTTATTATTACGCATAAAGGCAATTACTTAGGTACAGGAACGGTAATTGATTTACTCGAAGAAATCACTGAGCAACAAATAAAAAATGCCCAACATGCTAACCCGCTCACTTTGCTGCCTGGCATTACACCAATTAATGAGAAAATTAACTTTTTCTTACAAGAAAAGCAGCCTTTTGCTATTGCCTACTTTGATTTAGACCACTTCAAACCGTTTAACGACCACTATGGCTATGATGCAGGCGACGAAGCCATTAAATTAGTATCCAGACTAATACAAGAAAACATGGATAGTGAAATGGATTTTATTGGGCATATTGGTGGCGATGATTTTATTGTCATCGCTCGGCATTACCATTGGGAAAAAAAATGCCAAACGATTCTAAAAACCTTTGAACAGCAAGCCCCGCAATATTACAAAGAAAAAGACCGCATCAATAAAGGAATTCATGGTCATGACCGTCAAGGCAAAGCCTGTTTTTTTCCTTTATTAAGCTTATCCATCGGCATCGTAGCGCCGGAGGGTGTCAGTAACTGCTCTTCACATATAGAAATAGCGGATTTAGCAACTGAAGCCAAACATCAAGCCAAACTACTACCCGGCAACAGCTATTTTATTAACCGCCGCATTCCCGAGTCAGCGAAGCAGCAAGTGAGAGCGCATACGTTTTCGACTCAAGAAAAACATTTGAAATTGGTTGGTTGAGAAACGCGCATAAAATAATTTATACCTAGCGCGCCATCCTACCTCATGAAATACTTGGGCCCACTGCGGACTAAAAATCTCTCCCACAAATACCTGCATATTCATGCGTAACATCAGCTATTAAGCCGATTATCAATAATACTTTGCACCACTTCTGGATCTGCTAGAGTTGAAGTGTCACCTAAAGTATCCACTTCATTGGCCGCAATCTTGCGCAAAATTCGACGCATAATTTTACCCGAACGGGTTTTAGGCAGCTGTGCTGACCACTGGATTAAATCAGGACTAGCAATCGGTCCAATATCAGTACGCACTAAATCAACCAGTTCCTTTTTTAAGGACTCAGTACCTTCAATACCGACATGAAGCGTGACATAAGCATAAATCCCCTGCCCTTTAATATCATGCGGATAGCCGACGACGGCAGACTCAGCGACTAAAGGGTGTTCATCAATGGCGGATTCTACCTCTGCGGTACCCATCCGATGCCCAGAAACATTAATAACATCATCCACACGACCAGTAATCCAGTAATAGCCGCGCTCATCGCATCTTGCACCATCACCGGTAAAATAATAGCCGGGATAATTTTTAAAATAGGTATCAATAAAACGCTGATGATTGCCATAAATGCTACGCGCTTGACCAGGCCAAGGGCGTTCTAACACTAAGACACCTTCAGCACCATCTTCGATCACCCCCCCTTCATTACTTAAAATCGCCGGCTTCACACCAAAAAAAGGACGCGTGGCCGAGCTAGGGATTAATTCAGTCGCGCCCGGCAATGGTGTAATCAAAATACCGCCCGTTTCAGTTTGCCACCAAGTATCCACAATCGGACAGTTTTCCTTACCCACCAATTCATAATACCATTCCCATGCCTCTGGGTTGATGGGTTCGCCCACCGAGCCCAAGATCCGCAAACTACTACGATCGGTATTTTCTAAGTATTGATCACCTTGCGCCATTAATGCTCTCAGTGCCGTTGGTGCAGTATAGAAAATATTCACCTGGTGTTTATCCACCACCTGCCAAAAGCGGCTCGCATCGGGATAAGTCGGCACACCTTCAAATAACAAAGTGGTCGCGCCATTGCATAAAGGCCCGTAAATCATATAAGTATGACCGGTAATCCAGCCTATATCTGCGGTACACCAATAAATTTCACCTTCTTGATAATCGAAGATATATTTATGCGTCATCGCCGCATAAAGCAAATAACCGCCAGTCGTATGCAATAAACCTTTAGGTTGCCCAGTAGATCCTGAGGTATATAAAATAAACAGCGGGTCTTCGGCATCCATCCATTCAGGTTCACAATCAGCAGATACTTCTGACATCGCTTGCTGATACCAAACATCGCGCGCATCATTCCACGCGACTGTATTGCCACTGTTTTTAATCACCACAACACTTTGCACGCAAGGACAGGATGTCACTGCTTTATCAACCGTAGCTTTAATTGGAATAATCTTACCGCCACGATAACCTTCATCCGCACAGACAACTAACTTACAATCAGAATCATTAATCCGATCTTTTAAAGCTTCTGCGGAAAAACCACCGAAAACAATCGAATGCACTGCGCCAATACGTGTACACGCTAAAATCACCGCAGCAGATTCGATAATCATCGGTAAATAAATACACACCCGGTCGCCTTTTTGCACACCCTGCGCTTTTAAGACATTGGCAAACCGACAAACTTCTTGATGTAATTCGCGGTATGTCATTTTCTTATCATTAGCAGGATCATCACCCTCCCAAATCAAAGCAACTTGATCGCCACGTGAGGCTAAATGTCTATCAAGGCAGTTCACACTGACATTAAGCTTGCCGCCTTCAAACCACTTAATTTCACCTTTGGGATAGTCATATTCCATAACTTTATCCCAAGGCTTGTGCCAATCAACAAACTGCCGTGCCTGCTCTGCCCAAAAAGTTTCCGGATCATCAATTGATTGTTGATATAAGGCGAGATATTGCTCATTATTAATATGCGCCTTTTCTGCAATTTCCGATTTAACAGGATAACGCTGATGTTCGTAGGTGTGATGATTCGACATATACTATTCCCTCGTTCCCACGCTCCGCGTGGGAATGCATTTTGTGATGCTCTGCGTCACGGAACGCAAAGCTGCCCATCAGTTCCCACGCATCGAGACTGTGAAAATATTCAGTATAATCCCCCTCCTTATCAAGGAGGGGCTAGGGGAGGTTTGATATTCAATTAAAATCTAAATAATATCAATAATCTATGTTTTTATAGATCCCCCCCCTCAATCCCCCCTTCTCAAGGGGAGGCTAAAATCACAATACTTTCACAATCTCATCGCATGGGAACCAGACTTCTTTAATTTAGAAAAAACCCAAGGGGTTAATATCATAACTAACCAGCATATTTTTAGTTTGCTGATAATGATCGAGCATCATTTTAT
>Ga0209495_1002674_pt1 | contig 11447 bp, 12 predicted proteins | sample EN1Hudsemesocosm_FD_184629 | JGI IMG/M metagenome (GOLD analysis project Ga0209495, IMG submission 184629) | Methane-oxidizing microbial communities from mesocosms in the Hudson Canyon - EN1E Hudson Canyon (SPAdes) (version 2) | ecosystem: Environmental > Aquatic > Marine > Cold seeps | place... | reverse complement strand
GAGTCTATTAGTAAGAACTTTATTAGTTAATTGTTTTATAAACCAAAAATCAAAACAAATGAAATCAGTATCTATTAGCGCTTTAAAGCGTGTAGATTTGGGGAAAAAGGAAGCTAAATTATCTAGAGCTGCTGGAAACGTACCTTGCGTTATTTACGGAGGGAAAACAAATCAGCACTTCACGGTAAAAGAAATTGCTTTAAATAACCTAGTTTACACACCGAACGTATACTCGGTGGCGATTGATATTGAGGGTACAGTAGTAAATGCCCTTATCAAAGATATTCAATTCCACCCTGTAACAGACAGAATCCTACACATCGACTTTATTGAGTTGATAGCAGGGCAAGCAGTAAACACAGAAATTCCTGTAGTTTGTACAGGAAATGCTATTGGTGTGATGAATGGTGGTAGATTACGTAAAACGCTACGTAAATTAAGCGTTCGAGCTACTCCAGAAAACTTACCAGACAATATTACTCTTGAGATCTCTAAAATGAAGATCGGGCATAAGATTTACGTTAGAGACGTAGAAGTAAATAATTTCGATATATTAACTTCAGCTAACGCTGTGATCGTAGCCGTTAAAACTGCTCGTGCTGCTGTAGAGGAAGAGGAAGAGGAAGTAGAAGTGGAAACTGAAGCTGGAGCTGAAACTCCTGCTGCTGAAGCTCCTGCTGCAGAATAAGTATGAAGAAATACCTAATCATAGGTTTAGGTAATATTGGTGTCGAGTATGCAAATACCCGACACAATATAGGCTTTAAGATATTGGACGCACTCGCAAGTGCGTCCAATATTACTTTTGAGCCAAATCGTTATGCCGATACGGCAAAACTTAAAATTAAAGGGCGACCCGTTATTTTGGTAAAACCTTCTACTTATATGAACTTAAGTGGAAAAGCAGTGAACTACTACATACAATCCGAAAATATTGCTCCCGAAAACATCCTTGTTATTACTGACGATTTGGCACTTCCATTCGGTTCTTTACGTATGCGAACTAAAGGGTCTGATGGTGGTCATAATGGATTAAAACACATTATTGAAATACTTAATAGTTCAAAATTTACACGTATCAGATTTGGTGTAGGCAGTGAGTTTTCTAAAGGCAAGCAAGTAGATTATGTGTTAGGTAATTGGTCTTCAGAAGAAGAAGCACAATTGAAAGAGCGTATTGATACAAGTATGGAAATGACAAAAAGCTTTATCTGTGCAGGTGCTGCACAAACAATGACACAGTACAACCGCAAATAGGACTAAACGCCTTAAAGATTTTCTCATCCGATTGACGACGATTGGCACCCAATTATCTGATTGTCTTAATCAATTATTTTACTTCGTTCTGCTTCAAGCGCTTTCAGTTTAGGATTCATAATTCTAAACCAAAGAGGTGGTATTAAGCTTAGTATCATCATCCCCGGATATCCTGTAGGTAGCTGAGGGGCATCATCATGGTGCTTTAAAATCTGATATTTTTTAGAAGCTCTGTAATGATGATCTGAATGACGTGACAAGTTAAACATCATTAACCTGCCAAATAGATGATTTGAATTCCAGGAATGATGCGCCTGTACTCTTTTGTAATTTCCTTGATCATCTTTCTCACGCAAAAGTCCGTAATGCTCTAGGTATTGAACCGTTTCAAAACTAAGATAAGCAATAACTGCATTTATGATAAAGGCTATACTAACAAAAGCTCCAAAGAACTTAAAAATAATAAATACAAAAGTCAATTGAATGAATTGAAATTGCATCATCTCATTTTTTAATCCAAGGTTATATTGGTTTAAGGATTTACGCTTTTTCTTTTCTAAACGCCAAGCAGAAAGATATTCGTTTATAATGGCTCGAATCCAAAAAGCATAAACAGTCTCCCCTTTTCGAGCAGTAGAAGGGTCTTCTATGGTTGCAACATTCTTGTGATGCCCTCTATTATGCTCAATAAAAAAATGCATCATTAGGGAGGTTAGTAGCATGACTTTGGCAAGAAATTGCTTCCCTTTGCTTCTTCTGTGCCCTAGCTCATGACCAAGATTAATTGCAAAAGTGGTAAGCAAGCCCATAGACAAAATTCTTCCTATAAGTTCGAAGGTCTGAAGTCCTGGCTCTTGAACAGAAGAAAGAAACATGCCTAGTAGAACAAGATGTGTTCCAACAGATAAATAAAGCACCACATCATAAATGCGGTTGTTTTTTTCGATCCGAGTCTCAAATTCTGAAAGGTTGCGATCATCATTCTTTAACAACAATTCTAGAATAGGGATAATAGCGTAAGCATATATGAATGCGCTGTAAGTAAACACTCCTCTATGGGTAAAACTTAGGTAAGCAAAAAAGGCTAAAGATAGGGGTGCAATAATATATTTTAAAGATCTCAACATGATGTGAATATAGCTAAAATATTGGTTGCTAGTTGCTTATTCAATTCTTTAAAACATAATCTAGAATACTCCTCCCTTTGGAGTCAATAAAACCGGCATGAATCTTGATGCTTTTTGAGTTAAAATATACTTATGAAAACTCTATTTACATCCTTAGTTATCCTCACATGCTTTTCTTTATCTGCTCAAATCGATAATTGTTGTATTAATCCGGAGTGGGTTAACCCAGATGCTATGTGTACCATGGAATGGAACCCTGTTGTCGGTTGTGATGGTGTAACATATGGTAACGCCTGTAACGCTTCAGTATCAGGCGTAACATCTTGGACCAATAATGCGGGACAAGTAACAAGCCTTGAGTGGGATTGTGGAACAAGTGCGGTTCTATGTACTTCCTGGTCTGGAGTTGAAATTACTGAAGTAGGAGATTGGGTAAACCCTAATGACCCTTGTGACATGGGGTATTGTGATGCATCTGGATTCTTTTCGGGAATAATTATCGACTGTGCTGAACAAATGGGCATGCCTTGTGATGGGGAATGGGTTTTAGAAGATGGTGATTGCTGTTCAACTTGTGTAGAAACACCGCTTTCTGACTGCGAAGATATATACATTACATTGAATAACGGATGGAATATGATTGGCTTTGCCTGTGCTGAAAATACCGACGCTGTAGTTGCATTTTCTCCCATACAAGATAAAATCATTCTTGTTAAAGATGCTATCGGGAACGCCTATTTACCAGACTTCGACTTTAATGGTATAGGAGATTTAGAAAGAGGATATGGATACTTAATGAAAGTTACTGAAGAAATCCCCAATTACAATATTTGTGAATAAATCTTCGCTGTTAACTTAGATCTAAAATCAGTTCAAAATTGTAATGTTTTTGTCAATTAAACAGCCAATCTCAATACTAGATCTGAATAAAAGAGTATACTGAATTAGATGAAAGAAAAGTCTTGTTTGAACTAGTATATTTGTTATCATTATTCTATGAAAAAACTACTCTTCATCATACTTATTACTCCTCTTCTTAGTTTTGGACAAACCGAAGTAATTCTTGAATATTGGGATAATGGCAAGGTTTTGTCTCAAATACATTATTTAGATGGAAAAAGAGATGGGTCCTGTAGATATTTCTACAAAAATGGAACCTGTATGTCTGAGGGGTTTTATAAAAATGGTAAAATGATTGGATTATGGCTTTCTTTTTATGAGACTGGTATCCTTGAAGAAAAAGGATACTATAAATATTCTGATCAAGGAACATATAGCAAAAAAGATGGGGCTTGGAAATATTATTATGACAATGGCCAATTACGATCAGAATCTATCATTAAAGACGGTGTTGAAGATCTAAAATTCTATGATAAAGAGGGAAATTTACTCCCCTCGGGGGAAGCTTGTTAATTAGGTGCCAAGCTAGAAAGCTTTTTACTCCAGCCTTACTGACTGTTTTTCTGTAAATAAACGGATATCAATAACTTACATCTCAAATTGTTTAGAAAAATTATACTAAAACATAGGTTGTAATTAAAGAATAAATAGTTTGTAGTATCATAATATATAATGGTATCATGACAAATTTATTTTTTATCATCCCTTTATATTGTGTAGTTAATAATACAATTGAAATACAATATATTAGAGTTAAACTATTTTGTTTTGTTCCTATATTAAAAAACTGTTCTAGGAATACATCTACAATTATAACAATTCCAACAATCCCCATGATTATAGGTAATATTTTTTCTGTTTTTTTCATGTTGTAAAGTTATAAATTAATTAGCATCAACCTAATACACCCCACTACTCCACCGTAACCGACTTGGCTAGATTCCGGGGTTGATCTACATGACAGCCTCTCATCACCGCAATATAGTATGAGATTAATTGTAAGGGAATCGTTGTCACTAAAGGACTTAAGCGTTCATCCACATCAGGTACTTCAATTACATGATCGGCAATCTTACTTACTACATTATCACCTTCGGTAACGATGGCAATAATTTTGCCTTCTCTCGCTTTAATTTCTTGAATATTACTTACCACCTTTTCGTAGTGTTCTGTTTTAGTAGCCACTACTACCGTTGGCATGTCTTCGTCGATTAAGGCAATTGGCCCGTGTTTCATTTCTGCAGCAGGATACCCTTCTGCGTGGATATACGAAATCTCTTTCAACTTAAGAGCTCCTTCTAAAGCCACCGGGAAATTTATTCCTCTACCTAAAAACAGGCAGTTTGGAACATCTTTATAAATACCCGCTATATATTTTGATTGTGCATCAACCTTTAAAGTATGTGTTACCTTTTCAGGCATAGAATCTAATTCGTTAATCAACTGGCGGAAAACTGGCTCGGAGATAGTACCCTTTTTACGTGCTAAGCTTAAAGCGATTAGTGTAAAAATGGTAACCTGAGCTGTAAAAGCCTTTGTTGAAGCAACACCAATTTCTGGTCCAGCATGTGTATATGCGCCGGCATGGGCTTCGCGAGCTATACTCGATCCAACAACATTACAAACACCAAATATGGTAGCGCCTTTTGCTTTTGCTAATTTAATAGCCGAAAGTGTATCTGCCGTTTCACCCGATTGTGATACTGCAATTACAATATCGCGTTCGGTTATGATTGGGTTTCTGTATCTAAACTCCGAAGCATATTCTACTTCTACAGGAATACGCGCAAGATCTTCGATTAAATATTCAGCTACTAAACCAGCATGCCAAGAAGTTCCACAAGCAACAATGATAATACGATCAGCATTCAAGAATTTTTGTTCGAATTCGATGAAACCACCCATACGAATCATCCCCTCATCTACTAATAATCTACCCCTAAGTGTATCGTAAATAGATTTTGGTTGCTCGTTAATTTCTTTCAACATAAAGTGATCGTAACCACCTTTTTCAATAGACTCTAACTCTAATGCTAACTCTTGTACATAGGGCGTTTTAAGCTCGTTGGTAATGGTTCTTAAATCCAGCCCATTTTTTAGCGATAAAACCGCAACCTCTTCTTCGTCTAAGTAAACTGCTTGCTTTGTGTATTCTATAAAAGGGGTAGCATCGGAAGCAATATAATACTCGTTCTCACCAATACCAATAACCAAAGGACTCCCTTTTTTGGCAACTACGATTTGATCAAAATTCCCATCTTCAATAACAGCTATTGCATAAGCTCCAACCACTTGGTTTAAAGCTATACGTACTGCCTCTCCTAAATCTACTTGCTCATTAATTAAAACATCTTCAATAAGGTTTACCAATACTTCTGTATCGGTATCACTTTCGAAGGTATAACCTCTTTTAATAAGCTGTTCTTTTATGGATGCATAATTCTCAATAATACCATTGTGTATAATGGCAATTCGTTGAGACTGAGAATAATGAGGGTGTGAATTTACATCGTTCGGAACCCCGTGGGTAGCCCATCGAGTATGTCCAATACCAAGTTTAGCTTTGGGATATGCAGCAGGAACACTGCCTTCCATATTTACAACCTTACCTTGTTTTTTAAATATCTCTATTCCATTACCATTAAGTAAAGCTACTCCAGCGCTATCATACCCACGGTATTCTAATCGCTTTAGTCCTTTAACTAAAATGGGGTAAGCTTCCTTATCGCCTAGATATCCTACAATACCACACATTCTTAAAAAGTTTTAGTGAATTACATTAAGGCAATAATACTAGAATTATTGCTCAGACACAAATAACTTTAAGCTTACACCTGTGCTATCTGCAAAATGGTTATTTATTAATACGCGTTCTGGTTGCGAAATAGAGCTTGGTACATATAATGCCAATCGGCTAGAATAACCTTCTTCTATTACTTTGTGAACGTAACGCGCAATATTAAATTTATATTCTTGATTTAATTCATTTCTGTTTCCATCAAAGTAAGTAGCACCCCCAACATTTTGGTCTTCCGTTAAAGCTTCAAGCTTTCCATCAGCGTTTACTGCAGCAAGTCCTAATTGACTTGGAGTGGCGTATATACTATCTAAATCCGTTGAGATATAAGGTATGATTAACTCTGCTTTATGAATCACATAGTTAGAATCTCTTAAGCTCGCTAAGTCTGGTAAATCTATATACGTTCTTAAACCTACACTTCCTTGAACATAAGCCTTCTCAACATTCTCCAAACCCATTGAAGTTTCAATTTCTGTAGAAGAATAGTCATGCGCCCAATGAGTCATTCGATCTGCATTACTGTTAATTTGAAAATCGTATGAAAGAGAATCCGTATCATCGGTATGATAATACAATGCGAGCTTACTTTTCTCACTTACCAAATCAAGTTCCAATAAAACCCCTTCACTAGCTACATCTCCACATGAAATGTACAACCCATTAAAGAAAGTTTGAAACGCATCGTTGTCAACAAAATTTGAAGCATCAGCATCAAGGAATTCTTGAGCCAATTCATTCGATAATATCAATTTAATCTCCGAGTTGCTATTCGGCTCAACTGCAAGTGCTAACTCACCTATTACAGAATTGTCATATTCAAATACATCAGATGAGTAAATAGTAATTGTACTGTCTACACCAGCAGTGTCTGTTTGATTTGTCTCAATTAGCTCCAACATTTTCATAACTTGAATGTTCAATACGGATAATGTATCTCCATAGAAAGCATCAAAATCAAGTGTAAGAACAAGAGAATCTGCTACGGCAGTAGAGCCAAACTCCACATCAGACGAAGGAATTCTAAATTCTGTAAATATTGAAGCATTTGTTACACCGAAATAAGGATCATTAATTGAACCAACAAAAGAAGTTGGTGCATTAAGCGTAACTAAAGAATCTTCTTTTACGATAGATACTTGTATTTGTTGATCCTCAAATGAAAGAACTTCTAGGTCTTCAACAACAATCAATTGAGATCCTAATTCGTTCCATTCTTTTTTACATGCTGAAAAAAGTGTGATTACAGCTAAAACTGTTGCACATCTAAATAAATGCTTCATAGTATATTATTCCTCAAATAAGCTTTCGTAGAAAGGTTTGTATCGCTCTTTATATTCTCCTTCAGAGAATTCTAAAGTAGGCAATTTAGCGCCATCAATCATCTTAAGCAAGTCTGCATCAAGATCAGCACTACCCTTAACAACGGCGTCAGAATAATTTATTGCAGTTTCTGTTAATTTTTTATAGTCTGCTTTATCAAAACCAGCTACATCGTCTTCTGAATGACCATCAAACTTCATTTTCGAAGCTAAGCCTTCATTTAAAGTCCCTTCAAAAGAATGATTGTAGAATGAGAATACAACTTTTGTTTTTTCAAAGATTGGATCATCATGGTAGAATTTCTTTAAATACAGTGGAAGGAAACTTGCCATCCATCCATTACAGTGAATCACATCAGGAGACCAACCTAATTTCTTAACCGACTCAATAACCCCTCTACAAAAGAATAAAGCACGTTCGTCATTATCAGCATAGAATTTCTCGTTCTTATCTACTGTCGTAAACTTACGCTTGAAGTATTCTTCGTTATCGATAAAGTATACCTGCATTCTTGCTTGAGGAATTGAGGCTACCTTAATGATAAGAGGTTGATCAATGTCGTTCACAATTAAGTTCATCCCTGAAAGACGAATCACTTCATGCAACTGATGTCTTCTTTCATTTATACATCCAAAACGCGGCATAAACAAACGAACTTCTATTCCAGATTCGTTCATTGCCTGGGGTAAAAAACGGGCAGTTTTAGATAAATCGTTCTCCGGTAAATACGGAGTGATTTCTTGAGAAACGTATAATATTCTTTTCTTAGCCATAACGCTACTTTCTATATTATTAAAACAAGGTTGCAAAAATACAAAATATTCTCCACTTTAGTAAGTTTTTAAGTAGCTTTGAACCCTATGTTTCACTGAACATTAAGCTAAATGGAAATCATTTCAACAGTAGCGGACTTAGAAAAACTACTAAGCAAAATACCAAAAGACAAGACTTTAGGTTTTGTCCCTACTATGGGCGCCCTACACCAGGGTCACCTTAGCTTAGTTCAACAAGCAATTTCAGAAAACCATATTTGCTTGTGTTCAATCTTTGTAAATCCAACACAGTTTAATAACTCAGAAGATTTAGATCAATATCCAAATCGGATTGAAGCTGATTTAAAACTGTTAAAAGCAGAAGGATGTGACATCGCTTTTACCCCTTCAAAATCAGAAATCTACCCGAGCGACTTCAAATCAAAAGACTACAATTTTGGAAGCCTCGACAAAGTAATGGAAGGGGCGAATAGACCTGGTCATTTTAAAGGTGTAGCCATGGTAGTTTCAAGACTGTTTGACCTTGTTTGTCCACAAAAAGCATATTTCGGAGAGAAAGATTTTCAACAACTCGCCATCATAAAATCTTTAGTACAACTAGATCGGCTACCAATTAAAATTGTTCCATGCCCAATCTCGAGAGAGAATGACGGGTTAGCGATGAGCTCTAGAAACTTACGCTTAGAAGATCGTTACCGAGAAGCTGCTCCCAGAATCTGCCAAAGACTTTTAGAGCTTCAAAAACAGCTCAATCATAAATCTGTTGAAGAATTAAAACAATGGATGTTTAAAGAATATGAAGCTGATGAGGACTTGAAACTCGAATACTTCGAAATAGCTAACCCTCAAACACTTGAAAAATCAATTCATTGGACTGATAGTCAAGAACATATTGCTTGCATTGCCTTATATGCTGGTAAGATTCGTTTAATTGACAACATCCTCTTGAAAATTAATTAAAATGCCTAATTTTGCGCCATGCAAATAGAGGTAGTAAAGTCTAAGATTCACAGGGTTAAAATAACCCAAGCCGATTTAAATTATATCGGAAGCATCACTATTGATGAAGATTTGATGGAAGCATCGAACATCATCGAAGGAGAAAAGGTGCAAATTGTGAACATCAATAATGGAGAACGTCTTGAAACATACGCCATTAAAGGCACTAGAGGTTCCGGTGAAATATGTATGAATGGCCCTGCAGCTCGTAGGGTTCAACCCGGCGATATCGTAATTATTATTACTTACGCTATTATGCCATTTGAAGAGGCTAAAGTATTCAAGCCTACTTTAATCTTCCCGAACGAAGAAACAAACACACTAGATTAGTATGAAGGGTAAACTGCTTTCCGCAATCAAATATCTTCTCTTCTTGAGTTTGGGTATCCTCATTTTATATGTGGTATTCAAAGACAAAGACTTGGATAAGATGCTTGAAGATTTGAGGAATGCAGAATATAAATGGCTCATCTTTTCTATGTTCTTTGGTTATGCAGCTTATATTTTTAGAGGTCTTCGTTGGGTATTACTCATCGAGGCAATGAAATACAAAGCAACAGCTAGTCACACCACACATGCTATTGCTGCTGGATATTTCGCCAATGCACTTTTCCCAAGAGCAGGAGAAGTAGTTCGTTGTACAAGTCTTTATAAGGTTACTGGAATCCCTGTAAACAAACTTTTTGGAACGATTCTTTTAGAACGCACCATCGATTTGGTGATGCTTTTGATATGTATTGGATTAAGCTTCCTTCTCAAATTCAAGGAACTAACTGCTTTTTTTGGTTCGGTTTTAAGCAACGACAGTCCTGGTGAAATAGGGAATACAAAAATAATTATTGCGACTTGCCTCATCTTAATGGCAGCAGGAATCTATTTTTTCCGCGAACGACTTAAGAAATCAAAATTATATCAGAAGGTAATAAACCTTGGTTTAGGCGTAAAAGAAGGTTTCCAAACTGCTTTTCACATGAAGCAAAAAGGCTTGTTTAGTATCTACACGGTTCTCATTTGGTTCATGTATTTCTTAATGACCTACATCTGTTTCTTTAGCATTCCAGAAACTTCAAGCTTAACCGCTGTTGATGGTCTTTACATTATGGTTATTGGAGGGTTGGGAATGATTGTTCCTGTACAAGGAGGTCTAGGTCCGTATCATGCTGCGGTAACCTTAGGAATCGTAAGTATTGGACTTACAGAAACAGCCGGTATTACATTGGCAGTTTTAGTGCATACTTCACAAACAATAATGATTATCATCACCGGAATTATTGCGGCAATTGTTTTATCTTTCGCTAAAAGAAAAGCAGTTCTCAATGAAGCAAGTGAAACTCCTTCAGTCTAAAATTACCTCTAAATCAGTATTAGAATCACAACTAAAAAGCTGGCGTAGTCATGACCAGAAAATTGTGTTTACTAATGGTTGTTTCGACCTTCTACACTTAGGGCATGTTGATTATTTAGCTAAGGCTCGCGACTTAGGTGATCGACTAATTATCGGTCTAAACACTGATGCTTCAGTGCAAGAACTTAAAGGGCCTTCACGTCCAGTAAAAGACGAGTTAAGTAGAGCTCATATCTTGGCGGCTATGCAATTTGTAGATGCTGTAATTTTCTTCGAGGAAGAAACTCCAATCGATTTAATTTCTTGGCTAAACCCAGATGTTCTAGTAAAGGGCGGCGACTATACTATTGAAGGAATTGTTGGACACGAAATTGTTTTGGATAATGGTGGAGAAGTCCAAACTATAGCCTTTGTGGAAGGCTACTCTAGCTCAAAATTAATAGATAAGATTATAAAAGGATAAATGGCTAAAACAAAAGTAAAAACAGCATATTTCTGTCAAAGCTGCGGATCACAACACCCAAAATGGCAAGGACAATGTAGTGCTTGCAAAGAGTGGAATACCGTAGTAGAAGAAGTTATCCAAAAAGAAGAAGTTAAGGTTTGGTCTAAAAACGAATCCAAGCACAAGGTAAAAGCACTTAAGGTTGCTGATATCTCAATAGAGAACGAAGTTAGAATACCAACGAACAATATAGAATTAGACCGTGTTTTAGGAGGAGGAATTGTTCCTGGAGCCATCATACTTTTGGGTGGCGAACCCGGAATTGGGAAATCTACTTTAATGCTACAATTAGCGCTAAGTATCAAGGCTTGCACTACCCTCTATGTTTCTGGTGAAGAAAGTGACAAGCAAATTAAAATGCGTGCTGAGCGCCTAGGAGAAGGCGCTTCTGACTGTTATATTTTAACAGAAACAGCTACCC
>Ga0209495_1002671_pt1 | contig 11467 bp, 10 predicted proteins | sample EN1Hudsemesocosm_FD_184629 | JGI IMG/M metagenome (GOLD analysis project Ga0209495, IMG submission 184629) | Methane-oxidizing microbial communities from mesocosms in the Hudson Canyon - EN1E Hudson Canyon (SPAdes) (version 2) | ecosystem: Environmental > Aquatic > Marine > Cold seeps | place... | reverse complement strand
ATTTTTCATATAACATGTATAATTTTATTGAGCAACTTGACTTTGATGGTTTTACTGCAAGAATTAGAGGCCTAGAATGGATGGGGAAGCCAGAATTATTAATGCTTGGTGGTTCTGCAGTCGTTAAGTTAAGTAATAAGATAAATTTGGGTTCACATTACGTAAATACCTTTGAGATTTTATCTTCTAGTAATGGAACAGTTGCTTATTATAATCCAGTTCTTAATACTCAACTATCTTATTCTGGGTCATTAAAAGATATACCATATAAAATGTTATTAGAAGGAGGGTTTTCAAAAAGAGGTTGGGACGGAGATTCATTAGCTCCTGAGATAAGAGGATATTTTACGAAAGCGTCAATTCACTCAAAAACTAAAAAAGGAGAGATTAACCTTGGATTCAGATATGTTGATACTGATTTTAGAAGTATAGGAGCTCAAACAAGAAGAATAGATTATAATACAGCCACCACTTCATATCCTTATTATTCTAATAATTATACGCAAAGGAAAGTAAGCTTATTAGATATTATGTCTGACCCTAATGTATATGATCAAAATCTGTCAACTTCATTAATGAACTATAACCCAATGTATAGCTGTGTTTCTCCGTACGGAGACGCTACACCAAATAGAATTGGGATCACTGCTGAGGTTGATAATTTTAATTTAACGGACTATCTAAGTGTTAAAGTTCAAGCACAGTATTTTTCTGAGATTATTGGTCAAGGAACAACTAATAAGAGAAGTTTTAATAAATCTGCTTTACATTCTTTACTGTCTTTAGATAAATTATTATCTCTTAAAAATAGTTTTGACCTTGAAGGAAGTATAAATCTTGAAACTGTAAAAAGAGATGGTGAAGATTTTGAAAAGATTGATTTTAACAGCATATTATATAGTGGTTCAATCTCATATGAGTTGATCAAGAATCTTAAAATAATTGCTGGAGCTAAAGTATTTTATGCAGAGGGGAATGAGTTTATAGCTGAAAGAGATATGTATGATCAGATTAATGATTATTCAAATAATACTTATGACAGTAAAGAGACTATTTTAATAGGAGGAATACAACATCATTTCACAGATGATATTTATTTTACAATGCAATACAATCAATTTAATGTTTTAGACAAAACAAATACCTATGATGAATTTTCTATGGGTAGATTAATCTTTATGTTTAATATGAATTTATAATATTATGAAAAACTTAAAATTTCTTTTACTGGCTTTACCTTTCTTTTTCACCTCTTGTGAGAAAGATAAAATAGAAGGGCCTAGTTTAAATAATTTGTATGGAGAATTAACTATACTTGAATCTTTAAATGTAGTTGGTGATGGTGCTGACTTTAGTGTTGGTGAAAATATTTTTTTTACTGCATCTTTCTCTAAGCAGGTTGATTGGAAAGTAAAAATAAAGGGACTAAATTCCGGTTCTGTAAAAATTATTTCTGGAAAATCAGATGCAATTAATCAATCTAATTCTACATGGGATGGAGGTTCTACACAATTACCTTTCTTTATAGCTGAAGATTGTGAAGTGGAGCTAACATTCGAGATGCATGATGATACTATTTATAATCAGCTAAATATTCAAGGAGAAAAAGAATATAATGATGAAAACACAGTGTTAATTACTGATTTTGAAAATGGATTTAATCCCAATTTTACTGGTTTTTTTCAAGCGGGATGTACTAAGGCTTTAACAAATGGAGGGGCAGGTCAAGGAATCAATTTTCTACAGCAGTTTGGAACTTGTCCTTGGGATTGGTTAATCGGGTATATTGATTATTACTCAAATTTTTGGTACGATCAACAGGAGCTAATAAATGATCCAAGCCAAGTATATTTTAATATAATGATAAATGGTGATAGCACGATTTCTCAAGTATCTAATGTGCCGAATTCATTATTTAAGCTAGAATTTTATGAGGATGAAAATGGAGATGGCTATTATGATGCAAATACTGAAGACAGGTACGATTATGAGTTTGATGTAGACTGGAATGGATGGAGAATGGTTTCATTATGTTATAATGATGTAGAGAAATTAGTTCTAGCTAGTAGTGGAGGAAATGCTGTTAGAAATCCATCAAAGATATCTAATGTTCGGACTTTGCTTTTGGCAAATCCAGATTCTGGGCCAGCAAAAGCAGATGTAGATTTTTTAATTTGGAGTATTGGCAAACCACTTTTGAATTAATTTATGTATAGGTTTTTAATCATATTGATATTTTTCTTTTCATGTTCAAACATGAAAGAAATTTCTTTGTATGAAAATTCTCCTGCTATTTGTGATGTTAATTACCTAAATGGATTTACTTCTACTGAGATTTTCAGTAAAGGTGGTACAGATGAGGTTTGGGGAAATAAGGATGAAGACTGTAATCCTTTTAGTTTCTCATCACTTGATGCGAGTATAGATTATTCTGATATTAGTCAATCTTCAGAAAAATTAGAAGAAACAATTAAAGTTGATGCTAAATATGATTTACAAGTAGTTAAAGTAAAAGGTAAAAGGGGAATAGAGAAAAATTCCCTTCATATAAAAACAGACAAGCCTCCAACTTGCGAGTGGATTGGTATGGGAATTGGTTGGGATGGTTGGCAAGGAAAAGATTTAAGTGGTATTATGAGTAATGCTGCTATTGAGTTTATGGCAAGGGTTGATGGAGATCCAATTTACAATATTCCAATTGTATTTATTTTAGAAGATTATTCTGCTAATCAGTGCTTTGCTACAGCAGGTTATTTAGGGATTGAAGGAGGTAAGGTTACAAAAAAATGGACAAGAGTAATTGTTCCGCTGCCTACTTTCTCTTATCAAACTAATAATATTGATTTAACAAATATTAAGCAATTACTATTACAATGTTACGATAAGGTTGATATTTATATTGATGACATGAGGATTATTCCTCATGAACATAATTATAAAAAGATATCATCTTCTCTTTCAGTAAAAGAAAAGGCACTTCCAATAAATATATTTTCAGAAGAATTAAATTCAGCATGGGGAATAAGTAATGATTATTGTGGAAATATAAAGCTAAGTTCAGATGTAAATTATTCTGGAGGAAAATTTATTGATATCGATATTGACAAGACTAAATGTAATTGGAAGGAATTTGGTATTAGTTGGAATGATTGGCTATATACAGATTTAAGTAGTAGTATATATGGAGTATATCTTGAGTTTGATTTAAAATTAGATGAATATCAAAAAACTAAAATTTCAATTGAAGATTATAATGGAAAGAAGATGAAAATAGATTTAGCAAGATACATTAACACTGCAAAGAATGATAATTGGCAGAAGATTAGAATTCCAATGAAGAAATTTCCAATTAGAGAATCAGCTATTGATTTAAAAAGAATAAAAAATATAGTTTTTGCTTTTGAAGATCAAGCAAAACTAAAAATTGACAACATTAAATTAACTAATTAAAACTATAACTTATGAAAATTAAAACTTTTACATTACTAATTTTAACACTTCCGCTTTTCTGCTCATCACAAATCCTATGGGATGATTTTGAGCAAACACGTGTTGGTTATTATGAATTTACCCATGGTGGTATGACAACTAGATTTGAGAATCCTGACCCAGCAAGTGCAGTAAACAGTTCTGAACTTTGCGCTCAATATGTTAGAAATCCTGGAGAATTATGGGATGTTTTGGTAATAGTAGCTAATGGACCAATGAATGATGTGAACGACTATGCAAATGGAACAAAACAGATGAGTGTAGATGTTTTTAGTCCAGCACCAGGAATACCTGTGCAAATTACTTTGGAGGACTCTTCTCTGGCTGGAGCAACAAACTATCCTACTGGCAGGCATAGTATCTATTTAGGAGTAACAACTCTTACAAATGAGTGGGAAACAATTAACTTAACGTTTGATTCAAAACCTGACCCTAGTATGTCTGATGTGGGTTTAACTTCAGTTATTTTGTTGTTTAATGGTAATACTAATACAGATGATACTTATTATTTTGACAATCTATATGGCCCTGAATTTGCCAATCAATGTGATGGTCTTACACTTGACCCGTCAGTTAACTTTGCTGATTGGGACTGTAATTGGAATTTAGGAATTTGCCCCTCAGCTACACCTTGTTCTTCTTATGACTATGTAAGCGGTTGGCTAAATCAAAGTTATAACCCTGATAACACAACTATAAATACAAGTAAGTATAGCGGTGGATACACAAGAAATCCTGATGGAAATGGAGAAGATGTTCTGATTGCGTATTTTAAAAATGGAGCATTGGACCTTAGTACAAATACACATTTTAACTTTAAACTTTATGGTCCTCCAAGACCAATATATATGTCTTTTCAGGATGCAAGCAGTAATGAGATTTATGCTTATAATTCTAACCTTACATCCAATAACCAATGGGAACAATTCTCGGTTGATTTAACTAGTGTTGCTTCACAGAGTATTTCTCGTTTTGTTTTATTTCTTGATCAGACTGTAGTTAACTGGGACATGTATTATTTAGATGATTTGAATTTATCTTCAACAACTTCACTTGTTCAGGATATAAATGATTCAGAGGTAATAAATGTTTATCCTCAACCTGCAATAGATAATTTAAATATTGATATTAAATTAAGTAATAATGATGTGAACAGATTAGATATTTATGATATTCAAGGTAAAGTATTATTATCAACTGTTGTAAATCAAAATTCTAATAGTATTAACTTAGATGTTTCTGAGCTTAATTCTGGAATTTATTTTGTTAAGGTGCAGTCAAAAAATAATTTATACACTAAGAAAGTTCAAATAATTAAATAATGAGATTCCATTTCCTTTTTCTCGCTTTACTTATTAGTAGTTTCTGTTTTTCACAGACAAAAAACATTCAAAAAACAGAAATCATTAAAACTAATGATGGATTTCAGTTGTTAAGAAATGGAAAACCATATTATGTAAAAGGAGCTGGGGGTACAGAATATCTTTCTTTACTCAAATCGATTGGAGGAAATTCGATAAGGACATGGAGTACAGGTGATGCTCAAAAAATTCTGGATGATGCATATGCTAATGGAATAAGCGTTTGTATTGGATTATGGGTAGGGCATGAGAGACATGGATTTAATTATAATGATGAATATGCTATAACTGCTCAATTAAAGGCATTTGAACAAGATATTATAAAATATAAAGATCATCCTGCCTTATTAATGTGGGCTATAGGAAATGAAGTAGATCTATTTTATAAAAATTTCAGGGTATGGAATGCAATTGAAGACATTGCAAAGATGATAAAAGAGATAGATCCAAATCATCCAACAATGACAGTAACTGCAGGAATAGATCCAGCAGAAGTTTTTATGATAAAAACTTATTGCCCAAGTATTGATATTTTGGGTGTTAATACTTATGGCGGAGTACAGTATCTTTCTGATGCAGTTAGAATGTTCGGTTGGGATAAGCCTTATATGGTAACAGAATGGGGCCCGTATGGACACTGGGAATCACCTATGACATCTTGGGGAGTTGCTATTGAGTCAACTAGTAAAGAAAAAGCAAATTTTAGAGATATAGCATATAAGTCTATAAGTAAGGATGTAGACTTATGTTTAGGGAGCTATGCTTTTTTATGGGGGCATAAACAAGAACAAACACCAACATGGTATGGTCTTTTTACAAAGGAAGGAAATGCAACTCAAAGTATTGATGTGCTAAATAATTATTGGGGGAATAATCATAGAAATAGAGCTCCAATTCTTCATTCGTTTTTATTAAATAATAAAGATAAGAAAGAAAGTATAAAAATAAAAAGAGGTAAGAATTGTGTTTTTACATATGAAGTTACTGACCCTGATAATGATAGTTTAAAGTATGAGTTTCAATTAATGCCTGAGAGTACAGATAAGAAATCTGGAGGGGATTTTGAAAAAACCCCAGAGCCTATATCTTTTACAGTTGTTGAAAATTTAGATGATAAATTAATTATAAAAGGACCTTTAAAGTCAGGTCCTTATAGATTTTTTATTTATGTTCGTGACTCTAATAAAAACGTAGCTACTGCAAACATTCCATTTTATGTTAAATAATTTAAAAAACTAAATTATATGTCACCATTAAATTTATCTATTGACTGTGTTGTATTAGGATTTGATGAAGATCAAAAATTAAAAGTATTATTAATAAAAAAGTTTATTAATGATAGAAATGATGATCAGTTTGCACTACCTGGTGATTTAGTTGGTCTTAATGAAGATCTTTTAGTTGGAGCACAAAGGATATTAAATAGTTTAACTTCAATAGATAATTTATTTTTAGAACAATTCTCAGTTTTTGGAGATCCTGAAAGAACAAGACAAAAAAAAGATCAATCTTGGCTTAAAATGTATAGAAAGAAACCCAAGGAAAGGGTTGTGACAGTTGGATATATTGCTTTAGTAAAGATGGAGGATTATGAGCCTCACGCATCTTCATTTGCTATTGATGCAGAATGGGTTGAGTTAAATAAAGTTTCTACTGAATTAGCATTTGATCATAATTTAATCTTAAATGAGGGAATTAAATATTTAAGGAATCAATTAGATCATGAATTGGTTACTAATTTATTGCCATCAAAATTTACTTTATCTCAATTACAAAATTTGTATGAAATACTATTAGATCAGAAATTTGATAAAAGAAACTTTAGGAAAAATGTATCTAAAGATAGTTTAATAATTAAAACAGATGAAAAACAACAAGGTGTTGCTCATAAGCCTGCTCATCTATACACTTATAAAAATAGAGAGAATTAAATAGAGAATTTTTATTTATTCCTAATATATATAATATAACCTAAATGAATTTAATAGAAGAACGTCCTTGGGGTAAATATGAAGTGTTATTAGATGCTAATGATGTGAAAGTTAAAAAGATAACTATAAGTCCAAAACAAAGATTATCATATCAATATCATCACAAAAGACAGGAACAGTGGGTGGTGGTAATTGGAAGGTTATCAATAGTTTTAGATGGAAATAAACTTATTAGAGAAGCTAGTGAGACAATCTCTATACCTTTAGGTTCACATCATAGAGCTTGGAATGAAACTGAAGATGTTGTTGTATTTATAGAAGTTCAAACGGGAACTTATTTTGGTGAGGATGATATTGTTAGGATATCAGATGATTATAAGAGATGTTAATTGTAATTTATATGTGCATTAAATTAAAAAATTCCCCACTCATTTGAGTGGGTTTCTTTTGGTGGGCCGGCCTCTCGGTCCTTATTTCGAACTATTTTAGAAACTCTTTCATTACTTTTAATCTTTTTCCCCTATCCTCTAAAGTTAGTTCCTCCCAATTATCTGGCTTAATCATTCCAGGCGCTGCGAAAACTATTCTGCTTTCGTATTTTATCTTATCTTGTAAAGTTTGTTCGTCCCCTTGTCCAAAGTGTATGAACATTTTCATTAAATTTTTATTATCCATTATATTCTGCTTGTTTTAATTATTAAATTGTTTCCCTCTTGCATTTATTTCTTCTTTTGAAATTTCCAGTTCTATATTTCCTATTATCTATGCCACCGAGATAGGAAATTGTACCTGCAATTTCATCAATATATATTAATTTCACAAAGATAGTGTAAAACTTACACTAACAAGAATATTTTTTGTTTATTTGTAAAAAATATTATCATGACACTTATTCAAACAATACATTACACTAACTCAATATCAGAGTTTTATCTCAATAAAGATAAAAATAGTATTACTGAACTTAAGTATCTTCCTGATGGACGCATCAGAGAATACAATGTTAAAGATTCAGATATTAGATTAAAAAGAATATTACAAATAACTGATGTTAAGAAATAATAAAGGAAACTATAATATATTTCACAATAGAAGAACTTTTTTTATTCTGTTTTCTGTTTTAGTGATATTTGTGTCATTTTTTAATACTGACTTTGATGTTTCTCAAAATCTGAACAAAATGAATCAAGGTGATATTGCATGGATGATTGTTGCTAGCGCCTTTGTTTTATTAATGACTCCAGGATTGGCTTTTTTTTATGGAGGAATGGTAGATAAAAAGAATGTTATTTCTACCATGTTTCAGAGCTTTATAGCCCTTGGTATAATCTCTATTTTTTGGGTGTTTATTGGGTTTAGTTTGTCTTTTGGGGATTCAATTGATAGCTTAGGAATAATAGGCGATCCACTTCAGTATTTGAATTTTAAAGGGGTGCTATCAAAAAACAGTAATATTCCCTTTTTACTTTTTGCAATGTTTCAATTAAAATTTGCAGTTATCACTCCTGCTTTAGTAAGTGGTAGTTTTGCCGAAAGAATTCGATTTAGAAGTTATATTTTATTTATGATTTTATTCTGTCTATTTATTTATTGTCCATTAGCTCACATGACATGGGCTTCAGATGGTTTATTTGCAAATTTTGGAAATAAATTAGGGTGGGCTGGATATGAAGGGTTACATGTTTTAGATTATGCTGGAGGCACTGTTGTGCATCTTTCAGCAGGTGTAGCGGCATTATCAGGAGCAATATATTTAGGGAAAAGAAATAATATAACTCCTTCAAAAAAAGCTGATGTTCCTGCTAATATTCCTTTTGTAATTTTAGGCACTGCATTACTTTGGTTTGGTTGGTTTGGTTTTAATGCAGGATCTTCTTTAGGAGCAAATATGGAAGCTGTTATTGCTTTTGCAAATACAAATATTGCTTCTGCTACAAGCATGATTACTTGGGTGTTTTATGACAGATTCATGAATAAAAAAATATCAGCAGTAGGAGCATGTATCGGTGCAATTGTTGGATTAGTTGCTATAACACCAGCAGCAGGATTTGTTACAATAGGGCATAGTGCATTTATTGGTTTCTGTGCTGCTATTATTAGTAATATTACCATCTCCATTATGAAAAAATCAGTGATTGATGATGCGTTGGATGTTTTTGCAACTCACGGAGTTGGTGGGATTGTAGGAATGTTATTGACTTCAGTTTTTGCGAATGAAGTAGGTCTTATATACGGAAATTATCAAACATTTATCTTACATCTTATTGCATTAATCTTAGTGTTAATATTTGTATTAATAGGATCTTATGCAATATACTATTTTGTAGACCTATTATTACCTTTAAGGGTTAGGGAGGATCAAGAGTTGAGAGGATTAGACTTGTCTCAACATGGAGAAAATATATAGCTTTTTCGATTAAAATAAGTTTTAAAAAAGAAAACCCACTCAATTGAGTGGGTTTATTTTTGGTGGGCCTCTCGGTCCTTATTTCGAACTTTTTTTAATTATTCTGAATAAAACTTCAATTGCATTAATGCGTGTTCAAATGAGGTGTGATTGCTCATTAATGAATCAAAACCAATACTATTTAACATTAGATTCTCAACTAATATTTCTGCTTCATAATAATCTTTTACTCCGTTATTTTCTCCCCAAAAATTATCATCAAGGTAAATATCTATCCTGTCATTGAAATCATATGCAGAATCTTGTTGTTTACTCCAAATATTAGCAGCGTATTCAGCATATCCTTCTTGTTTCCAAAATGGAACTAATGCATATTTCTTTGCACCTAGATATTCATATGCTAATGAATGAATAATTTCATGACAGATAATTTCTGTCATATTTCCTTCAAGTACAGAGTATGGGATTAACTTGTTTGCTTTTTTTCGATCTGCGTGAACTTGCTTAATAAAGGATTTAGAAATAAATATTTTATTTAAATAATTAACATTAAACCCTTGGCTAGGATAAGAAGATCCTGTCATTTTCGCAAAAAATCTGAATTTACTTTCAGATGAACATATGTAAATAGTATGTTTTAGATTATTGTTATAAATTTCACAAGATTTAATGCGTTCATTAAGGCTTTTAACAAGAATTTCTGTAGAGTCGAGTTCAGTGTCAGAAAAAATCTTATAATTACTATGTGTATAATGATATGTAAAAAATAATGCTGCACTTTTTAAAACTCCTATATAGATTATTATCAGACATATTATTATGCTTATAAGTCTGACTATTATTTTTTTGAATTTCATTATCGAAAATTATTTATGTAAAAATAATAAAACCCACTCAATTGAGCGGGTTTCTTTTTAGTGGGCAATGAGGGACTCGAACCCCCGACTTCCTCCGTGTAAAGGAGGCACTCTGAACCAACTGAGTTAATCGCCCTTAAATTGGATTGCAAATATATACCATTTCTTATTACAAGCAAGTTTTTTTAATTTTATTTAAAGAACTTCAGCTACCACAAATGTGCTTCCTCCTACAAAGATTAAATCGGATGCATTGGCATTCTCTTTGGCTTTACTAAGTGCTTGTTTTACAATAGTAAATACATTGCCTTTTAGTTCGTGTTTTGCAGATTTCTGCTGCAGTTCCTTTGCGTCCATTGCTCTAGGGATGTTAGCTTGGCAAAAATAATAACATGCATTTTTGGGCAGATGCGAAAGAATACTGTCTAAATTTTTGTCGTTAACTGCGCCAAACACAAAGTGGAGTTGCTCGAATTTTGTGTTTTTTAATTGTTTACTGATTTGCTTTATACCATCCTCATTGTGTCCAGTGTCGCAAATAATATGTGGGATTTTACTAAGGGTTTGCCACCTTCCTAATAGTTGAGTGTTGGCTACTATTTTTAATAATCCTTGTTCAATATTGCTGCTATTTATTGCCCAACCTTGTTCCTGCAATAGTTCTATGGCTGTTATTGTAGTATTGACATTCTCCTTTTGATATTCTCCTTTTAAATCAGTTGCATAGTTCTGTTGAGGTTCGGAATACACTAAATGGGCATTTTTTTCTTTCGCAATATTTTGGAAAATAGTATTTGTTTCTTTTTGTTTTCTTCCAATAATTATAGGGGTATTTTCTTTTATGATTCCTCCTTTTTCGGCTGCAATTTTTTCAATTGTATTACCTAATAAATTGGTATGATCAAATCCAATATTTGTGATGATAGAAAGTTCAGGATTGAGAATGTTAGTGCTGTCCAACCTTCCGCCTAAACCAGTTTCAATAATAGCGATATCAACTTTTTCTTTAGCAAAATAATCAAATGCCATAGCGACTGAAAATTCAAAAAAGGAAAGTTCCATTTCTTCAAAAATAGTTTTGCTTTCTTTAACAAAGTCTACCACCTCTTGTTCAGTAATCATTTTTCCGTTTACTTTAATTCTTTCTCTGAAATCTTTAAGGTGTGGGGATGTGTATAGTCCAACTTTACATCCTGCTTCCTGTAGTACAGAAGTTAGCATGTGAGCTGTAGAACCTTTTCCATTAGTTCCTGCAATATGGATGCTTTTAAATTGGGCGTGCGGATTTCCTAAGTATTTTGAAGCAGCTACTATGTTACCAATATCTGCTTTATAAGCTGCTGCACCTGTCCTTTGGTACATAGGTAAACGGCTAAATAAATAATCAAGTGTTTCTTGATAATTCATTAGTTTAAACGGAAA
>Ga0209495_1002667_pt1 | contig 11480 bp, 14 predicted proteins | sample EN1Hudsemesocosm_FD_184629 | JGI IMG/M metagenome (GOLD analysis project Ga0209495, IMG submission 184629) | Methane-oxidizing microbial communities from mesocosms in the Hudson Canyon - EN1E Hudson Canyon (SPAdes) (version 2) | ecosystem: Environmental > Aquatic > Marine > Cold seeps | place... | reverse complement strand
CTAATTTAGAAAATGATTCTGTTGATCAGTTATTAGTAAAATCGATGATCGATATTGCCCATGGTTTGGGTAAAAAAACAGTGGCAGAATTTGTTGAGCGACAAAGTACTATGGACTTATTAACGTCGTATGGTGTGGACTATATTCAAGGTTATTTATTAGGTAAACCTCAGTCCAGCCTTACTTCTTAGTGTAATTCTTGTTTAAATTCATTATTGTCTTTACCGTGCAAACGGTTAATTAAGTGAGCCTCTTCATCACTTAAATTACAGTTATCAATTAGTTGATCCATACTCACACCTTTGCGCGCTAGTCGAATAGCATGGTCATAATTATGTTGTGTAGAGCTCATACCTAAATCAAGTGTATTTTGGTGCTCTTTTAACTGATTAAGTGTTTGTTCAAATTTCATTATTTTTTTATCAGAACCAACTGCACCCGCACACAGTAATGAAAGCTGATCCTGCAAGCTGCCAATTTTTGCAGCTTGATGTTGGTTCAATTTGAATAAGCGGTAAGAAGTTGTCGCCACAATTATGGCAACAAGGCTTATGCTTGCAACGAGTATGATTGTCATCATTTTACATTCTCCTTTAGATTGGCCTTATTCAGACATATTCATCAAATAAGCCACGATGAGGTCTTTTTGTTGGTGTTTCATCATCGTCGTGTTCTTGTTCAGCCTCATTTTCTTTAGAGGGCTGTTTGTTTTTGTCTTGCCGTTTATCCTCTGGTGGAGGAGTTATAGGCAAAGAAGGTGCTAATGGCTGAGTAGGGTTAATATTATCAGCCATGAATAATTACCGCTTAAAAGCTAGAGAAATCAGAGATTTCTTCTTCAGTTAAAAGTTTATCAACATCAACAAGAATTAATAAATTCTCATCGCGGCTGCAAACACCTTGTATAAAGCGTGAACTATCGTCATTGCTGACACTTGGCGCTGTATCGATTTCTGATTGATGTAAGTAAACAACCTCAGCAACACTATCGACTAACATGCCGATAACATTCCCATTAACTTCTACAATGATAATTCGTGACTGTTCATCACTTTCTTTTGACATTAGTCCAAAGCGGCTACGAGTATCTATAACGGTGACAACATTACCACGAAGGTTGATGATACCGATTACATATGTAGGCGCGCCTGGGACAGGGGCTATTTCTGTAATACGTAGTACTTCTTGTACCTGCATTACATTAATACCATACGTCTCTTCTTCAAGTTGGTATGTCACCCATTGTAATATGGGGTCATTTTCTTCAATGTCATTTTGGCTCATCGTTCAACCTTCTACATGATAATTAAAATCATGTTACAAAAATTCTGGCTGACAAAATAACGGCAACCAGTGTTTATATTTATATCAAAGCAGTATTCATGCCATAAACATAGGTTAAGGGCTAGGTTTCAAGTTGTTTTATCAATGCTTTGATATTAAGGATACTGCACATTTTATCAAGCACTGTCCCCGCAAGCCATGGTCTTTTTCCAGCTTCTTTGCGCCAACGTATTTCCTCTGAAGATAAGGTCATAACTTGATTGACTTTATTACAGGCTAATCCCCATTTCCCCTCTGCGATTAGGATGATGAAATTAGGTTTGTCTTCACTTTTTTTATGTGTTCTTGGAAGGATAATGTGTGCGGTATCAACAATCTGAGTGCGCGTGTGATCTTGGCTATATAAGCCTAAATACCAATCGGGTTTGCCAGTAATTATAGGCATTTTTTTTTCAGGCCAGGTTAAAATACCATTCAATTCATGTAACGGTATGGCAAGTTTTAGACCTTGAATTTCAAACAAAAGTGTTTGAAAAGGGGAATTACACCAGTGTTCATCAACTTTATCTGAGTCTGATATGTGCTGGCTGAAATCTGTGTCTTTAGTAAGTTGGAGATCGGTAGGTTCCTCAAACAGCATATCATTTAAATAGGCAGACAATGCCTTTTCATGTTCGGCAATATGTGTGGGCTTAGACATGTGACAATTTACTTGGATCATACTCTGGGTGGGTTAAATGCTCTAATAATGTTGAGTAAGCAATAGAACCACGAGATGTTGCATTCATAACGGGCAGAGGGATGCCTGCACGGCTGGCATCACGGAAATGCGTGTCAACAGGGATTACGCCATCCCACACATCATCTTGATGTTTATCTTGTAACATTTGTAGACTTTGCGTTGACGCATTTGTTCGTCGGTCAAACATTGTGGGAATGATCAAATAGGGTAGGCCTTGTTGCCGCGCATGGTTGACCATACCTAATGTGTGCAGCATTCTTTCTAGCCCTTTTAAAGCCAGGAATTCAGTTTGTACAGGGATTAATAATTGGTTGCAAGCAGCTAAGGCATTGATCATCAATACACCAAGCATTGGAGGGCAATCAATTAATATATTAGGGAAACGGTCACCCAGAATAGCCAATGTTTTTTTGATGACTAAACCTTTACCACCTTGTGTACCAAGTTGGCGATCGAGCGTTGCCATGGCTGTTGAAGCCGGCAATAAATAGAGATTGTCGCAGCTTGTCTTTTGCAAAGAGTTAAAAATTGCCGCATTAGGACTATCGTCCATTTTTTGAAATAAGGTATAAATACTATTTTCTATAGTGTCAGGATCATGACCAAAATATGTGGTTAATGAGCCATGAGGATCCATATCAAGAATAAGTGTAGGTTGCCCTTGTTTGGCTAATAGGCTAGCGAGACTGACTACAGTGGTTGTTTTTCCTACGCCACCTTTTTGATTTGCAACTGCCCATATTGTCATGGCGTATTTTTTGGCGATTGGATTTGTACGGGTGCTGTTGGTATTGGTTCTACGACAATATTCACGAGTGGTGCAGAAGGTGGCTCCGTAGCTTGAGTAAATGTTTCTATAGAGCGACTGGTTTTATCACTGCCTAATACCACGAGAACAACGCGACGATTTTTCTGGCGACCCTCTTCAGTTTGATTGTCAGCAATAGGTTTAAACTCACCATATCCGATCGCTGACATTCTGTCAGGATTCAAACCAAAGCGATCAAGTAAATGCACAACACTTGCGGCTCGCGCTGCCGACAACTCCCAGTTTGATGGGAATCTCGGCGTATTAATTGGATTGTTATCTGTAAAGCCTTCAACTTGGATAAGGTTAGAAGATGAACGAAGAATATCTGCTACCTTACCTATAATAGGCACGGCTCTTTTTTCTAGTCGAGCTTCACCACTATAAAAGAGCACTTTAGATTTCATTTCTAATTCTAGCCAATCTTCACCTTGTTTGATGATTACATCTTCATTTTCTATTAAGTCTTTTAAGGTATTATTTAGTTTCGAAGAAATTTCGTTAATAGTCTGTATCGTTTCTTCAGAAACGGGAGGTGGTGTATAGATTTCAATAGGAATTTCTATAGCGATAGCTGGATTAGTTGAAGAAAGATTTTCAGCTGTTTTTTCGCCTTGCCCACGGCTTACTTCACCTATTTGTATCGGGTCTTCACTTCGTTTTCGGTCGGTAAAGCTGGCTTCTAAAGAATCAGACAAAACACGATACTTACCGTCATTCACAGAAGAAATAGAATACATGACAACAAAAAAGGCAAACAATAGGGTGATAAAGTCAGCATAAGACACTAACCAACGTTCATGGTTGATATGATCTTCGACTTTTTTTCTACGAGCCATGAGAATACTTAGCTAACGTAAGCTTGTAAGCGGCTTTCAATATTACGAGGGTTATCACCCTCAGCCACACTGATTAAGCCTTCGATTAGCATTATATAAACTTGGCTTCGGCGTTCAATAATAATTTTAAGCTTATTGCCAACAGGAAGAAATACCAAATTCGCTAAACCAACACCATAAATCGTCGCAACAAAGGCAACGGCTATACCTGTTCCTAAAGATGAAGGATCAGCCAAGTTACCCATAACATGAATTAAACCTAAAACAGCACCAATGATCCCCACGGTAGGTGAATATCCCCCCATTGCTTCATATACTTTTGATGATTGAATATCTTGTTGCTCTTGAATGTCGAGATCATTTTCTAATATTTCACGGATCATCTCAGGAGTTGCGCCATCAGCAATCAGTTGTAGACCTTTTTGAATGAAAAGATCGTCTTCAAATTCAGCAAGTGATTCTAATTTAAATAACCCCTCTTTACGGGCAATTTGGTTCCACTCAAGGATTTTTTCAAGTATTAGTTCTGCAGAATACTTTGGTGGAAAAAAGACCCAAACTAGCATTTTAATAGAACGAATAAAGGTGTTAAGAGGCGTTTGCAGCATAACTGCACCTAATGTACCGCCAAGTACAATTAACAGTGCCACCGCATTCATAATAGAATCAAGGTGACCGCCTTCGAGGTATTGCCCACCTATAATGGCACCAAAACCAACGATTAGACCGAGGACGCTAAGAATATCCATTATGCTAAACCTGCCAAACGATGACCAATATCATTTAGATCAAAAATACCATCAGCAAAACCTGCTTTGGCAATAGCCATTGGCATGCCATAAATTGTGCTACTTTTTTCATCTTGAGCCCAGATGGTAGAGCCCAAATCATGTAAATTATGGCAACTATCCCTCCCATCAGCCCCCATACCGGTCAGGATTATTGCCAAGGTTTCTTTCGGGTAAATCTTGGCCACTGAATCAAAGGTCATATCTACACAAGGTTTATATGCTTGTGTTGATTGGCTTGCCTGAATTTCAATAAATGGTTTTCTACCATTTCCTTTTAGGAGCATTTGCATACCACCTGGGGCGAGATAGGCTGTTCCAGCACGAAGCTCATCACCATTTTCAGCATGTTTGATTTGAATTTTACATTGTGTATTTAATCGCTCCGCAAATGAAGGTGTAAATGTAGCAGGCATATGTTGCACTAATAAAATAGGATAGGGAAAGTTGGCAGGTAGTTGCGTAAGCACTTTCTGCAACGCTACAGGCCCACCTGTCGATGTTCCAATCACTACTAAACGTAGCGCACGAGATTCTCGAGATAGTGATACTGTAGGTAGAGACGTTTTAATAACGGACTTCACTATTTTTGGAGGGGCAATGTGGTAAGGTCTGGTTTTATGGGCTAAATTTCTTAAACGCTGACAGAGTTGTTGATGAGCTTGATTCTTATCAGTTGAAATATCTTCAAAACGCTTTGGCATATAATCGACAGCACCTGCATCTAAGGCATCAAGTGTAGACTTTGCCCCTTCTGTTGTCCATGTTGATAACATTAAGATAGGAGTAGGGGTCTGAGTCATAATTTTTTGAGTAGCAGTAATTCCATCCATTACGGGCATTTCAATATCCATTGTAATGACATCAGGCTTTAAAAGTTTTGCTTGTTCGATAGCTTCTTGTCCGTTACTGGCATTGCCTATAACGGTTAGCTCTGGATCAGAGCTAATAATTGCAGACAATCGTCTACGAAAAAACCCTGAGTCATCAACAATTAATACACGAACAGACACGGCTTTCCTTAGTACTCTCTATGGGCATAGGTTGCCATTAATTCAGGGAAATCAAGAATAAGTGAGATACGACCATCACCTGTAATTGTTGCCCCAGCTAATCCTTTTGTACCTTGAAGTAAGGCACCTAAAGGTTTTATTACAACTTCTTCTTGGCCAATTAATTGGTCTACAACAAAGCCTACACGTTGTGTCCCTACATTGACAATGACAACGTGTTCAATTTGAGATTTATCGGTTTCATTGAATGTACTTGCAAGCCACTTCCTTAAATAAAATAAAGGAAGCGTTTTGTTTCTCACCATAATTGTTTTTTGACCATCTACGACATTTGTTTTTTCTAGATCTAGATGGAAAATTTCATTAACACTGACTAATGGAAAAGCGAAGATTTGGTCGCCCAACATGACCATTAGTGTTGGCATAATAGCGAGCGTGAGTGGCACTTTTATTGATAAAGTTGTACCTACACCAACGTCTGACTTTATATCAATAACACCATTTAATTTTGAAATGCTTGTTTTTACAACATCCATCCCTACACCACGGCCAGAGATATCAGAAATCTCTTGTTTCATGGAAAAACCAGGTGCGAAAATTAAGGCATAACTTTCAGAATCTGTTAAACGTAAAGCAGACTCCTCATCCATCATGCCTTTTTCTACCGCTTTTGAACGTAGAATATTAGCATCCATACCTGCACCATCATCAGCGATAGTAAGTATAATATGGTCTCCTTCTTGAGCAGCACCTAAGATAATTTGTCCTTGGCGAGGTTTTCCTGCTGCTTCACGGATATCGGGCATTTCGACACCGTGATCAACAGCGTTTCGAACCAAATGTACAAGAGGATCGGCTAATGCTTCAACTAAGTTTTTATCTAAATCGGTATCTTCACCGCGCAGTTCAAGGTTAATATCTTTTTTCAGGCTTCGTGCTAGATCGCGGACGACCCGAGGGAAGCGACCAAACACCTTTTTAATGGGCTGCATGCGTGTTTTCATAACAGCAGTTTGTAAATCGCCAGTTACCACAGCCAAATTATTGACTGCTTTGGCCATTTCTTCGTCTTCTAGTGCTGTTTCTAATGTGCTAATTCGATTACGAACCAGTACTAATTCACCCACCATATTCATAATGTCATCTAAACGACTAGTATCAACACGGACAGTTGTTTCCGCTGGTTTGGCTGCGGCGGCAGGTTTTGCCGTTGGTTCGGGTTTTGCTACTTCTGCTTTCTTAACAGGAACGGGGGGCTCCATTTTAGATTCAGCTTTAACTTCTGGTTCAGGTTTTGCCTCTGGCTTTTTGCCTTGAAGCTCATCTAGTAATGCTTCAAATTCTTCATCAGTGATATCATCACCAGATTTAGCTGGGGATGGGGGTTGGATGGGTTCAGCAGCTTCATTACTCTGTATACCTGGCGCACCATCACCATGTAATTGATTTAACAATGCTTCAAATTCATCATCTGTAATATCATCACCAGAAGGCGTTTCTTTGGGTGCCACAACGACAGGAGCTGGAGCAGTATCCCCTTCGAGATAGACAGACAGTTGGTTTAACACTACTGGATCTGCAGGGCTTGGAAATACGCCAGATTTTGTTTCATCAAACATACTATTGAGTATGTCGAGTACCTTAAGAAAGGTATCCATCATCTCAGCGTCAACTATTTTTTCACCTTGACGAAGGACATTAAAGAGATCTTCACATTTGTGACACAGGCCTACCATGGCATCTAGGCTTAAGAAGCCTGCACCACCTTTGATTGTATGAAACCCACGGAAAATAGCATTAAGTAAATCACTATCTTCTGGTTGCGTTTCTAGCTCAACAAGCTGCTCATTCAATCCTTCTAATATTTCTTCTGCTTCGACTAAAAAGTCTTGAAGGATTTCATCATCAGTGTCTAATGCGGCCATCTTTATTTGTCCTCTAGAAGCCTAGACTTGATAACAAATCGTCGACCTCATCTTGATCATTAACAACATTAGGATTGTCTCCAGCATTAATCTGAGGTCCCTCAGCCTTAATCGGATCAACTTTTTTGTTGCCTTCTGGTTTAATCTCACTATGCTGACCAGAAATTTTCACCAGTCGCACCAAGTTATCTTCTACCTCTTCAATCAAATCTATGACTTGGCGAATTACTTGTCCTGTTAGATCTTGGAATCCTTGAGCCATCATCATTTCTGATAGATTGGCATGAATCTGATCTGATTTTTGTTTAACTTCAGGCAAATACACTTCGATTTCTTTACTTAGAGCACGAAATTCGTCTGCGTTCATTTCTTTCATGCGAAAACGGTGCCAACTTTGATCAATTTTATCGGCAGTTGATTTAAGCTCTGAGGCAAGAGGAAGAGTTTGATCGATATAACCAAGCGTTTTGTGTGCCGCTTCTTCTGTTGTTGTGATGACGTAATTTAAACGTTCACGCGTGTTAGGCATGTCATTTTCTGTCAAATCAACTAAACGAGAGTCCAAATTGAAGTTATTCATAGCTTCATGGAGTTCGCGCGTTAATTTTCCTACTTCATGGAAAAGTTCACTTTCTTGAGATTGTGTGAGAATGGTGAGCTGATGCTCTGCAGCTTTCTCATTATCTGCTTCTAATGCTGTGACTAGGGCACGAGCAGCGTCAAGTTGTACCGTTTTATTGCTTGTTTCCATGATGTGGCCTGTATTTATTGTGCGTCAATTCGTTCGAAAATTTTATCTATTTTCTCTTTAAGAGTCGCAGCTGTAAATGGTTTAACGACATAGCCATTTACGCCCGCTTGTGCAGCAACAATAATTTGCTCACGTTTGGTCTCAGCAGTTACCATTAATACAGGAATGTTTGCCAGTTTTTCATCGGCACGAACAGCTTTGAGTAAGTCGATACCTTGCATGCCTGGCATATTCCAGTCAGTAACAAGAAAATCAATACCACCTGCTTGTAATATAGGTAATGCTGTTAAGCCATCATCAGCCTCAGTGGTATTATTAAATCCTAAGTCTCGTAGCAAATTTTTTATTATTCGTCTCATTGTGGAAAAATCATCCACGATGAGAATTTTCATATCTTTATCCAAGGGACACCTCCAATTCTCAGTTTAACCAGTCACTCAATTTAGATCTAAGTCGGATGACAGTTTGACTGTGTATTTGACTAACACGAGACTCACTGACGCCCAACACTTCACCAATTTCTTTTAAATTTAATTCTTCGTTATAGTACAAGCCCATCATCAAGCGCTCACGCTCGGGCAATGTTTTTATTGCTTCAGCCATCGCATCTTGAAAGTCATTAGATTGCAGTGAGTCAACAGGACCAGATAAAGCAGCGGTAATCGGCTGAGCATGTGTTTCATCATTATCTGTAAATTCATCAAGACTAAATACTTGATGACCAGCTGAGGCATGTAATTGTTGATGATATTCATCAAGACTAAGCCCAAGGGCTTTTGCTACTTCACTATCATGGGCATGGCGGCCTTCTTGTTGTTCTATTTCTCGCATAACATCAGAAATTTCACGCGCTTTTTTGTGCACAGAACGTGGGGCCCAATCATTTCTGCGAATTTCATCTAGCATTGCACCGCGAATACGAATGCCAGCGTAGGTCTCAAAGCTTGCACCTTGGCTGGGATTATAATGCTGAGCTGCATCCAACAAGCCAATCATTCCAGCTTGAATAAGATCATCGACATCTACAGTATGTGGAAGGCGTGCAATTAAGTGGTAAGCAATACGCTTTACCAAGGTCGCATGTTGTTCAACCAGTTCAGACATCGATGTGTTTGATGTTCCTGTGTCGGTATACATGGCCACGGCATTCATCCTATGCTAAATCCAGACTTGCTTGAATTAGACGCTCAACAAAAAACTCCATATGACCACGTGGTTGTTTTTGAACCGGCCAGTAATTTACTTTTTTTGCTAGGTGCATAAAAGCTGTAGCTGATTTACTGCGAGGAATAAACTCAACAACAGCACGTTGTTTTTTTACTGCGCGGCGTAAGTCTTCATCAAAGGGAACAATGCCCATAAAGTCTAAATTAACATCGAGGAAGCGGTCACAGACTAGGGATATTTTATTAAATAACTCGCGGCCTTCTTGCACACTTCGGGTCATATTAGTAATGATATGAAAATGAACAACGCCATATTCACGGCTTAATAATTTAATAAAGGCATAGGCATCAGTAATCGATGCAGGCTCATCACAAACAACGACAATCACTTCTTGGGCTGCACGCGTGAAGCTGACTACACTATCAGAAATACCCGCAGCACTATCGATCATCAAAATATCAATTTGATCATCCATTTCGCTAAAGGCTTGAATCATACCTGCATGTTCTGCAGGGCTTAACTCAGCCATCTTTTGAACACCAGAAGCTGCAGGTATTATTTTTAGACCAGAAGGACCTTCAACAATAATATCGCTTAATGTTTTGCTACCATCTAATACGTGTAATAGATTGTATTGTGGATGCAAGCCAAGCATGACATCAATATTAGCCATACCTAAGTCAGCATCAAGCAATAGCACTTGTTTCCCTTGTGATGCGAGAGCAACACCTAGGTTTACAGTGATATTAGTTTTTCCGACACCGCCTTTACCACTTGCCACAGCAATTACTTTTACTGGGCGAGGTGGGCTTGTCATTTTTCTAAGACCATGTGCTTGGTCATTAGGTGCATCAGCCATAAGCTGCAAAACCTCCATAGCTAGACAAGGTTTGAGGATCGAGTTGTTGCTCTGTTTCGTTCATCAAATCACTTGCCTGTTTTACCAATATATTTGGGCGGGCAAGACTGAAATCTTCAGGGACTTGCTGACCATTACAGACATAAGCTAATGGTAATTTATGGCGAATTAATGCTGATATAGCGCCACCTAAACTATTTGTTTCATCTGTTTTGGTCAAAATACAACCGCTCAACTCAAGGTGTGAGAAAGTGTTAATAATATCATTTAGACCGCTTGCTTGGGTGGTTGCTGATACAGTTAAGTAATTTTTTATTTTAGGTGATTGTTGTTTCAGTACAGAAAACTTCTCTGCCAACTGCATATCACGTTGGTTCATACCTGCTGTATCAATGAGGATAAACCGTCGGTCTAGTAGGTCATTCAAGGCGTCACCTAGTTCTTTGTGTGTTTTAGCAACACGAACTGGTACACCTAAAATGCGAGCATATGTACGTAATTGTTCTTGTCCACCGATTCGGTAGCAATCTGTAGTAATAAGGGCAACATTCTTGGCACCGTGTTTTAAGGCGCATCTTGCGGCAATTTTAGCGACGGTTGTTGTTTTACCAACCCCTGTTGGCCCTACTAATGCATAGATCCCGCCTTGAGTAATAATGTCATCATTATCGAGTGGAATTTCACTCGCTAATTTACCTAGTGACTGACGCCATGTAAGTTCTAAATCATCAGATTCTCGTGCGTGAGATGTAAACTTTTTAGCGACATCAACTTGAATTCCCATTTGTAAGAAACGCTGCAATAGCTGAACTTGAATAGGACTATTATGTTCCATATCTTTCCAGGCCAAATCTGATAGTTGATTCTGCAACATATCTTTAAGGCCTGAAATTTCTTTACGCATTTGGATGAGCGTAGGTTCTTGTGACCAAATATTTTGTGTTGCCTGAACGTGTGGTTCAATATGAGGAGCGGCTTCGGCAGCAGGATTAATTTCTACACGGGGTGATTGAGCAGGCTCAACAGGTCGAGTCTGTGACTGACGTTTAAATTGAGCTTCATCATAATCGGTGGCTGCTACAATTTCTACACCACCATCAACGCGATTATTCGATAAGATAACAGCATCAGGACCAAGCACCTCTCGGACTTCTTTGATTGCTTGGCGAACATCAGTAGCTTGGAAACGTTTAATTTTCATAATAATATCCTTGAGTACTAACGACCAACGTTAGCAACAATTCTAATTTGTTTGTTATCGGGAATTTCGTTATACGACAAGACATTCAAGCTAGGAATTGAAT
>Ga0209495_1002664_pt1 | contig 11485 bp, 7 predicted proteins | sample EN1Hudsemesocosm_FD_184629 | JGI IMG/M metagenome (GOLD analysis project Ga0209495, IMG submission 184629) | Methane-oxidizing microbial communities from mesocosms in the Hudson Canyon - EN1E Hudson Canyon (SPAdes) (version 2) | ecosystem: Environmental > Aquatic > Marine > Cold seeps | place... | reverse complement strand
GAATACGCTCAGTTCCTGTCGAACATAGACCACCAGCTTGCTCGACAATAAACCCCATTGGATTGGCTTCATACATCAGTCTAAGCTTGCCTGATTTAGAGTGATCTCGCTTATCATGGGGATACATGAATATTCCTCCTCGCGTCAGAATACGAAAAACCTCAGCCACCATAGAAGCAACCCAACGCATATTAAAGTCAGTTCCTCGAGGGCCCTCCTCACCTTGCATACACTCATCAATATAACGTTGAACCGGTTTATCCCAAAAACGATGATTCGACATGTTAATTGAGAACTCAGCAGTATCTTCAGGAATAGTCATATTTGGATGACTCAGCACAAACTCACCCACATCTTGATCTAAAGTAAACCCGTTTACGCCTTGTCCAGTGGTGAGAATCAGCATTGTTGATGGACCGTAAAGAACAAAACCAGCACACACTTGCTCGCACCCTTTTTGTAAAAAATCATCCTGCGTAGCATCTATACCTTCTCTACCTTTAAGAATAGAAAAAATAGTGCCCACTGTTAGATTGACATCAATATTTGATGAACCATCTAAGGGATCAAATAAGGCCAAATATTTACCTCTAGGATATTGATCTGGAATTGGAATAAAATCATCGACTTCTTCAGATACCATTCCCGATAAATGTCCTGTCCATTCCAAGGCATCAACCATTATGTCATTGGTGATAATATCCAACTGTTTCTGAGTTTCTCCCTGAACATTTTCTGTTTCAGCACTCCCTAACATACCTGTGATTGAGCCTCGATTCACTGTATGTGAAATGCGTTTGCACGCGGTCGCAATGTCATTTAAAAGTAAGGTTAAATCACCTGTCGCATCAGGCATACTTCGTTGTTGTTCAATAATAAATTGCGTTAATGTTTTGTGATTACTCATACTGTCTTTCCTCAAATTTTGTTCTATAACGATAACCGTTTTGAAATAGCACCTATAAAATCAACTTTGATATTTAAAATACTGATGTCGTTAACTCGCCATTAGCATAACGTCCAACCATATGTTCTAAAGGAATAACGTTGATTTTACTGGCATGACCGGCACTGCCAAAAGCTTCATAGCGCGCTTGGCAAATAGCCTGCATCGCAGCTGTAGCTTCCTTATAGAACTTACGTGGGTCAAAGTCTGACGCATTTTCTTTTTGTGCCAAGTAGCGACGAATGGCTCCCGTTGAAGCCATCCGTAGATCGGTATCGATATTCACTTTACGTACACCATATTTGATGCCAGCAACAATCTCATCCACCGGTACACCATAAGTCTCTCCTATATCACCACCATAGGTATTAATAATGCTTAACCAATCTTGTGGTACCGAACTAGAACCGTGCATTACGAAATGCGTATTGGGTAAGCGCTGTTGCAGTGTTTTCAAATGATTGATGGCTAATACATCACCCGTAGGAGGTTTACTAAATTTATAAGCGCCATGGCTGGTTCCAATCGCAACAGCTAATGCATCGACTTGTGTTTGTTTAATAAATTCAACTGCTTCATCAGGATCAGTAAGTAATTGACTCTGATCAAGCTTTTCTACTGCGCCATGACCATCTTCTTCTCCCATCATGCCTGTTTCCAACGAACCCAAACAGCCTAGCTCCCCCTCAACAGAAACACCACAAGCATGGGCCATACTAGAAACAGTGCGTGTCACTTCAACGTTGTAATCAAACGATGAAGGCGTTTTCATATCAGCCATTAATGAGCCATCCATCATGACAGAGCTGAAACCAGACTGAATTGAGCGAGCACAAACAGCGGGCTCCGAGCCATGGTCTTGATGCATAACCACAGGAATATGAGGGTATTCTTCGATGGCTGCTAAAATTAAATGGCGTAAAAAGGGTTCGCCTGCATATTGGCGAGATCCTGCCGAACCTTGCAATATAACAGGACTATTCACAGCATTAGCTGCCTGCATGATGGCTTGAACTTGCTCCATGTTGCTCACGTTAAATGCAGGAATGGCAAACTCATGCTCTGCTGCATAATCTAATAATTGTCGCATTGATATTAAAGCCATATATTCACCTTTTTTGATAATCGTTATTTAAATCTCATCAAAGCTAAACAGAGAAAAATACATCTCTGAATTTCATATTGATGATTATTTGATGGGCTTTGGCAGTTGCTCACCGTTCCAAGCTGCTGTAAGCCACCTTGCACAATGATGATTACTGTAGCCTGTCAGAAAATGATAGTTTCTGAACTTAATTACGTTGGTATAACGGTTTAATTAATTCAGCTACTACGGTAACTTAGAAGAGCCCAAGAGGGCTTTGTAGCCAACTACCAGATTCTTAGTTTGTTAGTATCATTTTGTGAGTTTCACGACCGACACCTGACTTTTTACAGGGGCAAGCCACTCACCATTAATATAATTGCTATATTGAACTGTATGATAATCAAACGATCCTTCGGTATTCGGGTTTAAATAAATCATTATTTATTACCTTCATATGTTTTTTCACTATTAGGACTCGTATCATAAATTGTTAGTAACAAAAGAACTTGTCTCTGAATAGCTTTCGCTTGACTTAAAATCCAGCACCGTTACACCATCGTGTTCCAAAATCGGATAAAACCTAGGTATAACCCCATCTAGAAGCACTATCGGAACGGAAACAACCGACCACAAATGGTCACCTCACAACTTAAATTTTACGACTAAAGGTCTTCGATGGGGTTAGATCTATCCAGCTGAACCACAAGGATATTGATAATTGTAGCCTGTAGAAAATGTACACCCAATTAAAATAGTTGGAGAAATCGTGATTCAGCAACGTAGCTGAAATTATTTATATATTTTTGATTAACGCTTACTTTTCTTCTAACTCAGCTTGTTCATAGTCGAATAAGTAACGCGTTCTTTTACACAGCGCGACCAGCATGAGCATTAGTGGTACTTCAATTAAAACTCCAACCACGGTTGCCAATGCGGCTCCAGAAGATAAGCCAAAGATGATTACTGCCGTCGCGATCGCAACCTCAAAATGATTGGACGCGCCAATCAAAGCAGCAGGAGCTGCATCTTTATATGAAAGCTTTAACCATCTTGCAAAGATAAAATAGCCAATTGAGAAAATAAATAATGTTTGAATAAAAAGAGGAATGGCGATCCATAGGATAGTAAGAGGATTATTTATAATGACCTCTCCTTTGAATGAAAAAAGTAGAACTAACGTTATAAGAAGTGCCGTAATACTGACTGGATTAAGCCATTGCAAGAACTGCTCATTGAACCATGTCATACCTTTGTATTTTAAGATCCACTTTCTTGAAAAATAACCAGCAACTAATGGCAGTGCCACATAAATTGAAACTGAAAGTAGCATCGTCTGCCAAGGTACTGGCATTGAATTCACATTGAGCAATAAGCTGCCTAGTGGACCATAAAACAACAACATAAGTAAGGAGTTGATGGCAACCATCACCAAGGTTAAACCATCATTACCTTTCGCAAGATAACTCCACATTAGAACCATTGCCGTGCATGGCGCAATGCCAAGAAGAATTGTTCCAGCAATATAACTACGCCACAACTCAACCTCTTCACCATTTGCCAATATTTCGGTGCCTGGTAATAAGTCTTTAAATAAATAACCTAAAAAGAAATAGGCAATTCCAAACATCGTGAAGGGTTTAATCGCCCAGTTTATAACTAATGTTAGGATTACTGGCTTAGGTGTTTTAGCTGATTTTATCACTTGAGAAAAATCAATCTTCACCATGATGGGATACATCATGAAAAACAAACACACGGCTATGGGAATAGAAACCTGATAGATTGAAAAGTCATTGAGTGTTGCAGCAAACTGTGGAGCCAACTTACCGAGAGTAATCCCAACGGCAATACACAGTAATACCCATATCGTTAAATAACGTTCAAAAATGGATAGTTTTTTTTCGCTCATGCTATTTAGCTCTTATGTTAACTATTTATTATAATGACAAATACTTCGCTAATGCTGCAAAAATGAATTCACTTCCCTCGCTATCTGAAGTTCTTCATTGCTTCGTATTACCAGTGTTCTGACTCGACTTTCTGTACCGCTTATTTCAACCATATCATCGATAGACTGCTCATTTCGTGCAGCATCAATTTCAATGCCTAAACCACTTAAATTGTCACAAACCTGCCAGCGTATTGGTGCTGAATTCTCCCCCACGCCCCCCGTAAAGACAAGTGCATCAACATAACCTAGTGAAGCAATATAAGAACCGATATGCTTTTTAATTCGATAGCAATACATGTCAAGTGCTAGCTGACTGTTAACATCACCTTGCTCTCGTTGGCTAAGTATTTGACGCATATCATAACTCCCTGCCACAGCCAATAAGCCTGAATGATGATTAAGATCATCACTAATCTGCTCAGTTGTCATCGCATACTGTTGTTGCAAATGTAAACTAATGGCGGGGTCAACATCCCCACTGCGCGAGCCCATCATCAATCCTTCCAATGGTGTAAACCCCATTGAGGTATCAATACATTGTCCCTGTTTGATTGCTGCCATGCTGGCGCCATTGCCGAGATGAAGCGTTATCACGTTCAACTGTGATAATGGTGTATGTAAATAATCAGCCGCTTGCTGAGCCACATAACGGTGTGAGCTACCATGAAACCCGTATTTACGAATGTGATACTCCGAATACCATTTTTCAGGTACGGGGTAACGATACGCATATTCAGGCAAAGTCTGATGAAACGCAGTATCAAATACGGCTACTTGAGGAATGTCAGGAAATAGATTTAAACATTCCTCTATGCCTTGCACATTGGCAGGGTTATGAAGTGGTGCTAAGGATGATAACTGCTCAATTTGTGCCAATACTGGAACATCAATCAGTGTTGGTCGGTTAAACAACTCGCCACCATGCACCACACGATGACCAATTGCATCTGGTTTAGCCAACTCATGTTTATTTAACACGTCAGAAATCGCCACAAAACAAGTTAAATATGAAAGCGATGTCATGACTAATTTTTCATCATGACTATGGCCAGACTCATCTTGCCAACAATAACTGTGGCTTGCCTGTTGCTGCCCTATACCATCGAACACACCTTTGACGATCACTGTCTCACTGGGTAGCTCAAGTAATTGATACTTAACCGTCGCACTACCACAATTAATAATCAGTACAGTTTGAGATGCCATTATTCAGCAGGCCAAGTCCAGTTAGCAACTTCTGGCTTGTCAGTGCCATGTTTATAGGCATATTGACTACATTCAATTTGCATATCTCGGAATGCCTGTTTGGCATGAGCACCCGTCACTTGGAGTTTTGGCACACGATTAATCACGTCAATCGCCAAACTAAAACGATCAATTTCATTGCGAATGGCAAGTTCTAAAGGTGTATTGATATTGCCCTTTTCTTTATAACCACGCACATGCAGATTTTTGTGATTAGTGCGACGATAAGCCAAGCGATGTATCAACCATGGATAGCCATGGAAGTTAAATATAACCGGCTTATCTTTAGTAAATAAACTATCAAAGTCATAATCAGACAAACCATGAGGATGTTCTGATTCTGGTGCTAATGTATACAAATCAACCACATTGATAAATCGCATTTTCAGATCAGGGAAATAGTCACGCAATAAACATATCGCCGCCAATGATTCCTGTGTTGGTACATCACCACAGCCTACCATTACTACATCAGGCTCACTGCCTTGATCATTGCTCGCCCATTCCCAAATACCTAATCCTTTAGTGCAATGTTTGATTGCTGCATCCATATCTAGAAATTGGAAATGCTTTTGTTTGTCAGCCACAATGACATTAATATCATTCGTGCTACGTAAACAGTGATCAGCAACCGACAATAACGTATTCACATCAGGCGGCAAATAAATACGGCAGACATTAGGACTCTTATTAACCACAATATCGAGAAAGCCTGGATCTTGATGAGTAAACCCATTGTGATCTTGACGCCAAACCGTCGAGGTGATTAATAAATTCAATGATGAAATAGGAGCTCGCCATGGAATATCATCACTAATATCCAACCATTTTGCATGTTGATTAAACATCGAGTCAATGACATGTACAAAGGCTTCATAAGTTGAAAAGAAACCGTGTCTTCCTGTTAATAAATAGCCTTCAAGCCAACCTTCCAAGGTATGTTCAGACAACATCTCCATTACACGACCATCGGTTGACAACTCTCCTCCGTCGGCATCTTCTGGCAAATAATCAGCCAACCATAATTTCTTACTGACCTCATAAATATCATCTAATTTGTTCGAACTATTTTCATCTGGCCCAAACACACGGAAACTAGTTGAGTTTGACTTCATTATGTCACGAAGAAACTTACCTAAAGGTCGAGTATTTTCAACTTGTTGATAACCAGGCTCAGTCACTTCAACAGCATAATCTCTGAAATCAGGCAGGCGGAGTGATTTACGTAATAAACCACCATTCGCATGAGGATTAGCGCCCATACGACGTTCACCTTTAGGGGCTAACGCTTTTAACTCAGGAATCAAACTGCCTTGCTCATCAAATAATTCTTCTGGTTTATAACTACGTAACCAGTCTTCTAATTGTTGTAAATGTTCAGCACTTTCTTTCACGCCCGCTAATGGCACCTGATGTGCTCGCCAAAAACCTTCAACCTTATGCCCATCTACAGTTTTGGGCCCAGTCCATCCTTTAGGACTACGTAATACAATCATCGGCCATCTAGGTCGAGTAGCATCATTATTAGTTCTAGCGTGTTGTTGAATTTGGCGAATCTCGAGCACACATTGCTCCATCACCTCAGCCATTTTCTGATGCATTTCCATGGGATCAGCACCTTCAACAAAATAAGGTTTCCAACCGTAGCCTTCAAACAAGCCTTCTAACTCTTCATGAGAAATACGTGACAAAATAGTCGGGTTATTAATTTTATAGCCATTTAAATGAAGCACAGGCAATACCGCACCATCACGAATCGGATTTAAAAACTTATTAGAATGCCATGATGTTGCCAATGGGCCAGTTTCGGCTTCACCATCTCCGACCATTACAGTGACAATTAAATCAGGGTTATCAAAGGCTGCACCAAAGGCATGTGAAACACTATAGCCAAGCTCCCCACCTTCATGAATTGAACCAGGTGTTTCAGGCGTACAATGACTACCAATTCCACCGGGAAATGAAAACTCTTTGAAAAACTGTTTTAAACCGCGTGAATCTTCACTCTTATTCGGATAAATTTCAGAATAAGCACCCTCTAAATAAACAGGTGCTAAAACACCTGGTGCGCCATGCCCCGGACCCGCCATAAAAATAGCATTAAGATCATATTGATTAATTAAACGATTCATATGTACATAGGTAAAGCTAAGCCCCGGGCTTGCCCCCCAGTGACCTAATAATCTATTTTTAATATGCTTTGCTTGTAAAGGCTGTGTAAGCAGCACATTATCTTGCAAATAAATCATCCCTGCCGCGAGATAGTTACATGCTCGCCAATAAGCATGAAGTTTCGTTAATTGCTCTGGTGACGTTGCTTGGAGCTTATCCATACGTATGTGACTCTATAATTTTAATGATAAGTAATTATAAGGGTTTTCTAATTTTGTGACTTAATTTATGTCATAGTAATAAATTATCACGCTAAGTCATTAATGACTTTATATGTGCTGTTACTGCACTCGCATTACCTTGAATATTATAACCACCTTCTAAGACAGAAATAATTCTGCCACCACAGTGCTTATCCGCTAAGGTTTTGATCATTTCAGTTAATGTAACAAAGCCTTGATCGCTAATCTTATGGCAGCCTAAAAGGTCATATTGTCGACTATCAAATCCAGCTGAAATAAGAATGAGTTCCGGTGAGAAGTCATCAACTACAGGTAATAATTTCTGATCGAATGCTTGGATAATATCGTCATCAGTAGCGCCACATTCTAGATGCACATTGATGTTAAATCCCTCTCCTGCCCCCTCTCCTTTTTTTGAGGGGGAGCCGGTGCCTGGATAGGCAAACATATCGTGAGTAGAAAAATAAAGCACATCTGGATCAGAGTAAAAAGCCCACTCTGTGCCGTTACCATGATGAAAATCCCAATCAACGATCAATATTTTTGTAACCCCATAGTTTTTCTGAGCATAACGAGCAGCAATAGCTATATGATTGTAATAACAAAATCCTTCTTCCTTTCCGGTATCTCGAGCATGATGCCCTGGAGGTCGAGAGGCACAAAACGCATTGTCTACTTTACCTAAAAAAACGGCATCAACCGCTGCCAATATTCCTGCGGTTGCAAGCAGTGCATGTTGATGTGTTTTAGCTTGCTTGGCTTTAATTGAATCTATATGTTGCTGTGAATGAACTAATGTTAACCATTTTTCACTGTCTTTCTTAGGTGCAATCATTGACACAGCACTGACTAAACCGTGCTCTAAAACATGCTCAGTAATCGCATGATAACGTGCGGGTGATTCTGGGTGACTTTGATTAATCTGGTGCTGAGAAAATCGATCATCCAGCACTAACCCTGTTCGACGCGAAGCTGCCATAACATCGCCTCCCTTTGACAGAGCTGCCATGATCGATAATGCAAGAAATTGCCTTCTTTTCATTTCACAACTAACTCCCAATCACATTATAAAATTATCTTATAAACCCTATTAGATTGTAAACAAATCTTGTTTCTACTGTGAATCAAGGACTATAATCAACTGACAGGCTTAATTTTTAGGCTAAACATTAGAAGTATCAGTGAATATACAATGACTAAAAAGTTATTACTTATTTTAATTACAATCATGGCATACCTTCCTCTGACGGTCAGCTATGCGATGCCTGATATTTCTGTTCCTGAACAAACTCAAGCCGTTATGACAATGGATATGAGTAATTGTCACGATCAACAGCTTAATAAAAAATGTAGCCATTGCTCGGATGACCACAACTGCAACAGTTCATATAGTTCATGCTCCACCAGCTCCGTCATTGCTACACAAGCATATCGGCTAGGCATTGATCATAATAATAAAGGTCAGTACATGACATTCAATGTCAGTACCCTTTCCCAGCAGCTCATACCTATTTTCCGCCCCCCAATTTCACTTTAATACTACACACGCGGCTCTATTAGTTGGCGATTATTCTTACTATCTTCTTGGTATAAATTCGAGATAGTTTTACTTTCACGCCCACACTAAGATCTGCCGCATTGTGCGACATCACTTTTATGTCGCTATTGATCACGCCTAAATAAGGTATGTAGTCATGTGGAAATTAATATCTTCTATATACAAAAAAATAACAGTGCTAATTTTAGTGTTCAGTTCAGCTCAAATAATCTGGGCAGATACCTTAGATTTATCACTACCCAAACACGGTACTAATGTTTCTTCATTACACTCTGAGCCATTAACCTTAGCGAATGCATTGTCACGAGTGCAAGCTGAAAACCCTGGCTACTTTGAGATGCAAGCTCATGCAGAAGCGATGGCTACGATCCCATTACAAGAGGGAAGCTTACCTGATCCTGTAATCAGCTTTAATACACTTAACCTTCCTGTAGACAGCTTTGATGTCAGTCAAGAAGCAATGACGCAGTTACAATTCGGCATCAGCCAACAAATACCTTATCCAGGAAAACTAGCGCTTAAAGAAAGCATCGCCTCACACATTGCAAATGCGGCAAACAGTAATGTTGATGAACTACGACTGCAGCTTAATCGTGATGTTAAAACCTTATGGTGGCGTTTATTCTTTCTCGACCGTTCAATTGAGGTGATAGATATTAATCAAACATTACTTCGTCAATTTATCGAGATTGCACAGACAAAATATAAAGTAGGTCAAGGCTTGCAACAGGATGTATTGTTAGCTCAATTAGAGTTGTCCAAACTACTTGATCGTCATATCCAACTCGTCAGTGGAAGAAAACAAGAAGCTGCTCGTTTAAATGCATTACTAAACCAGCCAGCAGATATCGTGATTCAACTGCCTCAGCTAACAGAGATTGATACTTCTTTACCTAATCTCATTTCCACTAACGCCATTTTGAAAATAGCCCAAGAGAGTCACCCTTCTCTCACAGAAAAAAGATTACTTGTTGCCGCGGCTACAAACCGTCGAGAATTAGCTGAACGTGACCTCTTACCTGATTTTAACTTGGGCGCGTCCTATGGCTTTCGTCAGGGCAATAATTCAAATGGTCGTGACCGCTCTGATTTCCTATCACTCAAGCTTGGAGTGACCGTTCCTTTGTATGCTGATAGAAAACAAAAGATGGCGATTGCTCAACGTGGTAGCGAGGTGAAAGAACAACATTTTGCACTGCAAGAAAGATGGTTAAACGTACAAGCTGATATTGCAGCAACCGTTGCTGATTACGATAGAACTCGTGAACAGGTTTCACTGTTTGAGACGGGTATTATTCCTCAAGCACGTCAGACAGTTGCTTCGATGCTTGCAGGCTATCAAGTCAATAAAGTCGACTTTCTGAACCTGATTCGTTCCCAAATAACACTCTATAACTACGAGACTAATCTGTGGAAAACCATTAGCCAAGGACAATCAGCACGAGCAAAACTAGTTGCTAGCGTTGGTGAGGAGAACATCTATGAATAAATCAACATTAATCGCTTTAACATTAATTTCTGGCGTTGCTCTAGGAGCATTGGGTAGTTTCTGGTTTGCCAATCAACACCAGCAAGCTCAACTATCAGGTGATATACAGCTAGATGAACCCCAAAAACCTTTGTTTTATCGTAACCCGATGAATCCTGAAGTCACCTCACCAATTCCTGCTAAAGATTATATGGGAATGGATTATATTCCCGTTTATTCAGATAACTCTAATGACGTAGATGAAGAACTCAGTGGCACCGTTAAAATTGATCCTGTCACGGTACAAAACATGGGGGTTAGAACCGCCGTTGCAACTACATCAGCATTGTCACACGATATCCGCACAGTAGGCAGAGTAACCTATGACGAAGAACATATTACTCGTCTACATCCTAAGACTGAGGGCTGGATTGAAAAGCTATTTATTCGTAAAACAGGCACGACAGTTAAAAAAGGAACGATGTTGTTAAGCATATACTCGCCTCAACTTGTCTCCAGTGCTCAAGAATATTTGCTCGCACTCAAAAGTTTACAGACATTAAAGAACAGTCCATTTGAAGACATTCGTACAGGTGCAGAGCAAATGGCAACAATAGCACGTGAACGTCTTGTATTTTTGGATGTTCCCGAACACCAAATTAAAGATATGGAAAAGACAGGTAATATCAAAAAGGCATTACATATACATTCACCCTTTAATGGTGTTGTCATCAATATTGGTGCACGTGAAGGTCAGCATGTTAGTTCTCAGACTGAACTGTATATGTTGGCTGATCTATCTAAGGTATGGGTTTTTGCTGATGTGTATGAATCAGAATTACCATGGGTCAATGAAAATGATCCCGTTGAAATGAC
>Ga0209495_1002660_pt1 | contig 11498 bp, 9 predicted proteins | sample EN1Hudsemesocosm_FD_184629 | JGI IMG/M metagenome (GOLD analysis project Ga0209495, IMG submission 184629) | Methane-oxidizing microbial communities from mesocosms in the Hudson Canyon - EN1E Hudson Canyon (SPAdes) (version 2) | ecosystem: Environmental > Aquatic > Marine > Cold seeps | place... | reverse complement strand
AATGCCGAATACGTATAAGCGTTCTTTCGATAGCACTCGCAATGGTAGTAGCACTATCTGGGCTGGGCGTTATAAATCGTGTTTAGTCGATAATGATCAGTCGCTATTTACCCTTTATAAAGACAGTGAGCCGTGGTTATTGGCGACCTCCTTAGTAGGTCGAGGTTATCGTTTTGCAAAGAAAGTAATGACACTCTATCAAAGCCGGATCTAAATAGAAGAAAGTTTTCGAGACTTAAAAAAAAGACTTAAGTTTAATGACAGCAATACAAGGCAGAAAAAGCAGTTAAGCGTGTTACTGCTGTTAGCGATGCTGGCCCAAATGGTACTATTTTTACTAGGCTTAGCGGTGAAGGGCATGAACAAACACCGTCAATATCAAGCTAACAGCACGAGAACAAGAGCGGTTTTATCGTATCAGTTTATAGGTTTAAGGGCGTATAAAGATCGGCGGTTACGATTGACTATGAAGGTTTGGCAACATGCCACAACAGAATTACAGCGTTTGATGCAGGTGCCTCTTTATCCTTAACTACTTTCTATTTCGTGGGGCTCCGGCACTGGCTGACCCGATTAATTGAAACGGCTTGCGCCAACTGTAGTGCTTGTGAAGGTAGCGAACAACCTCTTCATAAAATGTTGGAGCCTTTGCTGTCAAAGTCGCAAAATAGCAGTAAACGCTGAATTATGCCTGTTTGTATTAGGACAAGAGACTGTAATTATGAACCTGAAGATAACGACTGAACTGAACTTGAATGACCTCAGGTGGCCAAATCTACTATCCCACTACTAAGCCTTTGTATGATGACTTGTTTCAATAATTCAATATTGCTGGTACCTGTGTAATTGGGTCTGGCAATAAAAGCCAACCTACGATGAGGTCCGGGCTCTTGAAGGTGGATCGCCTTAAGTTTTGGATTACCCTGAAGTAATTGTCCTATTGCTATTTCTGGGATCAGTGTTGTCCCCATGCGTGCACTAACCATATGTACCAGCATATTTAAGCTTGTTGATTCTAGCGATACATTTGATTCGTGAGACTGCATTTTACACGCTGATAACACGTGATCTTTTAAACAATGTCCCTCTCTTAATAGCATCAGGTGAGAATCCTTAAGTTCTTTGCTAGAAACCTCTTCTTTGGGCATTGGCAAGTTCTCTTTGTGGGTAACCCAAAAGAAGTCTTCCTGCCAAAATTCATACGCCAATAAACCCTTTATGTCATAGGGAAGAGCCAAAATAGCGATATCAATTTCTCCATTCTTAACCATATCAACAAGAACATGTGATTGTTCCTCAACAATACGTAATTGTAGGTTCGGATATTGTTTTCGGATTTCAGGTAAGACTTTGGGTATTAAATAAGGCCCAATAGTAGGGATAACACCCAGAGACAGGGGATAGCTAAGCGGTTCTTTTAAGGATTCTCCCAATCTATATAAGTCATTAATTTGAACTTTAATTTGTTTAGCGCGTGCTAAAAATTCTTTGCCAACAGGGGTAATAAAAACTTTTTTATTGTCTCTCTCAAACAATTGGAATCCCAGTCTTTTTTCCATTTCCACAATGGCTGTACTGAGTGCTGATTGTGAAATAAAGCACTGTTCAGAAGCTTTCTTAAAATGAAGTGTGTCAGCAACAGCGAGGGCATAAGTAATCTGCTTTAATGAAATCATAGTAATAACAGTCATCTATAAAATAGAACAGTATCATCTATTATATTCCATTTACTAGAATATGAAAGTCTTTTATTATGAATCTCGTTGCTGAAACAGCGGCATCTACATAACTTAATAAATGGAAATAAAAAATGTCTAAAATTAATACAGTTATACCAGAGTTTTCTGCTCAAGCATTCCACAATGGTGAATTTAAAACCATCACTTCTGATGATGTAAAAGGCAAATGGTCTATCTTTTTATTCTACCCGGCAGACTTTACATTTGTTTGTCCGACAGAACTTGAAGACATGGCAAATCAGTATGACGAATTACAAAAAATGGGCGTAGAAGTCTATTCGGTTTCGACTGATACGCATTTTGTACATAAGGCATGGCATGACACCAGTGAATCTATTAAAAAGATTCGTTTTCCTATGATTGGTGATCCAACGGGTGTCATTACTCGTGGTTTCGATGTCATGATCGAAGAAGAGGCCCTTGCTCTTCGTGGTACTTTCTTGGCAGATCCTGAAGGTATCATCAAAGTTGCAGAGATCCATGATTTAGGCATTGGTCGTTCTGCTAAAGATATGGTTCGCAAGGTTAAAGCAGCTCAATATGTTGCTTCACATGATGGTGAAGTCTGTCCAGCTGCTTGGGAAGAAGGACAAGAAACATTAACGCCAAGCCTTGATTTAGTTGGCAAAATCTAATTTATCCTATACATATGTCTGAGCACAGTTGTGTTCAGACATATACTTTGTCAAATTAAGGACTATTATTATGTTGGACACAGCAATTGCAGGACAATTAAAAAGCTACCTTGAAAATGTAACTAGACCTATTCAATTGGTTGCATCTTTGGATGGAAGTCAAAAGTCAAAAGAGTTACGTGATTTATTAGTAGAAATTGCTTCTTTTTCTAATTTAATTAGTTTTGTCGAAAAAACAAATGAGCGAACACCTTCTTTCTTTGTTACTCAAGCTGATGGAGATGAAAATATTTGTTTTGCTGGTATTCCAATGGGGCATGAATTTACGTCTTTAGTGCTTGCACTATTACATGTAGGTGGGCATCCGACTAAAGTAGAACCCGAAGTCATTGAACAAATTAAAGGCTTATCCGGTCCGTTGAAGTTTGAAACCTATATCTCACTTTCATGCCAGAACTGTCCTGAGGTAGTACAAGCACTGAATTTATTATCGGTGCTTAACGCATCAATAAGTCATACCATGATTGACGGTACCTTATTTCAACAAGAAGTGGATGATCGCCAGATCATGGCTGTGCCAACTGTTTATCTTAATGGAAAGCCGTTCGGTCAAGGTCGAATGACATTAAAAGAAATTATTAATAAGTTAGATAGAAACTCAAATAAGGTGGAAGCAAAAAAGCTCAATAAAAAAGAGCAGTTTGATGTGCTGGTTATCGGTGGCGGTCCAGCAGGTGCTTCGGCTTCTATTTATGCTGCACGCAAAGGGCTCAAAACAGGCATTGTTGCAGAGCGTTTTGGTGGTCAAGTAATGGATACTTTAGCCATTGAGAATTTTATCTCTGTTAAAGCAACTCAAGGACCTCAACTTGTTTCAGCTTTGGAGGAGCATGTTAAAGAATATAATGTCGATATTATGGATATACAGCGTGCTAAAAGCATTAGTCAACAAGGACAACTACTAAACGTCGAGCTTGAGAATGGTGCGGTTCTTTCCAGCAAGTCAATTATTATCGCCACGGGTGCTCGTTGGCGAGAATTAGGTGTACCTGGGGAGCAGGAATATCGTGGGCATGGCGTAGCTTATTGCCCACACTGTGATGGCCCTTTATTTAAAGGAAAGCATGTTGCAGTCATAGGCGGTGGTAACTCTGGTGTAGAAGCAGCCATTGATTTAGCCGGCATTGTTGGCCATGTTACATTATTGGAATATAGTGATGCACTTATAGCAGATGCCGTATTGCAAACGAAGTTATATAGTCTGGATAACGTTACGGTGATTACACAGGCGCAAACAACCAAAATTACAGGTAATGATGGCACGGTCAATGCTTTGAAATATACAGACCGCAGAAATGAAAAAGAGCAGTCTATTGAACTAGCTGGCGTGTTTGTTCAAATTGGTTTAGTTCCAAATACTAACTGGCTAGAAGGCACATTAAAGCTGTCAAAATTTGGTGAGATTGAAGTTGATGCACATGGTCAAACATCATTATCAGGTGTCTTTGCGGCAGGAGATGTAACGACTACGCCCTATAAGCAGATTATAATAGCAATGGGGGATGGCGCAAAGTCAGCTTTGGGCGCTTTTGACTATATGATTAGATCTGATTTCTCAGATAGTGAAGCAGCTTGAACGGTGTTGTATCACTTCAACTGGGTTTTATAGTTATATTGCGTATCATAAACACCTTAATTTCAGTCAAGACAAATGCCATAGTTTCAATAGAGGTAACAATATGCTGATTAAAGAGCAAAAAACTGTACGGCTTAACTTGAGCAGAAAAAGGGAAGGGTTATAGTATTGACTGTAAATTACAAAAAAGATCTACCCATGCCAGGAGATAGACCTTTTTTGATATTAAACCTGATATTTACTTTTTAGCATCTAATGCTTTTTGGTAGTATTTATGTACTAGTTTTTCTTGATTTTCTAATAAAAAATCAATGCTTGGTTCATTACTCATTGCTTTTTCAATTGCTTTACGCGTCGCTTCACGGTGAATATTGAACAAGGCTTCGTGATCTAAATCTTCAACTTTTTCGACACCAGGGCTTAACCATACAGAACAGATGATACCTAAGTCATTTGCTTTTTCTTTAGGGATTGTACCGTTACGAACAGCATCTAATACACCATTTGAAATTGCGCCTTGAACAGTACCCATCAGGATATTTGTGTATGCAACATCTTTAACAGTCACCTTGCTAACCATAATGGTTGCTGGTTTCACCATCATATCGGTGTTCATTAATGCTAAAACACGTGTATGACCTTTAACTTGGTCACCTAAAAGATTAGCAAATGCAGTCCCAAATGGACCGTCTAATTCACCAATGATTACTTCTGGTTCTGCAGCAGTAAAAGCGGGCCCGCCGGCAAGAAGGCATTCGCCAACACGCATCGTCATTTTTTCATTCATATAGTTTTAATCTCATTAAATTTAAAATAAATTAGGATATTGCCTTCTAGAGAGAAGGCATTATTTCACCCTCAAAAATAGGGATGTTTTGCAAGATAATTAATGTCTGTTAGGAGATGAAATAGCCCTAACAGACGCTAGACTTTAAACATAACTGTGTCGTCAGAATTATCAGTTGAATCAAAGAAATTAGCATTCACACTATCTGTGATTTTATCAGCAGAAGTATCGTTGTACATTAGGCTAAGGTCAAAACCTACAACACTTTTTGCTAGTGAGACATCCCAATGTGTGTAATCCCAACCATCTGCACCAACAAAATCAACATTATCACCTTCAACTTGGTAACCAATTCTGGCATTAAGGCTAAAACCAGCAGGTAAGTTAACCGTTATATCCCCTTTAATGTAGTGAGCATCGCCACTTTCAAAGAAGAAATCTGGTGAGTAAGCATACATACTGTTAATGCTGAATGTTTCGTTAATCGCATAGCTAGCATCTAACCAAACTTCGAATATATCAGCATCTGCACCAGCGGTATTATTTTGATCAAAAGATGAGAGCTTGTAATAAATAGGCACTACAAACCAATCGATTCCGGCGAAAGAATTTGCATAACCAGCATAATAATCAGTTTCTAATTCATAACCGTCACCATCTTGATCAGATAAGCTTGAAGACCATGCGCCTGCAAAAATGTTACCATAACCCCAGTAGAAACTACCTTGCAATGCAGGGTGGTCATTAGAGAAAGACAAGCCGCGGTATATGTAGCTTGATGTCATCGTTTATGTGGCACTGAAATTTTCAGCTGCAAATGCACCGGTGGCTTCTTCATCAGCTGCGAACGCAGTTGCGACAGTACCGAGTGCTAGTGTTCCAGCTAAACATAGTGTAGTCATTTTTTTGATCACGTTAGAAATCCTCATTATTTAGCAATTAAAAGTTTAAAAATGTCCGAAATAACCTAAAAATAGAGACTGATACACCTGTATAGTTGAGATATCAATACTCTGATTTTTAAGATATTTTTGATACCTCATTACAAAACATTGTTTGTATATCGCAACATGACGTCAATTATCTCAAGGAAGTAGCACTTTGGTATTAGATGAGTTCAAAATAGCGATTACTTTAAGGCTAATGGTGTCAATTTTTTCTGTGTGTTTATTGTTGAATCAATTTGTACTCAAAATTTCACAACTAATTTTTACTTGAGATAACTTACCCCGCCAATCAAAATTACAAGAAACAATTATTCATATAATGAAACTTATAAGTAAGCATATACTTAAGGTTTAATTTTTGTCAAGGATTAATTTGTGTTTTTTAAGCTTTTAATGCTTGTTAAAATCACATTAAAAGTGTGTTCAGTTTATTGCGTGATGACAGTCTAAATAAACGAAGTGTTTTGCGTCGAATGGTATTGATGATCACAAGATGCTACCGTTGATGGGGGAGTATGTGCTTATGGGCTTATCATGGTCGGCCTGCTAAAAGCCAGTATATTACACGTTGGTTATGTGGGTATAGAAGGAAGGACTTTATGCTTTCCAAGGTAGTGAGATTAGCCTAATGATACAATTAGCTAGTATCGCGACGTGTCTTGGCATTGGTATTATCACAGCTTGGCTATTGTCTATAGTTCTTGAACATAAAGCTGGGCTTTGTGTGTCAGAAGAAGATCAATCTGTAGGCGTAGATAAGGTTGTTTGGGACCTTAACCATGAAGAACCAACTCACGAAAATCAATGTGCTTAAGGTTTTTCTTATTTCCGGTTCGAATGGAGATAAGTAGTAGCCTAGCTTGTAAAGGCGTGGCCTTGCCTGCGGTCTCAACAATGTTTCTTCATAATATCAACTTTTTCGACACTAGTATGACGTTCGTCATCATCGTAGAAGAGTGATAAATAGTCATGGAAAACCAGCAAACGCTAGCAACATAATAAGCCCGTCATTACTCCAAGAAAACAACAATCAGACATTCAAGACAAAGGGTTATGTGATAGTTATTAACCTCACTACAATGCATATGACAATCACACATACAACCATGGTATTGAAGTAAAAAAACGGGTAATTGGGATTATATTAAGTATGGCCAAGTAACGGTATAAAGAATGAATTGTTCCACGTCAGTTTGCAAAAGGTCTATTTTCAAGCAATGCCAGGTTCCAGTACGTTTAGCTTTAAATGAATCCGTTATAAAGAGTACAAATTAACACGGTGTATTTATTTGACTAAATATAAAGAGTTAGAACAAAGCAATTAGTGATCTTTATGATGATTTATGATGGCCAGATATCGTATTGGTGTTTTTAGCTGTCTGCCAGGGCGATGGGGTACTTCAGCATTAAAAGTAAGCGAATCACCTGGTTGTAAGGTAAAGGTTTCATCTCCAACTATATATTCAAGATCACCTTCAAGCATGTGCAGAAATTCAATACCTGTATGTTGAAATTCTGAGAACTCTTCAGCTTCTTCTAAATTGATTAGAAATGGTTCAAATACTTTACTAGGACCATGATCATAGGCAAGTAAATGATAAGTATGGCCTGATTTTGTACCTCGGCGAACAACTTCTAAGCCTTTGCCTTTTTTTACAAATTGTGCAAATTCAATAGGTTTATTGTAAGCGTGAAATAAGCGGGATAACGTTACACCTAGTGCATTAGCAATATGCTCGAGTGTTTCCATACTTGTTGATGTGAGTCCATTTTCAATCTTACTGAGCATGCCTCGGCTGATGCCGGCAAGTTTAGATACTTCTGCAATTGTAAGGTTATGTTGGTTACGAAGTTCTTTGATCGTTATACCTAAATATGCATTTAAACCAGAGCTTGAGTTTTGTTGTGCCATGTTTTCCTTGTTCCTTGGTAATGATGTTTTATTCTGAGAAGTTTGAACTATCAATTGAATATGATAGCAATTTATTAAAGACAAATAGACAGATTAGTGCTCGGTATCATACAACAATTACTACAGTGAATATTAATATTATAAATTTACCACTACGCAATCTACCGCGTTTAGTCGGAAAAATAATCATCTCCTAGTCACGATTAAATACTTATACCTAAGTAGTAACATCAAAAGACTATTTCTGTTTATCAACGACATACGTATCTTATAAAAATATTTTTTATTATATAAGTTAGCTGAAGTTGAGTATTTAATAATAATTGACACACAGAAAAAGGTGGGGTACATTTGGACTTATTGTTTCATGCAGTGAAGCTTTGTTTCACGATCGTCACTTAGAGAATTTGAATTATATTTAAGTGAATTATTTTATTTTAGAAGAGTAGGAAGTAGTAATGCCTTATAAACTGCTCAAATTTGGTCTTGGTCGTGAGTTTAATGAATCACGTTACTTTGAAGATGTTCAGACACCTAAAAAAACCTATGATGTTGTCATCATTGGTGGCGGTGGTCACGGGTTAGCAGCCGCATATTATCTTGCAAAAGAGCATGGCATCACAAATGTTGCTGTTCTAGAAAAAGGCTATATCGGTGGTGGTAATACAGGTAGAAATACCACAATTGTACGATCAAACTATCTAACACCAGAGGGTGTTGAATTCTATGATGCCAGTGTGAAACTATTTGAAGGCCTATCTGAAGAACTTGATCTCAATATGTTTTATTCTACTCGGGGCCACTATACACTCGCTCATACAGAGTCATCTATGCGTACGATGCGTTGGCGTGCAGAAGTCAATAAGCATGTAGGTGTAGACAGTACGGTAGTTGGTAGAGAGGAAATAGCTAAAGCTTGCCCACAAATAGATATTGATTGTAGTGGGCATGCACCCATTAAAGGTGCTTTGTACCATAACCCTGGGTCTGTTGCTCGCCATGATGCTGTTGCTTGGGGGTATGCACGTGGTGCTGCTCGCCTGGGTGTAGATATTATTCAGATGACTGAAGTTCATGATATCGATGTTCGCAACGGTAACGTTCATGGTGTGCAAACCAGTAAAGGTTATATCTCTACAGGTAAAGTTCTCTCAGCAGTAGCAGGTTTTACTCCAAGAATAACCAATATGGTAGATATTCAAACACCTATTACTATTCACCCATTACAAGCATGTGTCACTGAGCCGATGAAACCATGGTTAGATACGATTATTGTTTCCGGTAGTCTGCATGTCTATGTCAGTCAATCATCACGTGGTGAGCTGGTTATGGGGTCTTCTCTCGATCCTTACGAGCTTCATTCAACACGTTCTAGCTTTGACTTTGTTGAGGGATTAACTTCCCATATCGTTGATATGTTCCCATTCCTTTCCAATGTGAAAGTTGTACGTCAATGGGCTGGTATGGCAGATTTAACCCCCGATTTTGCTCCAATTATGGGTAAAACAGAAATCGACGGCTTCTACCTAGATGCTGGCTGGGGAACATGGGGGTTTAAGGCAACGCCAATTAGTGGCAAGACTATGGCTGCAACAATCGCCAATGATAAAGCTCATGAATTGATCCATTCATTCCGTCTGTCAAGGTTCGAAGATTACGAACTGACAGGTGAAAAAGGTGCGGCTTCAGTTGGCCATTAATTAAAATAGGTATTGAGATATGAAATTACTTAAATGTCCAATAAATGGAACAAGACCCATTAGTGAATTTATTTATGGCGGTACGTATCGTGAAATGCCTGAACATGAAACTGTGACAGATTCTGAGTGGGCGTCCTATGTTCATTATCGTGACAATGCACCCGGCTTAAAAAAAGAATGGTGGTATCACGGCCCAAGTGGAACTTGGTTTATTGCAGAACGAAATACACTTACTGACGAGGTTAAAGACACATACCTTTTAAATAAACTCGTTGGGCAGGAGTCAGTAAAATGAATATGCGTATTGATAAACAAACTGGTGAATGGCTTGAGCGTGAAAAACAAGTAAGTTTCACCTTTGAAGGTAAAAAATTCACAGGGTATGAAGGCGACACAATTAGCAGTGCTTTGTGGGCTTCTGGTCAAAAAGCCTTAGGTCGTAGTTTTAAATATCATCGTGCACGTGGTGTATTGAGTTTAGCTAATCATGATATTAACGTGATGCTTACTGATGGTGAAGACACTAATATACGGGGCGATGTCGTTGCTGTTAAAGAAGGTATGTCTTTAGCTGCAGTAAATACAGTGGGTGGCGTAAAGAAAGATAGTTTACGCTTTATAGAAAAATTATTATCCCCATTTTTAGTGGTTGGCTTCTACTACAAAGCTTTTTTTAGACCAAGGTTTATGTTCCCTTTTTGGGAAAAGATAATCAGACATGGTGCTGGTTTAGGTAAGGTTAATTTCAATTATCCAAGAATACCGAAACCAAAATTAAATGAACACTATGATGTATTGGTTGTCGGTGCCGGACCATCAGGGATGGCAGCAGCCTTGGCCGCTTCTCTTGATAAACAGCTTACAATATTGATCGTGGACGAGAATAAACAAGCCGGTGGTAGCTTGGGTTATGACCGTGCTGGTAGTCTGCTTCCTCAATCTCAAATGGAAGAGCTTGTTAACGAAATTAATAATGCGACTAATATTACGTTACGAACAGATACTTATGCCGGTGCATACTATACCGACCACCTTATACCTATTATAGAACAAAGTGGCATTACGAAAATACGTGCCAAAACACTCATTATTGCAACAGGTGCATTTGAACAACCACCTGTGTTTCGTAATAACGATCTACCAGGTGTAATGAATGGTTCTGCTGCACAGCGAATGATTTATCGTTACGGAATCAAACCCTTTAATAGCGGTGTTGTATTCACTGCTAATGATAATGGTTATCGAGTGGCATTAGATTTAATCCATGCTGGCACAATAGTAAAAGCCGTGGTTGATTTAAGGAAAGAGCACGTCTCCAACGCTTTAACTAAAGAGCTAATTAATCATGGCGTAATGATCTATACAGGCCATTGTATTTATGAAGCTATAGAAACATCAGATGATATGGCTGTAAGAGGCGTTGTAATTTGTCCTTTTGATGAAGATAATAATAAAGCTGACTCTGAACATTCATTTACAATCGAATGTGAAGGCATAGCAATGAGTGCTGGTTGGGCATCTGCAGCAGCGTTGCTATATCAGTCAGGAATGAAAGTTAAATACGATTACAACATCGAGCAGTTTATCCCTGACTCTCTTCCTAAAGGGATATTTGCAGCTGGTAAAGTGAATGGTGTTTTTGATTTAGAACAGCGAGTTGCTGATGGTGCAAGGGCAGCGGCAGAAGCGATGCGTTATATGGGGATGGGCAATGCCCCTCATATTACGGTGAAAGCCCACAGTGCTTCACCACCCAGTCATTTTCATCCTGTAGTGCCACATCCAAAAGGTAAGAACTTTGTCGACTTTGATGAGGATATTCAAGAAAAAGACTTTATAAATGCAGCTAAAGAAGGCTTTGATAATATTGAGTTGATGAAGCGTTTTACAACAGTTGGAATGGGGCCTAGTCAAGGCAAGCATTCTAATATGAATGCAATCCGCATTCTGGCTAGGATTCGTCAGCTACCTGTTGAGAAAATTGGCTCAACAACATCTAGACCCTTCTTTCATCCAACACCTATTGGTCATTTGGGTGGCAGAAATTTTCATCCGGTACGGCAATCAGCTATACAAAGCTGGCACGTAGATGCTGGAGCGGTATTTGTAGATGTAGGTGCGTGGTCTCGCCCTGCTTATTAT
>Ga0209495_1002659_pt1 | contig 11502 bp, 16 predicted proteins | sample EN1Hudsemesocosm_FD_184629 | JGI IMG/M metagenome (GOLD analysis project Ga0209495, IMG submission 184629) | Methane-oxidizing microbial communities from mesocosms in the Hudson Canyon - EN1E Hudson Canyon (SPAdes) (version 2) | ecosystem: Environmental > Aquatic > Marine > Cold seeps | place... | reverse complement strand
AAAACATCAAAAATGGATATGGTTCCTAATAGCACACTCACAATAAAATAAAGGCTTATAAGTCAAAGTATTACAGTTTCTCATGACTTGGCTAAAGCCTAAGAAGGTCTTCAGGTGATTGAGAATTGTATCAGCACCAGTGATTTTTCATGCTATGGAGCAAGGTATTCATTACTCTAATAGTTCTGTTTGTAAAGAGGGGAATCCCCCGTTTAAGAATTTATCAATAAAGGCACCCAAAACTCTAACGTAAAAGATAGGTGTTGTTAGTTTCACTATCAAAAGCAGTTACCAGAATACAACACTCAACATCAATGCTCACTTTTATAATTAATACAAGAAATATTATAAACACTACATTTAATGGCAATACAACAGCAATTCAATATTTTTTTACTTTTTGAGCTGAATACCAGGTGAAAAAATATAAAAGTGTAACGGGTTATTCAAACACTTTTATTTGTTTGATTAACCTAGGTATGTATGAAAATCTGGTTTTTTTAAATTAAAAAATATTTACTCTGCACCACTTGAACAATTCCTGAGCTGAACCATAAGTTATTATTCCTGTCTTATAGTTTTTATTGAAGACAAAGGTGGCAGCTATGAAAATGCAACCTGTGAGATCAAGTGAAATAAATTTAATCGGTTATGACGAGATAACACATAAAATGCGCGTGTCATTTCGCCAAAATAATATAGCTGAATTTTGTTATGTGCCAAAAGATGTGTTTTCCGCATTTCTTAACGCACGATCCAAGAACCGTTTTTATAAACGACATATTCAAAACTCTTTCCCTTGTTAATTAATTTGGTATTACTAACTAAACTTTTAAAAGATAGGATCTCAAATCCTACCTTTTTTATATTTAAGAAAGTTTTTATCACTCATTTTCTAAAAAACAAGTTCAAAACCACACTCAACGCTAAACTAATAACAATCATTGAAGTTATTGGAATAAAAACAGTACTACTTTCGTTTTTAATGTGGATATCACCAGGTAACTTACCAAACCAATTAAACAACCAAGGGGCATAAGATATTGATATTCCAATTATTAAAATTGAACTCCCCAATATAATAAGAACCTTTCCAATATCCATATTACCCCCCAAGTTTAAAGTTAACTTTGTTAATCAGCTTTATTTGTTTCCAACACTCGACGCATATTATCAACGCTACTAGATACCTTCATGGCAAGTTCAATTAAACCAGCTTGCAACCAAGCCAACTCTGCTAAATTTGCTTGAACTTGGGAGCAGGCGTTATCTTCATCAGTAAATATCATGCTAATTGCTAAACTCGCCGAATTAATGTTATCTACTAAATCACTTCCACGATCGATTAAAGTTTCCAAACCATCATTGTCAGTTGGGCAATCATAAGCAATACCTTCATCGATTTTTTCTGTCAGAATTGAGGTTGAAATATCCACCGCAGCAATTGGCCATAAGTCTGGAAAACAGGTATTCCCTTCAAAAACAGGAATTTTTCCACCTCTAGCATGTTTAAAAACAATCTCTTTACACATTATTTTTCTCCACTTGCTTATCTAAATTATTTTGAGCATACCAATCAACAACAACTTTAATATCGAGCAACTCTTTTCTGATAGCGTCCAACACAGAAAAATTAACAGCATCAGAAGAAATATTTCCATGCCCTTCAAACTGACATTGCATTTGTAAAGCAATGGCTTCAGCTTGCTCTACTGACATATTTACTGAATCAATTAAATCCATACAATCAAATTTTTCAGCGTTATCAGCAGCACTCACAAAAGTTCTATGTTTATAATCTGGGGTATTCATTGAACAACTCCTCTAGGAATTAATAACGCTCGAATATGTTTCATTTCAGATCCAATTATTTTTTTATTGGCTTTGTCCCGCCTTGGCTCTGCCTGATAAATTTTATAAGCATGTGCATTGGTCGTCACATTTCGTCCTTGATGTTGTTTTTGATTTCCTCGCGCGCGCTTCTCTTTGGTTAAGTGATGGTTATTGATGGTTTGGGTGACACTGTGGCACGGGTTTGGTGACATGGTGTCACGGGTCGGTGACGTGGTGTCACTCCTGTGTATAACTTTATCTGGTGTCACTGTGTCGCTGGTTGTGTATAACTTTTCAGGTAAAAAAATGTATTTATTGGGTTTTCCTATTTCCCTAATCACTGCAATAAACCCTAGTTTTTCGAGTTCTTCCACGGCTCTTATTGCGCTTCTTTTTGAGCAACCTGCACGAAAAGCAATATCATCTAGCCCAGGGTAACAATAACCACTATGATTGGCTCGATCAGCCAAGGCAATTAACACGGCTTTTTTAACGCCTGTCAACGCAACAGCAAACACCGCGTTTAAATATTCAATACTCATACATTAACCCCTGCTTCAACCTGCAATAGCTCCTTGATAGATTGCTCCACCTGGTATAAATATTCATCATTCCAGCCTTTAATCAAGCGAATATGTAATATTGCATGAAATAACCGCATAGCTTCAGCATCAAGGCGAATGATCTCACCAAGAGAGTGCTTAAATGGCTCGTTTGTACGATATGAACTAATAAACGCATCCGCTAAGAATTGCCCACTGTGGCCTCCATCTTTAACGCGCTTAATCAATAGGCCTGTTTCTAGTGGTAACGGTTCAAAACCTCGGTCTATGGCTTGCCTAGCAAGAATTGAATCCAACCTTAAATCAAGATTATTCATACTGCTACCCCATGAACCGTATTTAACAATTTCTTATAATCATCATCCAATGTTATCAGCTCAGCAATAGTTAATGCTTCAACCGCTTTACCTGTTTCTTCAATGCGCTTTGCTAGTCCAGCCGTGTAATGGCAATTACTTTCAGCAATTGCACCTAGCTGCATAACAACGCTAATTAACTGGTTTTCTGTGGAAGTGCTCATTGTGCCACCTCCATACCAACAAATTTAATTAAACAATCGGTTTTATAGTGTTTTTTTAGCTGTTCAGCTTTTTTGAAGGTGATATTTTTGGCTATTACTTGACGGGATAGAGTGACGACATTAAATCGACTTGTTAGTTTTTTTGGTTTTGGGGGTGGGGTGCTGTTTTCAATCAACGTGACTAATTGCATACAGTCTGCTTTTAAACCTGTTAAAAGCTCGTTAGATTGTGTTTTATTGAAGAGGTTTAATGTTGCATCTAAGATGGCAACTTGAATTAATACATCGGCTTGATGTGCTGGATCTGATCCATTCGCTAAATTGAATGGTTTTGTAGTGTGCTTTGGCATGATGTGCCCCTTTTGCTATGGTTTTAAACCGCCGACCAACACTGCAAAATATTGGGCGGCGAACGTAATGGGTTTGCAGACCGGGCAAAAGATCCGGCAAGCCTTACGGCTTCCCACTACGCCCACCATAATTAAATTTTGGGCATAAAAAAAGCCATGTACCTACCAGGCACAAAGCTCTTGTACCTTTTGCTAAACCGGACTGCAAAACCCGGAGCTGAATGTGTCAGCGATGGGTTAAATTTAAACGATGCTTTAAAATAAGTCAAATAGATTAATATTATTTTTAAATAATTTATTAACAACCTTTCCTCTTCTATGGTCGATTTACGCTAACAAATAATGGAGTATTCCCTAGTTTGCATTACAGAAACAAACCAGGGATTACCACCTTCGACATAGAAGCGATAATTAAAAGATCAGGAAATCTTTTTGGACGAATTATCACTTCAACAATTTAGCGGTTTATTCAACCGCAACAGTATAACTAATCATGCCTTCATAGTTATTTGGTTTTCTTCCAGCGGCGTTTATGTTTACGCTTTACCCTGGAAGGTTTCATATTCTCTGGAGAATCACTCATAATTCAATAATTAAACCGTTGTAATATCAGTTATAGCAGCGAACGCTTCAGGCTGTCTTACTGCAATATCAATATCATGGTAAGCAACAATTCTAACTGCTCCCAATAGACCTAATGAGTAGCGATCCACATTAATATCTAATGTGCCCCAACTACCGATTAAAAGATTTTCCCACGATCCAAAAACAATACTAGAAAGTGCCGTTCCTGTGCCTTTGGTACCGTCACTAGGGACATTGTTTGATAAGCCCAATTGATAACCATTAAAGTTACCTGCTTCACCATTCCACAAGAACTGGCCGCTACCCGCATCTTTTGAAGTGGTTTTTAATTTACCTGCTACTTTAAAGTTTGATACATAGCCAGGAGCTTGACCAATCCCATTTAAACCAGCAACCAAAGATTCTAATTCAACACTTTTAAGCCAATCAATGTCACCCCCATCTGTACCAATATTAGCTAAATTAATACCTGTAGTGTTTAAAATACCTGTGGGTTGGTTTCCTGTCCCTGTACCAGCAATTGCCACACGATCAATTTCAACTGCAAAGCTTCTTGCAATATTATTAGTAATCATCTGTTCAACGGATAGTGATGATTGAAGCATCATTTTTCTAGACGCATCCACATAAACTGCTAAACTTTTAGGTGATAAATTTACTGAATCAAATTGAGGTGTAGACTCTGGAGCGTCACCGCCCTCGCCTAGCCAAATAAGGTTGCCACCAACGCCAGCAGTCATGCGTGGAATAGAGACATCACCCGTAAGGTCTGTCAATGAAGTAGCTCCCATTTTAGATACAACAGTGCTTTCCATTAAAGTATCGATAAAACCTATTTTATCTGTACCCACCAGATCACCACCATCAGCGGGGACACCTACAGTTAAGTCACGTTTTAAAACTTCACCAGGCACATAAAAACCTCTTGCCGGTTTTCCTTGTTTATCAGCAATTGCTGCAGAAGCTTCAGATTCAAGCCCTTTAAACTTACCTGATACCAAGCCATTGATAGCTCGGATAAGTGAGTAGTTTCTTGTTTCTTTCTTTGATAAACCAATATCCATTAGATTGTATCCTCATTAATTTTGTTTAAATCTTCAATACCGCAATAGTTAAGTAAATCTTTCTCCCCATCTTCACCAAGGCGAGCTTTTGTAAAAAACTCTGATTTTTCTGAATGGCTTAGGTGTTTAAAAAGTTCTTTTTTCTTTTCTAGATCAATACTGAAATTTCTGAAACGCTTAACTAAGAAATTAATCTTTTGATTACTATTAAAACTTCCAAAAAGCTCTAATGACTCTTGACTAACTTCATTTTGATTTTTTTCTAGTAAACTCATTCAATTAACTCTGTTTTAATTTCTACAGGTCTATTAAACATTGGTTTTTATAAACTACCAATAGAGCGCTAGTTTAGAATTTTCTTTAGGTAATTTAATGTCTTAGGTATTTCTTTATGCTTTTCTGCTTGGCTTAAATAGTAACGGGTTTTATTTATATTCGAAGAAGTTCTTCTTGAATTTCTTGCATGAAGAATAATTTCCCTATGTAATTTTATGATTTTTTGAGTAGTGGTTTGTGCTTCAATTTCATTTAATGCAAGCTGTAAGTATTCATTTCTCTTTAGTCGGTTATATTCTCTTACTGCTTTAGTTGTTCCATCACCTGACAACCCTAAACATTCATCAATGCTTAGCAATCCATCATTGTCTCTATAGCACTGAAGCCCACCACGAAGCCAGCACCTTAACCTGATTGGCATAGCATCAGATAAAGCATAATCCATAAACAAAGCTAACAATTCAACTTCTGATTTTTTATTGATATTAACGGCCGTCATAAACAACCACCTAATTTTTGACTCCCTCCCCCCTTTTTTTCTTCTATTGGTTTTTTATTACTCTGTTTTTTTATAAATATAATTAAATCAATAATATATAACAAATAATAACCAGTAAAAGAGCGGGATGGGCTAAAAATAATAGACCGGGTAGACCAGGTAATAAAATTGCCGGGATACGATAAAGGTGTTGGTTTTAAAGGAAGTAGACCGGATAGACCGAGTAGACCGAGTATTTTGTATACAGGTGAGAATAAAAAACAATATAAGAGAATGAATAAATAGCATTCACGCGCGCATATATGAAAAAAATCCGGTCTACTCGGTCTACTCGGTCTATTTCTTTTATTTTCAATTAGATAGCTGTAGACCGTGTTGTTTTGGTGGTGGTCCACCTGGTCCATTTGTTCGAGGTAAAGCTGAAGTGACTTCATTTTTACCACTCCTGCTTGATATTATCAAGAAGCTTTTTCATCTCATTTATACAATCCCTATAAAAATACATTTTTGTTGCGCCTGGATCCATTTCAATGCAACCAGGAATAAGAATAAATCTTGATCTTTCCTTTTTAGCTCCCTCGCCAATTCTGTGCCATTCACGAATATTAAGAACACCTTTTTTAGATTTAATATCACCTATCAATTTCTGTTTTTGTACTTTTCTTTCACCCTCCTTGTTACACCAAAAACAAAATAATTCATATAGTTGATCATGCTCAATAGGCCATAATTTTTGATTTTCACTAGTAAAGATCTCTGAATTAACTAATGCATTATAAAACCTCGAGGTGGGAAATAACGACTGATCAATTAACGCTTGTTTGGCTTTGGTTAATGGCGGTTTAGTATGCTCGTTAAAACTACCAAGCGGCCTATTTAGCAAGTAATGATATAACGCTTCAGTTCCGCCATTTTTAATCTCTTCTGCAATATCACTATATAATTCAGGACTTAGTTTTTCAGGCGTATACACAACTCCATGCCTTCTATCATCTTCTTCCAGCACAACAGGCATACGTTCATTTGAGAGAAATACAATATTTATATGATTCCTTTCAACAAAGCTGATTTTTGTTTTTGGGTTGATCCGCATAAATTCACCCGTTATCAACCCTTTCATTTTATTTTTTATTCTATGTGCATCAGACTGAGCAATAACTTCATCAGCAATCATAAACATTTTGTTTGAAGCCCAGTCCGTAAACTTATCTTCGAGTGCCAACTGGTCAATAATCCCCCCATATTCACCATAAATAGCCATGATCACATCAAAAAATAGGTTTTTCCCTGTTCCTTGTGGGCCATGAATAACAATAGCTGTTTTCATTTTTGCGCCTTCATTCTGCAGCGGATAACTAAGCCAATTCAAAATAAAATCATTCATCAATTGCCCTTCTTTATCGGTCCCACACATATATTCCAATAGCTCTAGGATAAGCTCACATTTCCCTTTTATTGGCTTACATAAAATCCCCTTATACTTTTCATATTTTTTCAGTGGATTTTTATTCCCTGGATCAAAATCAATTTCATAAAGAAAGGCTATTTCACGCTGATCACTTTCACACCATCGACGGAATATTTCTCTATTCGTACAAGCGTCTGATAAATCCTTTAACCGAATAAGTTTCCTATACTTTTTATCATAAACAATGCTTCCTTCTCCATAGACCAAAACAAACCTTGTTATTAATTCTTCAAATAAACAGATAACTTTTATATCTTCATCAGCCCCTTCCCCCTCTTTTACTAATGCCGCCTTTGATAATCCTTTTCGGCGTATTCCAAAACTTTCAATCGAGGCTTCAATCTGTGTTCTAACCGTGTGGAGCCCTTCAAGTGAATGCAAGTCGTTAAAATCGGTGTGCTTGCCTTGGTTTTTGCTGTAAAACTCAAAACGGGCAGAGTTATCTGCAAACAATGGTTTAACGGAATACATGCCCAACTGCATTGCAGCCAGTCCTGCCGTTTCAACACCTGTATTTTTGCGGCGATGGGGAGTTTTACAGTGTGGACACTCTTTTGAATCTTTGACTTCTATTGATTTTTTGCAGTTCATACACTTGGCAAGGGCATCATCATCAGCACAAAATATAATTTTTACTGAGTTGTAATGCTTGCGGATCGTTTCACCAACTGAGATTAAATTATTAGCATCAAAAGCTACTACAACAGGAATCCCCGTTGCTTCATATAAACTGGCGGCGGTGGCATAACCTTCAGTAATTAATATTAGATCCACTGGTGAACCGCCAATTAAATGAAAATGGCCTTTTTTGCTTAGACCGGACGGCCAATAGGTTTTATTTCTTTTGAGTTTTGCAATCTCGTCTTTGTGTTTTTCAGAATCAAATATAAATTGAATTCCATGCACCATACCAGCCGTATCAAGCATGGGAACCATTGCTGATCCGCCTTTGCTATATCGTAAGCCATGCACCTGGACATTCTTTTTATCAAAATAATCAACTTCACCTTCAGCCGTTCCAACATGCCAGGCTTTTTCTGCCCGTTTTGATGCAGCCATTGCCCGGCGTTTACGTTCTGCTTCAGCCCGTTTTTTGTCTTCAGCAACCCTTTTACGGATCGCGGCTAACTGTTCCTTATTGGGTTTGTATTCGTCATCTAGCTCAATTTTTATCAAGCCATTATCATCACCCTGCCAAATTCCATAAGTTCCGACCAACACTGTACTACCTGAAATAGGCATTTCATGCACTGCATACCAGCCGCGTTTTTCATTATTACCTTCAGCCTTACATCGAACCAAGCGACCAGTTTCAATCGTCTTAACTATTAACCCATGCTGCTGTAGTTGGCCTAATACATCATCATAATTATTCATAATTAACTAACCCACAACCACACTAACTACACCAAAACCGAGCCTTTCATTACCCGCTTGGGGGAATGCTGGGGAGTACCTTTTACTTGGTTTAAGTGTTCTTTTATAGAATTTATTAACTAAGCTTGTTATTAAGTGAAGGGGATTCACTAACAAAATTAATAAGGGGACTGGGGGTGAAATGGAATAGATAAAAGTGTTCACGATGTAACCTCTCGCGCTTTCTTAAGCTCTTCAATTAATTCATCAATCTCTTCTTTAATAAATACTGAAGTTCTATTCAGCTTAATTGGGCGTGGAAGTATATTTTTATTTATCAAGTCGTAAACAGTACTCCGGCCTATACCGAATAACTGCATAACATCTGATATTCTATAATTCTGATTTTGCATAAGTGTTACCGTGTGTTTTTAAATAAGTACGGAAACATTGTGCGTTAGGTGATGTTTTATATACACGTAAACTCAGTTTAAAAAAAACTCCTGAGTTTTTACCTTAAAAAATTTTCTGTAAAATCATCATCATTAAATAGTATTGAAAAAATTATCACCCAATTTTTTGATGGTATTGTTTCAATATGAGGAGTAATTCTTTTATTAATACAACCGCCCCTTAACTCCCAAAAGAACCTTTTTACAAACTGATTATATTTGTGATTTTGGCCTTCCATACTTATAGTCAAATAATCCGGCTCAATCTTTTCATTCCTTGCTGTCTTAGCTATCTCCAAAACAAAATCAACAGTAGATGGAATATATCTATTATCAAGAGTTATTGCATGCCTTAACCCTGGCTCAACATGCATATCAAACCTATTACCAATAGATTGAAGTGATTCATCAGAAGATTTACGCATTGATTCAGCCGTTTTAAGCAGTAGCTCTAGAGGGCATTTATCAAAAGGCCTAGAGTACCCCCACTTCAAACCAATATCATCAGCATCATTCATTAGCAAAGCTAACTTATCAGCGGCATCTGCTATTTGCTTAACCTTTGTTGATAAAATATTTTTATGATCTTTATATTCATTAACTGATTTTTTATTATAAAAAAAAGCCATATCAACTAATAGCATTAGAAAATATTGCCACTGTGTTTTAACGTTTAAACATTTATGTTTAAGAAATAATTCATTTATATACTTAAAAGTATTTATTAGGCCTGGATCTTTATAATTTTTTTGAAGAAAAAGAATTATTTCTTTTTCTTCCCTAGAATAATCATTTCTTTGAAGTAACTCTTCTATCACTTCTATTACTTGTTTTGGAATTTCTCCAAGAAGCATAAACACCCCATCAAAGTGCATCATCAAAATAAGAAACTGGACAATAGAATGATGAGTTCTATTTTCAGCCGCTAAGCCTAGTCCAGTTAAACTTTAAAACTAAGTACCCTGTTTTCTTATTGGAATAACCTTTGCCCCAGCTTTTAAGCTGTATAAATAATCACTCCATGCCTGCATCATCTTTTTACGCTCTTCAAGGTATTGCGCTCGGTTATAAGCCGCCCTTACTTTATTCTTTGCTGTGTGAGCTAATTGGCGTTCGATTGCGTCGGGGCTCCAGCCTTGCTCATTAAGCATAGTTGAAGCCGTCGTTCTAAAGCCATGAGCACTCATGGTTTCTTTATCATAGCCCATTGCCCTCAGTGCAATTCTTACCGTGTTGTTACTCATCGGCTTATTATTATTTCTAACACTAGGGAATACATAACGCCCCGTACCACTAAATTTTTTTATGTCATTAAGCACTTCAATCACTTGGGTAGATAATGGAACAATTTGTTCTGTTTCTGTTTTTGTAACAAAATAACGCCATTCCTTAGCATCAAAATCTACATCTTTCCATTCCATCTGTCTAATTTCACCAGGTCTAGCAAACAACAAAGGCGAAAGTTTCAACGCGCAATGAACCACAAAAGTTCCTGTATAGTTATCAATATCGCGCATTAATTGCCCAACTTCGCGCGGATCTGTAATAGCGGCTCTATGAGTTACTTTAATTGAGGGTAATGCATCTATTATTGCTGGACTTGGATCATATTCCATTAAGCCATGAGCAACAGCAAATTTGAAGATTCTATGACAATGATTTAAAACTCTATGGGCTGTTTCTACCGTTTGCCTTTTGGCAATAGGTAAAACGACTTCCAGCAAATCAGGTGCTTTTATTTCTGAAATTGGCTTATTACCTAGAAAAGGTAATATATGCATCTCTATTCGCCGCGAAACCTTTTTAAAGGTTGCGGGTACAACTGTAGGTTCAAAATCTATTAACCAACGCTCAGCAACATCAGTAAAAGAATTTTCTAAGGGGATACCGTCAGCAACTCGCTGATCAATTTCATTTGTTTTTTTTATTAAATCCTTTTTGTCTTTTCTCTTTTGTGATGGATCAACACCCTCTAAAAGTAGAGACTTATACTCTAAAGCCTGTACTCGAGCTTTTTTTAACCCAATAGTAGGATAAACCCCTAAAGAAAGTTGTTTTCTAGCTCCCTGAAAAGCATAATTTAAACGCCAATACTTTGTACCATTCGGATTTATAAGCAGAACGAGCCCATTTCCATCGTTTACTCTATAGGCTTTATCTTTAGCCTGTAAAGCTTTAATGGTTAAGTCTGATTTTATAAGATCTCTAGCCATAAAATGTAGTAACTTTTGAAAAATGTTTTTTGATTTTAACAGTTACTGTAAAAGTTACTACATTTTTTTATAGATTGTACTGTATTTTGACGTATTAACTCGGAATTAACTTAGTATATTTCAGGCATAAAAAAACCCTTGAACCTAGTAGATTCAAGGGTTTTTAGTCTTTCTCGGACTAATCCGAAATTGTTCGATGGTACCGAGGGCCGGAATCGAACCGGCACTTCCGAAGAAATCGGATTTTGAATCCGACGTGTCTACCAGTTTCACCACCCCGGCACAGAACGGGTATTATAATTGAGTTTTAATTTTGTTGCTAG
>Ga0209495_1002657_pt1 | contig 11509 bp, 9 predicted proteins | sample EN1Hudsemesocosm_FD_184629 | JGI IMG/M metagenome (GOLD analysis project Ga0209495, IMG submission 184629) | Methane-oxidizing microbial communities from mesocosms in the Hudson Canyon - EN1E Hudson Canyon (SPAdes) (version 2) | ecosystem: Environmental > Aquatic > Marine > Cold seeps | place... | reverse complement strand
TTCAAAACTGTCATTCAAAGAAATGTAAGACTGAGTGAAGCTCCTAGCTATGGTGAAAGTATTATTATGTATGATGCTACGTGTAGAGGAGCAATCAATTACTTAAACTTAGCTCAAGAGTTTATAGACAAAAATGAAACTGCAGCATAAAATGGCTAAGCAAAAGAAGGCATTAGGAAGGGGATTATCTGCAATACTTAGTAATCCGAGTACAGATATTACACAAACTCAACAAAAACAAGAGGCTTCCATTCCTCTAGGGTCTATTGGAGAGCTCAGTATCAATACGATTGAAGTTAATCCATTTCAACCCAGAACTCACTTTGATCAAAGCACTCTTGAGGAATTAGCAGTTTCGATTAATCAGTTAGGAGTAATCCAACCAATTACCGTTCGTAAACTTGGCTATGATAAATATCAATTAATTTCTGGAGAGCGTAGATTTAGAGCGAGTCAAATAGCTGGACTTTCAAAAATTCCTGCATATATTAGAATAGCTAACGATCAAGAAATGCTAGAAATGGCACTTGTCGAAAATATTCAAAGACAAAGTTTAGATGCAATTGAAGTAGCTTTGAGTTACCAACTATTAATAGATGAGTGTAATTTAACTCAGGAAAAACTAAGTGAACGAGTTGGTAAGAAAAGATCTACAGTAAGTAACTATTTACGACTACTTAAGTTAAATCCTATTATACAAGCAGGAATACGTGACAAAATGATTGCGATGGGACACGCAAGAGCATTAGTAAACATACTTGATGAAGAATTACAACTTGATTTATACAAATGTATTATATCTGAAGGCTTATCAGTAAGACAAACTGAGGCCTTAGCAAAGACTGCCAAACAAAATACACTTAAACAAAAGAATACAAAATCAACAACAAACACACCTCTCCCCTTTTCTGTTCAGAAACTTTCTCAGGAGCTTGAAAGAAAAATGAATTACAAGTCAGAAATTAAACTTCAAAAAAGTGGAAATGGTAAACTAATCATTTCATTTAAAAATGAAGAGGAACTTGAACATATCATAAAATGCTTCCAAAAAAAATAACTCTACTCAACATATTATTTTGCCTTTATTTTTGTGTTTTGGGACAAGATAAAATAGAGATTCATTCAGCTAAAAAAGCTAGTATTTATTCGGCAATCATTCCTGGTTCCGGACAAGTTTACAATAAAAAATACTGGAAGGCACCCGTTATATACTTGGGTATTGGAGCCTCTTTATATGCTGCAAGCTGGAATCAAACTGAATATTTACACTATAGAAAAGCATTTGAGTATAGAACAGATAATAATGATAACACAATTGATGAGTACGAGGATAGGTACACAGAAACAAATCTGATTACAATAAAAAATTACTATCGTAAAAATAGGGATTTGTCATATATAGTAGCTGCAGGTGTTTATTTATTAAATATTATTGATGCTTCAGTAGATGCACATCTATTTAACTTTCACATCAATGATGAATTGAGCATAGATATACAACCCCAATTTATGGGTATTCAAAATCAAAACATGCCAGCTCTTTCACTTAAATTAAACTGGAATTAGATGAAAATAGCGCTCTTAGGATATGGGAAGATGGGTAAAGTAATTGAAGAAATTGCTTTAAATAGAAATCATGAAATTGTATTAAAAATAAACAATCAAAACCAAGATCAACTTACTATTGAAAATATTGAACAGGTTGATGTTGCCATTGATTTTAGCACTCCAAATTCTGCTAAATCAAATATATTAATTGCTATAAATTCTAACACGCCTATCATAAGTGGAACAACTGGATGGTTAGAAAGCTATGATGAGGTCTCTAAGCTTTGTATCGACAAGAAATCTGCTTTATTATACGCCTCAAATTTTAGCTTGGGAGTTAATTTATTTTTTGAATTAAATAAAACACTAGCAGGATTGATGAAAAGTCATAAACAATATGATGTGACTATAACTGAAATTCATCATACTCAAAAGTTAGATGCTCCTAGTGGTACAGCAATAAGTTTAGCAGAACAAATCATTTCAGAAAACGAGAATCATAATGGATGGACACTTGATAAAGGTAATTCAGACGAACGTATTATTATTGAAGCTCAGCGCGTAAAGATGACTCCTGGAACACACATCATAAATTACAAATCAGAAGTGGATACGATTAGCATTAAGCACGAAGCTCACTCCAGAAAAGGATTTGCTCTAGGTGCTGTAATAGCAGCAGAATGGATACAAAACAAAAAAGGAGTCTTCAGCATGCGTGATGTACTTTTTTCCTCTTAACCCTTATTAACTACTAATTCGAATCTAAATAAGACTCGTTTTATACTTTTGAAAAAAATTAGAACAATGAATATCAAAAAACATACACTCTTTCTTGTAAGCTGTTTAGTTTACATACTACTCGTAAACCTTACTGGGTTAAATTGGTTTTATTTTGGAGTCCTTGCTATTGGAGATCATTTTTATTGGCATTATATAAACTGGACCTTTTGGAAGAAAAGAGAACCCATTGAAAAAAAGCAACGTAGTGCCTTTGGTGAATGGGCAAATGCAATCACATTTGCTGTGATCGGAGCCACCCTAATTCACACATTTATCATTCAACCCTTTACAATTCCTACATCATCAATGGAAAAGTCAATGTTGATAGGAGACTATTTGTTGGTAAGTAAATTAAATTATGGACCTAACGTTCCTAATACTCCCCTTTCAATACCTTTTATGCACAATACATTTGTAGGTACAAAAAATACACCTTCATATAGTAATACTGTTCAATTAGGGTACAACAGACTACCTGGTTTTGGTACCGTAAAAAACAATGATATTGTAGTATTTAATTACCCAGTAGATGACATGCAAACTGATATGCCATTTGATAAAAAAACACATTATGTAAAACGTTGTGTTGGAATTGCTGGTGATTCTCTAGAAATTAGAAATCAAAAAGTATACATCAATGGAGATGAACAACCACTACCAGATAGGTCTCATGGGCAATACAGCTATATCGTAACTACAAATGGTACAGGTTTTAGAAAAAAATTTCTACTTAAAAATGAAATTACTGAAGTCTATCCAACAAGAAGTAGGGATCAATTTTTCATGATGTTAACAGATGAAAATGTTTCTAAATTAAAATCATTGTCTAATGTCATAAGTGTAGAAAATCCTCAGTTGTCTCCAAAGCAAAAAGGAGCTAAGATGTATCCAAAAGGAAATAATTTTAATTGGAGTACAGATAACTATGGTCCAATTTACATACCTAAAGCTGGTAAAACTATAGAGTTAAATGAGACGAACATATCCCTTTACAGTACTGTGATTGATAAATATGAAGAGAATAAATTAAAGATTGACTCAAGTGGTGTTTATATAAACGACTCTTTAGTGACAGACTACACATTTAAGATGAATTACTATTGGATGATGGGTGATAATAGACACAATTCCTTAGACTCAAGATTTTGGGGCTTTGTACCTGAAAACCACGTTGTCGGAAAACCCGTATTTAACTGGCTTAGCATAGATCCTAATAATTCTGGGATAGATAAAATTCGATGGGATAGATTATTTACTGTTATTCATGGAGAAGGAGAATCTCGTTCTTACTTAATCCACTTCTTAATATTTATTGCTTTGTGGAACTTAATTCCTAAACTGATGAATAAAAGAAAAAATTAATGAGTCTAAAGAAAATATTCATAATTACCATAATTGCTTTTACAGTTAAATTTTGGGTATTCGAGCCATTCATTATCCCGTCTAGCTCAATGGACTGCACTCTAATTAAAGGTGATTATCTCATTGTAAATAAGTGGGAGAACAGTGTCTTTGGCAATCACCTAGATATTGCTAATGGTGATATTATCACATTTAGATACCCCTTAGACAATGGTGTATTAGATGAGAAAATGGTGTTTGCTAAACGTTGCGTAGGAACACCAGGAGATACTATCAAAATATACAAAGGGAATACCAAATCTGATAATAGATTATTAAATTTCGACTATTTAATTACGGACCCTAATGAATCTATTAATTGGGATATTTTGTCATCAATTAACGTTCACCTCGGTGGTAAAACCATCAATAACAACTGGTTGCTAAATCTTAGTGAATGTCAAGTAAACAATCTGAAGGAACTAGATACTGATATTGAACTTACAAAGCACTTAGAAGATATTCATACAGGTAATTTATCGATATTTCCATCCGATACACTTTTGAAATGGAACAGAGACAACTTTGGTCCAATTTACATACCTAAAGCAGGAGATAAAATTGAATTAACGTTGAGCAATATTAATATTTATAAAAAAATTATAGAAACCTATGAGAGTCATTCATTATCTATTGTTGACTCTATATTTACGATTGATGGAATAATTCGCAAACATTACACTTTTGAACAAAACTATTACTTCATGTTAGGCGATAATAGACATCACTCTCAAGATTCTAGACATTGGGGATTTGTACCTGAAAATCATTTAATAGCAAGCTGTAGTGTCGTATTATTTAACATTGATAATTTCTCGACTCAAAGACTATTAAAGAGAATTAAATAGATGGAAAAAAGGATTTTACTTAGTTCACATTACTTCCCTTGTATAGCATACTTTGCCTGTTTAGTAAATAGCAACCAGTCTATAATCGATTTTGGTGAATACTTCGTTAAGCAATCCTACAGAACTAGATGTCTTATTTATTCTGCTAATGGAGTATTACCTTTAAGTATCCCTGTGGAAAAGAAAGGGAAAACCTACATGGCAGAAGTCGGTATAGACCTAAATTCTGATTGGAAAACATTGCATTGGCGTGCAATAAGTTCAGCATACAATTCTAGTCCCTTTTTTGAGTTTTACTCTGATGATTTAAAAAAGGTGTTTTTCACAGAATATAACAGCTTAATTGAATTTAATACATGTCTGTTAACTCATATTTGCAAGGAGATTGGAATGAGCAGTAAACTAAAAACTAATTCAACTTATATAAACGCTGAGGATCGAGATACAGATTTAAGAAGCGTTTTAAATCCTAAGTCTAAATGTGATAATGTTATAGAACTCCCTCGGTATATTCAAATATTTGAAGCTAAACATGGCTTTATAGAGAACTTGAGTATTCTAGACTTATTATTCCATGAAGGACCCGAAACATATAGCTACTTGAAACGATTAAAATTGAAGTAATAAATTAAAAGGGGAAAGTATAACTTTCCCCTTTCTTTTATCACCCCAACAACATGTTGAGGCTTGAGTGCTTGCGCACTATTTATTGAATGGGGTCCTCGTCAACGGATAAACTTTTCTACTGAACCGTCAGAATACAGATATAAAATAACTTCACCTGTCATAATCTGACTTTCTATCACTTCTTGACCTAATAAATTAATTTTTCTAACTAAAGTCTTTACTTCATTCGGGTGTGTTGGAGCCATCTCAAAAGCCCACGTAGGTACTTGTGGTGACATCTCTAATCTTTCACCTACCACATATGGGAAGATGAAATTATCAATGTCATCATTTACTTTTATTTGATATCCATGACCTGGAATTAAATCCCCAAGTCCATTGAAACCAAATTCAGGCCAAAACAAATTGGCACTATTATCTTTAATTAGAATTACCTTATCCAAAATCCCCTCAAATGATACACCAGCATCCATAGGAGATTTGCGAGTAAAACCAATCATATTCCATCCATAGTTAATATCTACTGCAATAGGCTCATCTATACAATCTTCATAGCCCTCAACCAAATCATCAATTTGAATTTGTTGATCAGAGATTAAAATACTTAAATCAACATTTTCATCAAATAATTCATTCACTTGTAATTCAAAATTATCATTAGATTCATTAGCAAAAGCTAAAGAATTTTCAGCTTCAACAAGCAAATTTTGTACAACTTCTAATTGTGCTAACAAAGCTTCATATGAATTGTTAGACGTATTAATTGCATTTTGCAAGTCTACAACGTCCTCTTCTAAGTCTTCAATTTCCCAAACACCATCATAATACAAAGCTTGCCAATAAACATCGCATGAGCCATCATCTATTGTAGCCCATTCATTATATTCATAAAATTGAGATTGTGTACACCCATAAATGCTTGAAGGATTACATGAGCTATCTGGAGTGTTTGCAGATGGATTGTAAAATGATGAGTTTTGATCTAAACAGCCATAAATAATAGTTGTTAGACAAGAACCATCATTGCTAGTTGCAAAAGGATTGTATTCTACAAAAGTATCATCCATACAGCCTTCATTTTGTATGAGTATTAATTCACTTATCCATCTAAACGAATTAGTTTGGTATAAGTTGGCGCCACCATCACCATAGACTATCTCTAACTCAGTCAATATACCATTTAGCGATTGTACATACCATGTTATTTGCTCATCCTCAGAGAAGCCATTATCCTCAATACCTATAGAGCCCCAAAGCGCCATACCTAAAGATTGGTCACTATACCAAACTCCACTACCTGCACATGTTAAGTCACCATTGTTATTAGTGAAAAATGCCCCAATTGTACTACCCTCACCAATTACACCAGTAATTTGGACAGAAGAAGTTATCAAAATCGATTGATTTGATCCAGTTAGTTCGTAGTCAAAATCTATTGCCGAAGACACAGTTAAGCTACAAACGAATAAGAATGTTACGAGTACCCTTTTCATCGTTGTCCAATTATTTTTAAACGGGGGATGTTAAACTTAATGGGCGGCATTCAGCATAACTCCATTAGGGTGGATCAAATGACTGGGAGGTAAAGGATTGTGTAGAAATCTTTAAATTCGGCGCGAAATTAGAACAATTTCACGGAACAAAAGAGTGATTGATAAACGAAATTCTAGAAGTTTCGTCTGAAAACTGGAGAGTTTTAAGAATCAGTATTTTAGATTTAAAATACTTCAAACACTGGGATGGAAATTCAATAAAAGGAGGGATAGGTATCCGGGGAAAACTAAAAGGAGGTATTAAAGTTTAAAAACAATTCAATGGAGAAATTAGGATTTTTCGAGAAGGGTGATAGAGTTTTTAACTTTTATAAATTTAAAAAATAAATTTAACAATAGCAAAGAGGTGAAATATATTAACAATAACATTTAGTATGTACGCATAATAATTTGCATCTTTAAACTTTAATATTCTATCATGAAAAACAAACTCCTCTTAATTACATTAACAGTGCTGGCACTTCAATCTATGAATGCACAGAAATTGATAGAGTATACAAAAGTCTCACATCTTACAAAAGACTCGCTAAAAATTGCTTGGAAAGAAAATTTCATGCCGAAATTAATTCTCAATATTTCAAATGAAATTGATTTATATGAGGTTATTTACACAACCAAATGGCATGATGGATCTGAAATTATTGCTTCGGGACTTTATTTTGCTCCACTAGGAATGAATAAACCATCAGCTCAGTTAATCTACCATCATGGAACTAAAATAAAAAAAGAGAGAACCAATACAATTTATAGAGAAAAGGCTATTTGTGCAGGATTTGCTACAGATGGATACTCGGTAATAATGCCAGACTATATAGGTTTGGGTAAAGGAGAGAAAACTCATTTATACCAGCATTCTGAATCTGAATCTGATGCAGCTATACACATGTATTTAGCTGTTCAAGAGCTTAATGATAAATTAAATATACAAACGAATGACCAGCTATATTTAACAGGATATTCACAAGGAGGTCATGCTTGTTTAGCAACCCATAAAAGGATTCAAGAAGACTATCAAGAAATTAACATTACAGCTTCCTCTCCTATGTCAGGAGCATATCACATGTCAGGAGCTCAGGCCGATGTAATGTTCTACCCATACAAGGACCCCGCATACCTACCTTATTTACTTATGTCTTATAATGAGGTGTATAATATTGTGGACGATTCAGATTTATTTATTGAACCCTACGATAGTATTATTCCAACTTTATATACTGGAGAGTTAGACTTATTTGAAATTAATGATTATTTACCAGAAGTTCCCGTTGACATCGTAGTGCCATACTTAGTTGATCAATACCTTACTAATCCTAATTTCAAATTCAAATTAGCCTTAGAAGAAAATAACTTGATTGATTGGTCTACAGATATTCCTACTCAATTTTGTTACTGTACTGAAGATAAAAGAGTATTAAAGGAAAACTCTTTGATGGCTTATAAGACAATGCTATCTAACGGAAGTGCAAATCTAAAACTCCTTAGGGCAGGTGTTGACGTAGACCATATTACTTGTGCGGGCTACGCATTTGTTTATACTAAATTATGGTTTAACTCATTTAGAAAAGGAAGTAAGAAGGGTAGAAAAGGTAATCCACTAAAAAGATTCGCTTTGAGTATAAAAAAAGGACTTTCATAAGAAAGTCCTTTTTTTTATCTAATTAAGTTTACAACTCCATGCTTAGTAACATATTCTTCACCATCTTTATAGATGGCCTCCCAAACGTATGTTCCGATAGGACAATATTGATCTTTATAGTTTCCATCCCAACCTAGAGTATTATCATCTGTATAGAACACATTTGAGCCCCACCGATCAAACACCCACATTTCGAATTCTTCAAAGCAATCACCCAAAGCATAAAACTCTTCATTTAATGCGTCACCGTTAGGTGTAAAAGCATTTGGAGCAAATAGGGTAGCTAAAATTTGTGGTGTTACATCTAAGTACGTAGTATCCTCACACAAATACTCAGTAATAACTCTTAATTGAACCAAGTAATCTCCTGACTCTGAATAAGAGTGAATTGGGTTAGATAGATAACTTATATTATCATCACCAAAATCCCATTGCAAATCTACATGTCCAACAGAACTATTTGTAAATTCAATTTCTAAATCACAATTTGCTCCCTCAGGAATACTCGAAACAAAATGTGCTTCTGGCAATGGATAAATTGTTATATAATCTTCTAAAGTTGTATCAACTACACAACCTTCACTATTAGTTATAGATAAACTAATGTCATAATTTCCTGGATTAGAATATAAGTATTCTGGATTTTGAAGTGTAGACGACTGACTATTACCAAAGTTCCATTCCCAGTTGATAATAGTTAGTTCAGAAAAACTCAAATCTGTAAACTCTACATACTCACCTAAACAAACTGTATTATCGATTGCCCCAAGATTAGAAACCTGAATTTCGTGTTCCAAAATTTCATACTCAGAAGTCAACTGACAATCGTGAGCATCAGAAATTTCAACAGAATATACTCCAGGATAAATACTATTTACATTCACAACTCCATAATCTTCTGTATAAGGCTGTGTTCCTCCAGTTAATATTGAATTTAATGAGCCAGTTCCAGTTAAACAACTTGCTCTATCGGGAATCAATGTTAAACTTAAAATATCAGGTTGATCTACAACTAAGAATCCTTCAATAACACAATCCAAACTATCTGTAATTTGATAGCTATATGTCTGTGCTACTAAACCAGTCGTATCTGACCCTAACCAATCAATAGTATAAGGGCTAACTCCACCTATTATTTGAGTAATCGTAATTGCACCATCATCACCTCCATTACAAGATACATCAGTAATGTTAGAACTAATAACAAAAATTGGGTCTGGTGAAGGGATTGTTACAAGGATTGTAACTTGAATCCCTCCATCATCAGTTATAGTAACATTGTATACACCTGGAAACAAATTAATTGCCGTTAATCCTGTTTGAGAATCAGGATCACTCCAAACTACATCATAAGGAGCTACACCACCATCAATTGTAATGGAAGCTTGACCATCATTAGTGTTAAAACAGCTTGAAGGTATGACATTTTGCTCAATAGCTAAGGGTACAATAACATCAGATTGAATATGATCTGAGACTCCTAAAGAAAGATCATAATTCGTTTCCATAAACGACCACGTAAATATTAAGTCATTCGGATTTTCAATAACAAAAATATTATTCGACCCATCACAAACAACATATAGACGACCGTCGGTTCCCATTTCAATTTGACCAAAACCATTTGACCCCCAACCATTTAATCCATAAGGAATAGATATACTATAATTTGTAAGATTCCCCGTATTAAAATCATACTGATATAAATTAGTTGTAGTTGAATACCATTGAGTTATATAAAGCTTAGTACCATCTGGAGAAAACTCTACTCCATAAGCGCCTGATATGTCTAAAGTAACAAGGTTTGAAGCTGCTCCGGTAACTTCATCTAAGTCGAAAATTGCAACATTTTGTGTAGCGGCATAAGCAGCAGCAAGGGCTACTTTACCATTGTGGTAATCTAGTTCTCCACGCACATCACTAATATTATTATCAAATGGTAAAACCATATTCCCTGGCTGTATACCAGTAGATGTTATTTCAAAAAGTTCTATTCCAGTATCACAATCATAAGTCACAAACCAATAATTATTAGTTCCAGGGATTCTCACAATCTCTAATCCTTCGCCATAATTTCCGTTATCGATAAGAGTATTCAAATTAACAACATCTCCTGTTCCACCTAATAATGCCATGTCTACAATTGAATAATAGATCGGTGAACAAGTTTCAGCATTATAGAGAATGTAATATTTTTCAGGTTCACCTGGTATTTGACATACATTAATTTCTGCAGAAGAATTATTCGCGATAATCCCTGTAGAACCAGGCATAATCGTATTATCTCCTCTATAAACTCCATTTGCATTTACATAAAAAAGGATTGTTCCATTATCCTCAACATGAGCAATCGCCTCAAACCCATTTGAAATACCAGTATAGCTAATATTCGGAGGTGCAGTAGAGAAATTTAATTTCGTGATATCATCATCACTACTAAAAAATAAGTTTTGTATTAATGATTGTCCATTAGCTGCTACACTGAATACTAATAAGAACACAAGTAGTACATTCTTCATTTGAATGAATTTTGATTTTAACAATTAAAGTTTAAATAATATGGCAGTTAAATTAGTGCTTTTTATCTTAAATGACAACCTAAACATATTGATATATCAGTTCTTGTACACTTCGTTTTTAGGCATAAAAAAAACCCCACATTTCTGTGAGGTTTTAGCGTGAGCCCGGAAGGATTCGAACCTTCGACCGCCTCCTTAGAAGGGAGGTGCTCTATCCAGCTGAGCTACGAGCCCATTCTCATAGGTACTCCTTTTTTGAATCCGAGGAGTGACGGAGAGTATACATACTCAAGCTTCGAGTTACTACAATGGTAACAAGAATTTCGTCGGGGTGGCAGGATTCGAACCTGCGACCTCCTCGTCCCAAACGAGGCGCGATGACCGGGCTACGCTACACCCCGAAATTCTTTTTCTTTTCAATACTGCGGAGAGACGGGGATTCGAACCCCGGGTACCCGATTAGGGTACGCTTGTTTAGCAAACAAGTCCTTTCGGCCACTCAGGCACCTCTCCTATTAAATGAACTCCCTCTTTTGAGGAGTGCAAATATAGTTTGCTATTTTCAATGAAACAAGCCTTTTTTAAGAGTTTTTTTCA
>Ga0209495_1002648_pt1 | contig 11544 bp, 10 predicted proteins | sample EN1Hudsemesocosm_FD_184629 | JGI IMG/M metagenome (GOLD analysis project Ga0209495, IMG submission 184629) | Methane-oxidizing microbial communities from mesocosms in the Hudson Canyon - EN1E Hudson Canyon (SPAdes) (version 2) | ecosystem: Environmental > Aquatic > Marine > Cold seeps | place... | reverse complement strand
AACGTTGCCATCCAAACCATACATACAGGCTAAACGAATAGACTTACTTACTTTTAATGTTTCAAGGTTTGCTAATGCATTCTGAGCATCACCAAAACTCAGTGCAGCAGCACTACGCATCGCTATAACCTGAGTAAGAATCTGCATATTTTCAGCAAGGGCTTTCTTTTGCATGATTCGGTCATAAGACAGCGAGGCACTACCAGCCAGCGTTAAGCCTATCGCAGCGGTTAACAATACAACAACGATTAACTTGTATTTGATGGATAGCTTTTTAAATAGTTTCATTCGGCCATTGCTAAAAATAATTTATATAAATATTAGCTCGTATTTTGCATCTCGCGAATAACCCACTACCGATAAATATTAGGCCCACCCTCAGGCTGAGTACGAAAACGCTTATAGCTCCATTGATATTGCTCTGGGCACTCTAAAATACACTCTTCAATACTCTTATTTAACGCGGTAGCCGCCACAACAGGATCTGGGTTTCGAATATCTTCATTACCCGGTTTTAACACCACACCATAGGTTCCATCATCAAGTCGCTTGGCATAACAACATAGTATGTAAGCAGGCGTTGTACTGGCCATTTCACCAATCAATTTACCTGTAAGGGCAGGCTGACCAAAAAAGGGCGCAAACACACCACTTTTGGGTCTGGGTTGTTGGTCAGGAAGCACCGCAACCACGCCTTTGTCACCAAGAATCTTATATAATGATTCAACACCACTACGTCCAGCAGGTACTAAACCAACATCTACTCGTTTACGGGTCTTATAAATAAAATTATCAAAAGCAGGAATTTTAACGGTTTTGTACATTACCGTCATAAACAGGTGCATACGGAAAAAGTGATTTAATATTTCCCAGTTTCCTAAGTGAGGTGCTATAAGAATAACCCCATTATTGTCATCCAATGCTTTTTGTAGGTACTCCTGACCTTCCACTTTGGTAATTAACTTCTGCACTTTAGGAATGGGCCACATCCAGGACATGCCCATTTCTGCATAGGTTTTACCTAATGCTTTCAGACTTTTGTTTGCCAGCTCATTGATTTGTTGATCATTATAATCTGGAAAACAAATCCGCAAATTCACCTTGGTGATTTTGGCTGTACCAGTATACCGCAGGCACCACCCTACAAAAGCTCCCAGTGAGTGCGCTATAGGCAAGGGCAAAAAAGATAACAAACGAATGAGACCAATAACAATATATACAACTATGCTTTTCACAAAATATATCTCTATATGGGTTTATATGTCTGATACGAAATAGGATAAGGCCGCTTAGCCTCCTGCTTTTTTAACCGTCCAACCATGCTTTTTAAGTTCTTCAACTAACAAATCACGATGGTCGCCCTGAATTTCAATAACACGGTCTTTAATGGAGCCACCTACGCCACACTTTTGTTTCAGCTTCTTTGCCAGATCTTTAAGCTCTTTAGCGGCAAGTGGAACGCCTGTAATTAAGGTAACCCCTTTACCCTTTCGACCTTTAGTTTCACGAGATACACGTACAACGCCATCTCCCGCATCTATATCTTCGCTTTCTTTACAGCAACACTGATCAACCGCTTCACCGCAACCGGGGCACATTTTTCCAAATTCAGTGGAAAAGACCAAACCACCCGACTCTCTGCTTTTTCTAGACATTCACAACTATCCTAATGTGTTATGTGAGCCTCGTATTCTATTGTAAATCCTGTTATTTTCATAACAAACATTCGTAACAAGCAAAAGAAGAAAAGCTCATTAGGGAAAAATAGATGATTAACTCTACAGTAACTAGAACAGCCTCCATTGCTACAGCTATATTATCCACCATGCTACTCACGGCCTGCACAGGCACTAGACCTGCTGATATCGGCGTGAATAACAACCGTCTTACTCCATGCCCTGAAAGCCCTAATTGCGTAAGCAGTTTTGAAGATAATAAAGACGAAACTCACTACATAAATGCCTACTCAATTAATAATTCCACCAAAGAAGCGAGCTGGAATTTACTTCAATCTATCATCAAACAAAATGATAGTGCCGAAATCATCAGCGCTGATGATTCCTACATTTATGCAGAATTCACAAGCAGTGTTATGCGATTTGTAGATGATACTGAGTTTATGCTGGATGCTGAAAACAAACTTATACATTTACGCTCTGCATCGAGACTGGGGTATAGGGATTTTGATGTAAACCGTCAGCGACTTGAAGCTATACGTATAGAGTTAGAAAAAAGCAGCGTTGTTGAGTAAATCATAAACATAACCGTAGCCCGATTCCGCTTCGCTGAATCAGGGCTACGGTTTTAAATGGTTTCTTAAAAATACCGTGTTATCTCTAACTGAACAAAATCATCATCCTTAAAGAAATAAGTTTTACTATTTGGATAAGGCACAACAATTGAGTTAATAGGTGTCGAAGGGTCAAACTTCAAATCCTCACCACCTGCGAAAACTCGACCTTCCAGCGTTACCTTCCATTCTTGCCCTACTCGCTTCGATGCCTCAACAGAAAATATTTGCTCTTCTGTTTCAGGATCCCAGAAAACACCAAACAATGATTCCGTGGAGTCCTCATCATTTAAGGTCCAGCGTATTCCTAAGAAAATATCCTGTTCAAGAAATGTGTCAGCTTCCTCCCCGCGATCATCAAACAAATACTCAGCCACCCAGCCTATATCAGCACTGGTATCGAAAACACCTACTTGAGTGTATTCAAAGCCCGTTACCGCGGTAGAATAACGATCACCATAGCCTGAGCGAGAATACCCCTCTAATTTAAGTAACCAAGACTCATAAATATATTGTGCTTCAATACCAGTCTGGTCAATAACCGTGTAAATAGGGATTAGTTTAGGATTCAACACATTGCCATTGAAAGTAAGCAAGGGGTCTCGACTGGTTCCTGAGAAGTGAGAAAGGCCAAACTCAAGCTCACCAATATAATGAGAGTAACGTATTGCGCCATCTACTCTGTGCTCACCGGCACCTGAAGTGTACTGTGCATTATCAGTATCTATCACCAGAGGTGTTCTGAATCGACCATCTTCGCCAGGAAAGGTTCTTTCCCGGTGATATGGCAACAAGTAAAAATCAACGGTTCCCCAGCTTCGCTCTACTGAGAGTGAGGCCATAGGCTGACCGAGTTTATCTTCGCCATCAGGGCTTTCAACTAAGTCTGTCTGGTTAATAATATCAACTAGGTGCTGAGATTCAGTGACCCCCCAAAAAACCTTACTTACCCCTACCTTTGTTTCCCACCCGTCACCTACATGAGTCCAGCTTGCCTCGCGAACATCGGCATGGGTTCTTTCAGAGTCTTGTTGATCCCATCGACCAAACAAAATAACCTCAATATCATCATTACCACTTTCAAATGAGTAGTCGTATTCAGGCTGGGCTCTAAGTGATACGTTCTCCTTTTCCTGCCCAAAGAGGCCATCATTAAAAAAGTATCGCCCTTCCAGCCCTAACTCCCCCTCCAAGCCATCTGCATAAGCCGTATAGCTAAATAGGTTTAAGCTACTGATCACAGCGGCAAGTGCTATTCCATGCCCTTTTAAGGGTCTAATTCCAAGTTTCACAATCACAACCTACTCTTTTATTAAATACGCATATCTTATATAAATGAACCACGGTCACTTACTATAAGCAATTGAATTCCAATAAACCATAGCTACTCACTGAAAAAATAGTGCGCTTGATTAAAAAAAATCATTTTATATTTACTTTCCCAACGTCACTGTATATATTTACAGATACTGTATAAAGAAACATATAAGCGACTCATATGATTAAATTAACTAAAAGACAGACAGAAGTTCTAAATATCATCAAGCGAAACATCGAAGAAACTGGCTATCCGCCGACACGCGCTGAAATAGCCAGTGAGCTTGGTTTTAAATCTGCAAACGCAGCAGAAGAACATATAAAAGCGATAGCCAAAAAAGGCGCTATCGAAATTGTGCCTGGTGCCAGCAGAGGTATAAGGTTACCAGCCAATCATAACCCGGGTATCCCTATTGTTGGACAGGTCGCAGCAGGAAACCCTATTCTTGCAGAAGAAAATATTGAAGATTATTGCAGCCTTCAACCCGATTTTTTTTCACCCTCTGCCGATTACTTTCTGCGAGTGAAAGGTATGAGCATGAAAGATATAGGAATACTAGACGGAGACTTGTTAGCCGTTCACAGAACTGAACAAGCCAGAAATGGACAAATTGTTGTTGCTCGAATAGAAGATGATGTAACAGTAAAACGATTCCAGAAGAATAAGCATGAAGTACAACTTATTGCAGAAAATGAAGAGTTCGACCCTATTGTTATTGATTTACGAGAACAAGAGTTGTTTATTGAAGGCTTAGGTGTCGGTGTTATTCGGAAAGAAAATTTGCAATAAACCTCTCTTACGTCATTCTGCGATCAAATTGTAGAATGACGTAAGTAGTAGAATGATTTAGTAGCAAAAGTACAGCTTAACTAATGTACAATACGATTTTCTTCTTCCGCTTCAACTTCCGCCATCTGTTTTGAAATAACACCCACGGTTTGAATGCCCGCACCAATCATGGCTTTAGCAACCGTTACGTTGTGCTCTTTAAGAAACTCCTTTGCATCTTTTGAAAAGGTAATTGTTACTAATGCATCGCCCTCTTCATCCGCTTTTTGCAAAGCAAAGTCACCACCGGGTAATTCAATTATTTCTAAAAATGCACTACTCATAAAACACCACTATTTAACTTCCTGAATTCAATTTGTATGTGCTACTTTGATGTAGCATTATACATCTAATAAATAATTTATGCCTTCAAGATTTTTACCACTCAGACATTCGAACTCTAAGTTCTGTTAAATAAACTTTAAACTCACCAAGTATACGCTTAATATTATTAAAGGAATCAATAGGTTCGGCGCTAGAAGACACGACTATAAGTGCATCTTTAGTTAATGATGCAGCATAATCCGGAGTCCTCGACTGAGGTTGTTTTAATAGTTTATCGAAGCATGTAACGTCATATAACCAACTGTCTGGCTTAACCGCTATTTCAGATAAATAAGCTATTTCAGGAATATCGTCTCCCAAAAGCATTACTAGCTGTTGAAGATTAATCAGATAGTTTGTTTTTTGCTGATGATATTCAGCAAGCTCATTAAGAAGGCTCTCCCACCCTAAGGAAATCAACAACATACTAGCCTGTTTGAATGATGCCTGAATTGACTGAGGAAGGCTATCACCATGACCCCTAAGCTTTTCACCCCATTCTTTCAACTGAACATCAGCCAAATATAGTTTTTCTGAGGTGTGAGTTTGCCATTTATTATTCATTTATTCAGGTTCTCTCTACAAAAAACAGGCCTCATTGTACCAAACTGGGTAATTTGATAAAGAAATCTACAGTTACAAGTATAAACATAAAGTCTTTTCAAAATAACGTACTATGATTAGTAATAACTTTTAATGAAGTATCAGCACCTTGGCTTGCAAACTGAGCCTAAGTTGTAAGATATGAGTATTTTTAAAATGCACTTACGGGTATCCATTCGAGGCCATCGTTATATGAAATTTTCCAAATTGGTTACAGCCATTGCTGTTATCTCATTATCAGCCATGAGTGGCATAACACATGCCAAAGTTGACGAAACAACGGCTAAACGGCTTAAAAATGACCTTACTCCTGTAGGCGCTGAGCGCTTTGGTAATTCGGAAGGAACTATTCCTGCGTGGGACGGGGGGATAAAAGAAATACCTTCTAATTATAAAAAAGGGGAATTTAATCCTGACCCTTACGCAAGTGACAAAATGTTGTTCGAAATAACCAAAGACAACATGAAGAAATATGAAAAAAACCTAACAGAAGGACAAAAAGCATTATTGTCACAATATGCACCAGGCTACGTACTCCCTGTTTACCCGACTCATCGATCCGCCTCTTATCCAGATTGGATATATGAAAAATTATATGAAAATGCATTAAGTGCCGAGCTGCAAGAAAATGCAAATGGCGTGAGTAATACAATTGCTACTAGCCCATTCCCTATTCCAAAAAGTGGTGTAGAAGCCATTTGGAATCATATTTTACGTTTCAGGGGTGAACAATCAGAGTTCAGAACGGCCTTTGTAACCCCCACTAAAGATGGATCCTACACCCCAGTCCTGACTAACTATGGTTACTATATGACCTATGCTGAGCCAGGTGTTACGCTTGAAGAGATTGACAACAAGATCTTTTATTTGAAAACTAAAGTTATCAGTCCTGCAAAGCTAGCAGGTTCATTAACACTGGTTCATGAAACACTGGATCAAGTTCAGTCGCCCCGTAAAGCATGGCGTTATCAGGCAGGGGAAAGACGTTTAAGAAGAGTACCTAACCTTGCATACAGTACAGACCTCCCTACCTCTGAAAGTCTTCGCACTGTTGACCAGAAGGATATGTATAACGGAGCACCCAATCAGTATTTGTGGGACCTGCAGGGTAAAAAAGAGATTTATATCCCTTACAACTCATACAAACTTAATTTAGCCAGCACAAAAGCTGAGAACATAATTAGTCCAAAACATATTAATCAAGAACAAACACGCTATGAACTACACAGGGTATGGGCAGTAGAAGGTGTATTAAGAGAAGGGATTAAGCATATTTATCACAAGCGTCGTTTCTACTTTGATGAAGACACCTGGCAGATTGTCCTTACAGAGGATTATGACAAAGATGGAAAACTATGGAGAGTATCAGAAGCCCATACCATGAATTACTATCAGGTTCCTGTTACATGGAATGCGCTTGAAGTCACCTACGACCTCAAGTCTCAGCGCTATTATGCTGATGGCGTAGACAAGCACGCTCCTCGTGATTTTGAGCCCAAATTTAAACGTCGTGCCTTTACAACCTCAGCCGCACGTCGTGAGGCCAAGCGATAGCATTATATTTACAATTTCATGAGATCAGATAGCCTCACCTGAGTCTATCTGATCTCAACACCCTACTTCCGCTAGATTCTACTTGATAGCCACCCAATATTGATCTTTACTTACTAGAGAACACAACACACAAGTACATAAACGGTAGTACAAAAGTAATGTACCGCTCTATAAGCCCTAAATTCAATTTTAACAGCAACTATAAAAGAGCAAAAAAATAACAATGACTACACCCGTCTTAATTTGTGACGACTCAAGCGTTGCCAGAAAGCAAATGGCACGAACACTCCCTGCCGACTGGGACATTGAGATTAGTTATGCCAAGCATGGCGAAGAAGCTATTGAGCTGATAAAACAAGGCAAAGGGGACATTATGTTCCTTGACCTCAATATGCCCGTTATGGATGGCTACGAAACCCTTGAAGCGATTATTAAAAATGACCTTCAGGCCATGGTTATTGTAGTTTCTGGTGATATCCAACCTGAAGCCCACAAAAGGGTTAAAGCGCTAGGTGCTATTGAGTTTATCAAGAAACCTATTGGCCCAGATGAACTAGCCTCTATTCTCGAAAAATTTGGTCTATATGCTCCCTCCGTTCAAAGTGAAAATGCTCCCCCTCCACCAAGCAGGCAAGCCAGTAAAGAACTAGAAGCAGCTGGAGCAGTCCAGTATCGAGACTGTATTCAAGAAATATCAAATGTTGCCATGGGACAAGCTGCTGCGTTACTAGCCAGGCTGCTAGATGTGTTTGTAAAGCTGCCCATCCCTAACGTAAATATCCTGGAAGTCAGTGAACTAAAAATGGCGCTCTCTCATACCGAGCAAGACAGCATGCACTCTGCGGTTTGCCAAGGTTTTATTGGCTCTGGTATCGCTGGCGAAGCCTTGCTTATTTTTAGTGACTCCAGCTATTCAGATATGGCAAAACTACTAAAATACGAGGGCGAACTCACAGACACAGTACAATTAGAACTAATAATGGATATCGCCAGTATTCTTGTGGGAGCCTGCACCAGCGGAATTGCTCAACAACTCGACATATCATTTAGCCAAGGCCACCCGATGGTGCTAGGCCAGCATGTAAAAGTCGGAGATTTGATTAAAGCCAATGAAACCCGATGGAAGCAGACCTTAGCCATCGAGATCACATACGAAATTGAGAACTACGATATAACCTGTGAGCTGCTATTACTTTTCACTGAAGATTCTATCGATAACTTAAACAGACGACTCTCCTATCTAATGGATTAAGACCCTTTATGGCAAATGATACGCTAGACATTAAAGAATTCCATTGGCTAATGGATATGCTACAGACCATAGATGTGGGCCTGATTGTTCTTGACCGAAACTACAATATTCAGGTTTGGAACAGTTTTATGGAAAACCATAGCGGTATGAGCCCAACCGCCGTTAAGGACCAGTTACTTTTTGATATATTTAAAGACATTAACAAAGACTGGTTTACCCAAAAATCTGAATCTGTATTTTTATTAAAAAATAGAGCATTTATTACTTGGGAACTACGCCCTTACCTTTTTAAATTCAAGAATTACCGCCCTATTACCGGTACAGAAGAATTCATGTACCAAAACATTAATATAAGCCCATTAGCATCTGCCGATGGAACCGTTAATCATATTTGCATCATTGTTTATGACGTCACAGATATAGCTTCAAATAAAAAGGGACTGGAAAGCGCGAATAAAGAACTTGAGACACTGAGTAGAACAGACAGACTAACCCGACTCAACAACAGAGGGTACTGGGAAGAGTGCCTGCAAAACGAATATAGCAGACTACAGCGTTATGACACCATTTCATCACTGGTTATGTTCGACATTGATCACTTTAAAAAGGTAAATGACACCTACGGGCACCAAGCAGGTGATGAAGTGATTAGAGTCGTTTCAAAACTACTAAGAGATTCACTAAGAAAAACAGATACGGCAGGTCGCTACGGCGGTGAAGAGTTTGGCATTATTTTGGGCCATACTAACGCTGAAAACGCGATGATATATTGTGAGCGACTTAGAAAATCGATTGAAGAAACAACCGTCGTTCACGACAACATTGAAATTAAGTTCACCGTTAGCCTAGGTATATGCGAAGCCTCTAAAGAGATTGGCGATTATAAATCATGGTTAGAAAATACCGACAAGGCGCTTTATCAGTCTAAAGAGAATGGCCGTAACCTAACTACTTTGTTTAAGTTGTAGCTCTTAACCCTACAAGTGTTAATTAAGGGGAGTCTCCTCCCCCCTTCTAACAACTAATCAGAATAATGCGCTGTACTCTGAGCCAAGTCTAACAACTCCCTCAAAGCCACTGAATACATAGAAAATTCCGTTTCTGAGGTTGTTTTCAGCTCTGTTAGCATTTCTGACCAGCGATCAACAAGCTCTTGGTGATAATCAACCCAAACATCTAAACGCTTTTCCACATCAGCTGGTGCACTTTTCATCCTCAAAACACCGACAGTTAATGAACGCTGCTGCCAGTCTAGATCTTCTCTAAAAGCTTCTCTTGCTAAGGCCTGCCAGTGTGTTGTTGGGGTGAGGATATTAAGCTGCTGTCCAAACCAGCTTAAATCAAGACGGTCGCCGAGTGCGTAATACACATTAGCCACCCGACCAATATCTGACCCACTCATATCTTGAGCTTCAATAATACCCAGAGCGGAATATAAGTGACCTGCTCCTGCAACAGTTTCTGCAATATCATTAGGAACACCCTCTTTCAATAGAGAGTTGAAAGTATTATCCCAGTCTTCTTTTGGATCACCGGTTAAGTAGTTTGATAAGTTGCTCGATATTTCTTGGATACCTTTGGCGAATTTATCCATATTAGCAGCCACATTAAGTTCACTACGTCTATTACGCAGTAACCATCGGCAAGCGCGTCGAATCAGCCTCATGAGTTCGCTCATCATTCTCATTTGAGTCGCACTACTGACCTGATGATCCAGCGCTTCTATTTGCTCCCACCAATACTCTAAACGGAAAGCATCACGAGCAATGATATAGGCTAACGCCACAGCGGCAGAAGATGAGCCGGTAGACTGCCGTAGACGCTCAACAAAAGTAATCCCCATATGGTTAACCATATCATTAGCAATCTGGGTGGCGATAATTTCTCGGCGAAGCTTGTGGTTCTTAACTTCTTTACCAAATTTTTTCACTAACTGAGGAGGGAAAACAAGTTCAATTTCTTCTGATAAACATGCATCATCAGGTAAGTCGCTTTCTGTAATTAGCTCCTTTAAATCCCCCTTAACATAGGATATCAGCACTGAAAGTTCAGGTCGGGATAAGCCCTGCCCCATTGCCTTTCTGTCAGCTATAATGTCATCTTCTGGTATAAATTCCAGCGCCCGATTAAGCTTACCTGCACTCTCCATATTATTAATCAGTCTGCGATACTCTTCAGTACGCGTTAAAGCATCAGAGCAGGCAATACTAATCGCTTGAGTCTGCCGATAGTTATTCTTTAACACTAGCTCAGACACATCTTCCGTCATATCTGACAACATTTTATTGCGCTGTTTCTCGGTCAAATCACCATTAGCAACCACTTCATTCAAAAGAATCTTAATATTTACTTCATGGTCAGAACAATCTACTCCACCTGCATTATCAATGAAGTCTGTGTTCAATTGCCCACCTGCTAAACTGAACTCAACGCGAGCAAGCTGAGTAAAGCCTAAGTTTCCGCCCTCTCCAACCACTTTGGCACGTATTTCTTTACCATCAATTCTTAAACCATCATTCGCTTTATCACCCACATCACTGTGGGACTCAGAAGATGCCTTAAAGTAAGTACCGATTCCCCCGATCCATATAAGGTCTACCTGCGCCTTCAAAATATGAGAAATCAGCATATTTGGAGGCATTCGATCACAGGTAACTCCCAACAATTCTTTCATTTCCTTACTTAAAGGAATTGATTTGGCCGACCGGGCAAATACACCACCACCTTTTGATATAAGCTTTTTATCGTAATCTTCCCAAGAAGACCTTGGTAGATCAAAGAGTCGTTGCCGCTCAATAAAGCTCTTTTCCGCATTTGGAGTAGGGTCTATAAAAATATGCAGGTGGTTAAACGCAGCGACCAATTTGGCATGCTCTGACCTTAACAAGCCATTACCAAATACATCGCCTGCCATATCACCAATACCCACCACTGTAAACTCGGTGGTTGCGGTATTTAACCCATCCTCTCTAAAGAGACGCTCAACGGAAACCCAAGCTCCTCTGGCGGTAATTCCCATTTTTTTATGGTCATAACCCTGACTACCACCTGAAGCAAACGCATCACCTAACCAAAAGTTATATTCGCTTGATATCTCGTTAGCAATATCCGAAAAAGTAGCGGTTCCTTTATCTGCGGCAACCACCAAATAATAATCATCTTCATCATGTCGAACGACATTTTCAGGAGGGACTAACTCGCCGTCAATAAGGTTGTCAGTCACATCCAGCAAACCACGAATAAAGGTTTTATAACAAGTAATGCCTTCTTTCATAAAAGCATCGCGATCGCCACTGGGTAACTTCTTAGCAACAAAGCCTCCTTTTGCACCCACAGGTACAATAACGGAGTTCTTAACTTGTTGCGCTTTAACCA
>Ga0209495_1002644_pt1 | contig 11556 bp, 9 predicted proteins | sample EN1Hudsemesocosm_FD_184629 | JGI IMG/M metagenome (GOLD analysis project Ga0209495, IMG submission 184629) | Methane-oxidizing microbial communities from mesocosms in the Hudson Canyon - EN1E Hudson Canyon (SPAdes) (version 2) | ecosystem: Environmental > Aquatic > Marine > Cold seeps | place... | reverse complement strand
CTTCGGGCTGACACCAACTTTAAGATCTCTCAAACAGATCACCCCAAATCACTGGGGCACCCTTTGACGCACCCAACGATTACCACCGATTATTCTGAAGCCTTGCTAGAGTTGATCACGCCGGTACATGCAACGCGAGAATCATTACTAAACCACCTTGAAGAAACACACAAATATATTGCCACAAATCTAGACGATGAAGTCCTCTGGGCAGGCAGCATGCCTTGTTATTTAGATGGGGAGGAAAGCGTACGTATCGCAGAGTACGGTGACTCTAATATAGGTAAATTAAAGTATGTATACCGTCAAGGGCTGGGTGTTCGTTATGGCCGGGTTATGCAGAGCATCGCAGGCTTGCATTTTAACTTCTCTTTAAGTGATACCTTCTGGAAAGACTACCAAGCTTCTTTGCAATCCAAACCTAAACAGTCATTGCAAGACTTCAAGTCAGAGCAATACTTTTCGTTAATAAGAAACTTCAGACGTTATTCTTGGATACTAATGTATCTTTTTGGCGCGTCTCCAGTAGTCGACCAGAGTTTTCTAAAAGACAACAAGCACAATTTAGATACATTTGATCAACTTGGTACCTACTTCAAACCTTATGCCACCTCTTTAAGAATGGGCGACCTGGGGTATCATAATAATGCTCAGTCATCGCTTGCGATTTGTTTTAATACTCTCCATAACTTCACCAGCACACTGGGTCATGCAATACATACAGCCTATCCGAAATATGAAGAGATTGGCATTAAGCGAGACGAAGAATTCATACAACTGAATACAAATATTCTTCAAATCGAAAATGAGTATTACAGTTCCATCAGACCAAAACGGACCATTCACTCAGGTGAAACCCCTCGACATGCATTAAATGAACGGGGTGTAGAGTATATTGAGGTTCGGTGCTTAGATCTAAACCCCTTCCTGCCTCTAGGTATCTCCGAAAAGCAGGTCGACTTCTTAGATACGTTTCTGATGTATTGCTTACTTAAAGACTCACCTTTTATTGATGAGTCCGAATGCCAATCTCTAGATAATAATTTCGATAAAGTAGTAAATGAAGGCCGAAAGCCTGGCTTAGAGCTTGAAAGAGGCGATAAGAGCATCGCCTTAAAAGTATGGGCTAATGAATTACTTCAAGATATGACCTCTATTACGGAAGTACTTGATCACCAGCACAGCGACCAACGTTACCAGCTGGCGCTAAAAGAACAGCTCAACAAAGTACAGCAACCAGAGTTAACGCCTTCGGCTCAAGTATTGTCAATCATGAAGCAAGAGTCGTTATCATGGTTAAATTTCACAGGGGAATTGTCCCTAAAGCATAAAGTGGCATTAAGTACACTTGATGAACCTACAGACAACTTTTACAAAAATGCAGCAAAGGTCTCATTTTCTCAAGCGAAAGCAATTGAAAATGAAGACACAGTTTCATTTAATATTTTCATGCAGGAGTACCAAAAAGAATAACTTTTATTACTTTGTATGATTATTGTGCAGCACTCGACAGTGGATAGAATTAAACTGAGAAACCAATCACTAAAATAGCCATTTAGTTTGTTGCCTCTGAGAGGCTATGTTAATTTTGTGTCAGTTCGAAACAAAAGACTTATTGTCTGCATACTTATTGTCACAGGCGGTTATTTTTTGTTTTTAGCAAAACGATAATATTGCATTAACGTATAAAAAATCAAAATGTATCTTATGCTTGTAGGAAGGCACTTCAGTCATTTATCTGATGTTTTATGAGATACAAATAAGCAATATTAATTATGTGGAAGCTCTGCTTTACCACTTTAAATAGCCGATCGAGACACTTACTGCAGGACGCATTAAATAATATATGTATTATATTTTGCATACGTCAAATAAAGTAAAAATGTGTAGCACGTAAACGCTGCATATTGTTTCAAAACGAACATGTAAAGTGCAAGGCAGCTTATTGAGAGGATACGCCCCATGGGCCAAGACTTTTCCTTATGCTGGGATATAGAAATGCTGAACAAGGCTTATCATCAAGGCTATATGGCTGGAGTGATGGGTATGGATAATGGCCGCTGCCCTTATAAAGGCGAAGTCATTGAGGCGGCCTGGGAAGCAGGCTGGGAAGACGGCGATGGACAATGCGAGCTTAAAAAGCCAGAGGATAAACTCGCCTCATGAAGCGTTAGATTGCTCAGTTCATTATCGTTGAACGACAAAACTTGTGAACATCAAGTCGTCAATCTGAACTGAGCCTGTTTCTTCCTCTAATACTTCTTTAACAATATTGAGTGCCTCAACTCTAATTTCCTCTTGCCCTGCTGATGACGAAATTCTGGTTTCAGGCTGCCTACTCAAAAGCATCACAATATGATGCCGAACCAAAGCATCATGATTCATCACATTTGTGACGGCACTATCACTAGAGGTTCGAATAGATACGTCAGCTTTCACAAATTTTAATTTCTTTTGCTTCGTACTTCCAAAATTGGTAACAAAAGAAGGTTTAAGATCATAATACTTAGAAATTGCGGGAGCCTTTTCTTCTACATCATCGTCTTCGGCCCAAGCAACACTAGCAAAACCTAAATAAAAAACAGTTATAAGTGTGATAAGTCTTACAGATATAATTTTCATTTTCCCTCAAGGAATTCGTTTCAACTGTCTCATTAGTATAGGCCGGAATATTCCTCCTGCAACAGCCCGAACGCGATTTCACATTAAATGGCTTTAATATAAAACTATTTACTCAACACTAACTCTAAGGAAAAATAGCCCTTAGGCGCTCTAAGAAAATGCTGCTGCTAAATAACCTTGAATTAGCCCATTTGAATCTAATATCTAAAGTCGGCGACGTTATTTGTTATTGTAGAACTCACATTAATTCAACCATTGAGAAATGCTATGCTCTTCCCAAACCCAAGACTAATTTTCTTGCTTATTTTCTTGGCCTGCTCAACGCTTTTAGCCAGTGCTATTTTTATGGAGCCTTTCAAAAGTATGAACCCCTGCCCTATGTGCATGATGCAAAGAGCCTTATTTATCGGCGTAGGTGTAGTGGCATTAATGGCTGTTATTCATGGAGCTAAACGTATCGGTGAAAATATTTATAGCACCATCATCGGCCTTATATCTCTTGGTGGGGCGTCTGTTGCGATTAGACAATTATGGCTACAAAGTTTACCAGAAGATCAAGTTCCCGCTTGTGGTCCAGGCATTGATTACATGCTTGAAGTATTTCCGATTTTAGAAGTAATCGAAATGTCTCTTCGAGGCACTGGAGATTGCGCGAAGGTTCAATGGACCTTGTTAAATATTTCAATTCCCGGCTGGAGCTTATTAGCATTTTCAGGTTTTGTTATTTTGGCAATCACTGTTTTATTTAATAAACGCGTTAAATAATAGTTGCGGCCTTGCTTCAAATTCGTTAGTTTCATAACTGTAAGTTTTTAGAAACATACAGTCAGTACAAAAAATAAATACTTAATTGTCTCAATTAAAAGTATAGAGAATCATCAAACAGAGTAGTTGAAAGGAAAAGGGGTTAATATGCTCGATAATTGCAAGAATGCAGCTGAGCGATGGGGTGGCGTTAGCGACCTGATAGATAAATGGCTTAAAGAAAGACAATTGTTAATAGTTGGTTTGTGTAACTTGTCTGTAAACCCAGGAAGTTCACAAGAAAACAAAGCAGAAAAATTCCAATCGTTCTGCCAAATATTGGTTGATTACGTTTCAGTAGGCCACTTTGAAGTCTACGAACAATTGATAACTGAAGCAGCTGAGTATGATGATGGAGGCTTAGAACTCGCCAAAAAAATCATGCCTCAAATTGAGAAATCAACGGAGATTGCACTCTCTTTCAATGACCGCTTCGATGACATTCATAAAGTAGACGATGGAATAGAAGGCTTGCTTGAAGAGTGTGAAGTTTTAGGCAAAACTTTAGAAGAGCGCTTTGAGCTAGAAGATACATTAATCGCCGCTTTGCACCGAGTACATAATCACTCCGCAGCGTAATCTTTCCCTCTATATATTATTGGGGAGCCTAGTCCTCCCCTACATGTTTTTTTCATACTCCCCACCATATTCAAAACCGCACGCTATACTAAGATAAGGCAACATTACTCTTTTATTGGCTAGGTGAATTGTGCAACAGTTAAAACACTTATTTCCTTTATTTCTTCTGCTGACACTTATGGCTTGTGCAGAAGGCCCTCTAAGCAAAAAGCAATTAGCCGTGCAGGGTTTGTTAAGTGCAGACCTAACACCGAATGGCAGTTCAGCTGTAATCGGCTCCATACATCATGGCGGTAGTTTCTGGAACTTAAAAAAGAAAGCACGTTTATTTGATTGGAATCATGCCAAAGGAGAAATGAGCTCTATTAGAGCCTCATCGGTATCAGGGGATGGTAGTAGAGCCGTCACTTGCGTCGAAGACAACATGGTTCTCTGGGAGACATCTACCGGTCAATATAAGCAATTCTGGCAATCTTCCAGCAGGATAGAAAGTATCTCGCTAAATAAAGATGGCAGCAGAGCCTTAATGGGGCTTAAAGATGGCACCGTAAGCTATTTTGACATGAATAAAGGCGCGCCTATTCATAACTTTAAACATAATGCTGAAGTACGTAGTACTGATTTAAGTGAAGACGGTTATTTAGGTATTACCGGGAGCGACGACAATACCGCTAAAATATGGGATCTCAAAACAGGTAAAGAACTTCATACTATCAAATTAAAAAATCAAATTAAAACGGTTGCCATATCGCCTACAGGTAAATATGTTTTTACCACAGCCCAGCGAGAGGACGCTATTGTCTGGAATACTCAAACAGCAAAAAAGAAACTTAAACTCAAAAATAGATATACAAACTATACAACAGCCACGTTTTCAAAAGATGATAAGCATTTAATATTGGGTACATTTCAAGGTGAGATCAAACGCATCAGTATCAAATCCGGCAAAGAACTTAACACATGGCAGGCCAGCCCTAGAAAATCATTTGGCGGTGCATCCAGTAAAGCCATAATCGCCTTAGCAGTATACAAAAAGAAAGTCACCGCGCTCACCTCTGATGGAATGATGCAAACCTTCAAACCTTAATGTGATTCTCGTGTAGAATATAATTTTTTACATGTTGAGGTGCATGCATGACCCGCTTAGTTTTATCTATCTCTATCATTTTTCTATTAATGGCCTGCGATGATAGCAGTGTCACTTACAAATCAAGTGATTTAAGTGATGCAAATGTCTACCTTTCCTCCAGCCCATACAGCGATGTAATTGCCAATTGTATTCGCGCTACTTCTGAGGGTGATTTTTGTACCTTGGACACCTTACCCTTCCTAGGCATGGACACCTCAAATCCAGATATTTCTGACATTATGAATCGTGTTGTCGTTTCACATGATTGGATGGGAGAACGATTCCAAGAAGTATTATCTGCCTTACCAATCAAAATGCTTCCACTCTTCAAAGCCGTCACTGCCATTGTGATTGATGATGACATTCGACCTGCTTATTACACCCGAAGTACGGCAGCCATTTATCTAGACCCTGCTTATTTATGGTTATCCCTGAGTGAAAAACGTTCCATTAACCCTAAAGAAGATTTCCGTGCAGGGTTTGCAGACGACTTAAACTTCAGCGCGCTATTTAGGTATGTAAAAGACGGAGATTATGCTTTTGAGTATGGTGACTTATCAGATAACTCCACACGCCAACTGGAAGATATCACATTACTTTTTTCTCGCTTACTTTTGCATGAACTAGCCCATGCAAATGATTTTATGCCGCCCAATAGCTTCCTAGGGCTAAATACACACAATACACCATACGAAGAAATATCCGATCGAGAAGCGACATGGGTTTCTACCGGATTAAATAATTTTTCACCATTAAATTCAGAAACCATGTTCTCGTTAGCTCAAGTCATGCACCACGGAGAAAAAGCCACAAATACTCAAAAAGACTTGAGAGCAAGCGAGGTCGGCGAGGCTTTTGAACCCGACGGCGCAGCATTTACGTATGCATATGCCTCTCAATTTGAAGACGTAGCTATGATGTTTGAGATGAGTATGATGAACTACTTTTATAATGTTGATGCTGAGGTAGCTTTTACCACTGTTGGCTATTTTTGCTATGAACGTCTAATTGAATGGGGCACACTAAACCGAATTGGCGAAAGTCATGTTAACAGCCGCGCTGAATTTATCACGACTAACATACTCAACGAAATTAGCTTCGATACTTTTTTCCAAGATTTTGCTGCACCAATACCCACTAGTGGAGACTGGTGCCGCCCCACATCAGAAGGGTCCTCTGCCACAGTCAAAAGTAACACTACGAAAAAACCAAAATTAGTACCCAAAGAAGACTACCTAAGACCTTATTTATGAAATATCACATAAAAACATTAGTCCATTGATGTCAGACTTTCTTGCTGGGTATTTTCAGTTTTGTGACGGTCCGGAATAAATATAGTGTCTATTGCATCATTTTTTCGACCTAATTTTCTCCGCACATAGCCGCTGATATTTGCCCCTAACACCAGCAAGCAAGGTGTCAACAATAGAGTTAATACCGTTGCAAACGTTAATCCTCCCGCGATGGATGTTGCTAGCTGCGTCCACCATTGAGTGGAAGGCGCACCGAAGGTGACTGCACGATTCAATAAGTCTATATTCATCGACAAAACCATCGGAATTAAACCTAAAATTGTTGTTCCTGCTGTTAGCAGAACAGGCCGCATACGTAACTCACCGGTAATAGCGGCAGCAGCAAATGGCGAATAGCCTTCTTTAATATAAAAATTATAGGTGTCAATCAACACAATATTGTTATTCACCACAATTCCAGCTAACGCGATAATACCTAAGCCAACCATGACAATACCAAAAGGTTGAGCGGTAACCATAAGCCCAATTAACACACCTGCCGTTGAAAAAACAATCGCACTTAAGACCAAAAAGCTTTGATAAAAGCTATCAAATTGGGTCACAAGAATAAGTAACATTAAGAATATCGCTAACATAAAAGCATTCGCTAAAAATTCTGCGGTTTCTTTTTGGTCCTCATCTTCACCTTTTACATTTACCCGAACATCAGGCTGCAAATCAGATTGCTTCATTAACACTTGCAATGACTGTAAGCGCTCATTCACCAGCTGACCTTCTTCAACATCAGCCTGAATAGTAATCACTCTCTTGCTATCAACTCGTTTGATGGTGCCAGTTTTTTGAGCGGGCTCCAAAGCAACAAAATTACTTAAGGGGACCATACCTTTTGATGTTTGGATGCTAAAATTTTCTAATTGATCCAGCACTCGATCCTTATGAGGAAAACGAATATTGATATCTATTTCTTCATCCGCATCATCAGGACGAAAGTCCGCCACACGAAAACCATTGGTAATCATTTGCACCGCACTACCAATCAACGCTACGTCAGCACCATAACGAGCTGAGGCTTCTCTATCTACGTTTAAACGCCACTCTATACCGGGCAAAGGCCGATTATCTTCAACGTCCTTAAAACCCCCTAAGTTATCCATTTTTTCTCGAATCAATTCAACCGTCTCATCAATATGCTTAGGGAATAAGGCACTGATCTCGAGTTCGATGGGCTTACCACCAGAGGGCCCGCTTTCGGCCTTCCGAAACTCTAGCTGTATACCGGGTATATTTTGAGTATTTGCCTTCATTTCCTTAAGAATCTCAGCAGCAGGCCTTCTAAGTTGCCAATTGATAAACTGAAACTGAATTGAACCAATGACATCTTCTGCTACATTACTGTCTGCTTGATTAAATGAACGCGCATAGATTGATTCCAGCTCATTCATTCCATAGAAATGTTTCTCTACCGATTTTAATAATTGATCTTTTTCATAAACAGATAAATCGCCTCGAGCATGAATTAATACTTGAGCCGATTCAGGTTCAGCCTCTGGAAAAAATTCGACACCTTTGCCGAATTGAAAATAAGCAACATAGGTCAATATAATAAACGACAGCGCCACACCAAGTGTTTTTGCAGGATGTTTAAGAAGAACCTTTAACAATTTCAAATAGGACCCGACGAAGGGAGAAGACTTTACTGTTTTTGTTACGCCCTGAGGCTTTGGCTTTCCGCCTAACCAAGAACCTAGAACCGGCAAAAATATCAATGCAACACTCAAAGACGCAAGCAAGCAAATAATCACCGTGATCGGCAAAAATTTCATAAATTCACCCATTACGCCAGGCCAGGCAATCAATGGAAAAAACACCGCCAAGGTCGTTGCGGTCGAAGCAATGATAGGCCAAGCCATCCTTTTGGCCGCTTGTGAATATGCGCGAGCGGAATCCATTCCTCTTTCTTGATTACGCGAAGCAAGCTCTGTCACCACAATAGCGCCATCTACCAACATTCCTACCACTAAAATAAGGCTGAATAACACCACCATATTCAGTGTAAAACCAAGAAAATTGATGATCAGTATGCCTGTTAAAAAGGAGGCAGGGATAGCCAAACCAACCAAGAGAGCAGACCTTAAACCTAAAGCACCGATGATCACAATTAATACCATGACGATCGCGCTAGAAACATTATTTTGAAGGTCTTGTAACATATCAATGATTTGCCCTGACTTGTCCAGGATGTAGGTGTGTTTAAGCGCGTCTGGCCAAAATTCTCTCTTTTGGTCAACAATGGCCTTAACCTGCTCAATCACTTCGATGATATTTGCACCGACCCGCTTCTTCACTTCAAGTGATAAAGCCGGTTCACCATTTACGCGAGCAAAACCAATGGGATCTTTAAAGGTGCGTCTAATCGTCGCGACATCCCGAAAGCTCACCACCGTATCACCTACAATTTTGACGGGCAGGGCTAAGATATCATCAAGGCTTTCAATGACACCCGGCACTTTTAAAATTTGCCTTCCATGCCCATTATCAATTGCGCCCGCGGCAATTAGTTGATTATTACGATTAACAATAGAGAGAACGCTTTCGAAGTCGATGTTGTAGGTTTCCAACACCAAAGGGTCAACGATGACCTCAAGCACCTCATCACGATCACCACCAATTTCAACCTCCAAAACACCCGGTAGCGCTTCAATATCATCCCTTAAATCACGCGCAATTCTAATCAGATGTCTTTCAGGAACTGGCCCAGCCAAACTCATACTTAACACAGGAAATAAGGCGACATTAACCTCATGGACTTCAGGCTCATCACTTTCAGCAGGTAGCTTTACCTTGGCTCGATCTACTTTCTCTCGCACATCCTGCAGCGCTTCAGTGCTATCAAAGCCCGCATCAAACTCCAAGGTAACAGAACCATGTCCCTGAGAAGCAACAGAACTCATTTCTTTGATGCCCTCTATAGACTTAAGCTCTTTCTCTAAGGGACGCACCAAAAGACGCTCTGCATCATCAGGCGATATCCCCTCATGGGAGACTGAAACATAAACAATCGGAATAGCAACATCAGGTTCCGATTCTTTTGGAATAGTCAGATAAGCGAGTACTCCTGAAATGAGTAAAAAAAATAGCACTAACATCGTAGCGCGACGCTTACTAATCGCCCAATCAATCAAGTTGGCTTTATTATCTTTCATTCAATCATCACTCTACAGAATCAGAAGGGGCGATATCTGAACTAGATACAGCCGATTCAAATACCGGGTTTACTTCATCGCCTCCCGAAACAAATCCCTGCCCTGTTGTAATCACGGTAAAATCATCCGGTAGACCGGTCAGCCAAAGACCATCTATTTCACTTCGAATAATTTCAACATCACGGCTGATCACCCGGTTTTCTTCCGTAATACCTTTTACCTGAAGCTCCCCCAAACTATTTAAGTCCAATAAAGCTGGCGATAATTTATGCGCTGAAATTTGACCTAATTTAATCGTGACACGCGCACTTAATCCGAAGTATTTAAGTTTCTCACGATTGACTGCGATCGCCTCAACTCTAAATGTTCGTGTGCCAGAATTTGCCGCACTGGATATATAGGAAATCTTTCCGCTAATTTTACGCCCATCGATTAATTCTGCTTCAACTTCTTGACCTATACGCAGCTTCGAAACATGCTGTTGAGGAACATCTGCACTAATTTTGATATGAGTATCATCAATTAATGTGGCCAGCGGGTCTCCATGTGAAACATAGTCCCCCAACTCAACATGAAAACCATTCAAAACACTTTCAAAGGGTGCCGATATAGTTGTTTTACTCACTTCTACTTCTATTTGTTTTACCTCTGCTTTAGCCGCAAGCACTTTTGTTTCGTACTCTTTCAGCTGATGACTCGACAATAGATTCTTTTGTTTCAATTTCCGACCAGATTCTCGATTGAGTTCACTAAGAACCAACTCTGCTTTAGCCTTTTCCAGTCGCGCATTTAAATCGCTCAAATCTAAAGCCATTATAAAGTCGCCGGTAAAAACGCGAGCACCCTTTACCACTTCAAGCCGAGTGATCTTACCGCTTAATTCAGCTTTTACTTCAATTTCTCGGTTTGCTTCAATCTGCCCTTTCAAAAAAATACTGTCATCTACTAATTGAGCAACGCTGCTTTTGACCTTAACTTTCATGGAAGTAGAATTAGATTCATTACGCTTGTCTTGCGGTTCTGTACTGGCTGAAGACGGAGTAGCATGCAAACCCGCACCCGACAAAGTCCAGATAACAACAGTGATTGCTAGAACAATAGATAGTACAAGAGATCGATTCATTCTTAACCCAATTTGACGAAAGGAAGGATAACAAGGACTAAGGATACCTGAAATTCATTATATATTCTGTGACTGCCAGTCATTTTTTATGATTTTTCACAAAGACTAAATACAAAAAATCATTTAATAGCATGAAGTTAACCCATTACACTCTCCACTGGAATAGTGGATTTCATGCAAAAAAAAACCTCGCGGGTCAAGGCGAGGTTTTTTTGAATAATAACAAAAAGCTTATTTTTTCTTTTCTACTTCAAGCAATTCAACATCAAATAATAACGTTTCATTCGGGCCAATCGAACGATTGCCATTTGCACCGTACGCTAGATCTGAAGGAATAAATAACTGCCATTTTGATCCTGAAGGCATTAACTGAAGTGCTTCAGTCCAGCCTGCGATCACACCATTAACAGGAAAACTAACCGGCTCGCCTCTATCAACAGAGCTATCAAATACTTTACCGTTAATCAAAGAGCCTGTGTAATGCACTTTAACAACATCAGTTGCCACTGGTTGAGTACCTTTACCTTCGGTTAAGATTTTGTACTGAAGGCCGCTTTCAAGTGTCACAACGCCTTCTTTTTCTTTATTTTTAGCCAGGAATTCAACACCTGACTTTTTGTTTTCATCACCGGTTACTTTAACTTTTTCCATTTGCTGCTGCTGAAGATTCCTTTGATACTCTGATAGAATATCGCCAGACTCCTGATCTGTAAGCAGTTGCTTTTTACCGTAAAAAGCATCGGTCAAGCCTTGGATGAAAACATCAACATTTAAATCAGGAAGATCCTGAACCATACGTTTCCCAAAAACCATCCCAAAGCTGTAACTTACTTTCTGGTCTTC
>Ga0209495_1002638_pt1 | contig 11563 bp, 9 predicted proteins | sample EN1Hudsemesocosm_FD_184629 | JGI IMG/M metagenome (GOLD analysis project Ga0209495, IMG submission 184629) | Methane-oxidizing microbial communities from mesocosms in the Hudson Canyon - EN1E Hudson Canyon (SPAdes) (version 2) | ecosystem: Environmental > Aquatic > Marine > Cold seeps | place... | reverse complement strand
GTGTTGGCTGATTTAGATAAGGTGTTAGATACTTTTTTAAAGACACGGACAACGGTTGGTGCAAGAATGCGTGCTCTGGATGATCAGGAATTGCAATCTGAAAAGTTTGTATTGGATATTAAAAGTACATTATCTGATATTAAAGATCTTGATTATGCAGAGGCTATCGGTCGCTTTAATATTGAACAGACTGCTTTGCAAGCCGCACAACAGGCATTTTCCAGGGTGCAGAGCTTATCTTTGTTTAATTTTTTATAAAGCTTATTAAATAGCATGGCTGGGGTGAGATAAGCTAACCCCAGCATCTTCCTAAAATGAATTACGGATAGATAACCTTAGGTTCAAAATTGGCCGCTGGATATTTAGGGTCGAATGTAGATTTTTCAGCTGTTGAAGCTGCACTACTTTTTGCTGCAGAGGCATCTACATAAAGTACTTTTGGTTGGAAGTTTGCTGCCGGGTAATTAGCGTCAAATGTAGATTTATTTGCATTAGCCGTTGATTTTGCAGAATCATCCGCAAAAATCACTTTAGGTTCAAAGTTAGCAGCCGGGTATTTACTTTCAGCAAATGCCGTTAAGGGGCTAGAGATAATACCTGCGATTAGAAGTCCTAAGATCTTGTTTTTCATTGTTTAATAATTCCAGTAGTTAAACAGTATGCGTGTGTATTCTCAGTGTTGTTACCATTTAATGGTATTAGTTATTTGCCATTAGTTCGGAAAAGACACAAAAAATAATTAAAGGTAAACCTTCGCGCCTAAGTATCGTGTATTTTTTTTTACACTGCAACTTTTTTATGGATAAACCTTAGGCAACTCGCAATAAAAAATCCCTCCACCTTGCTGGCCTTTTTGTCCCTGCTCAAACAAGCTCAATCTTTACGTAGCTTGCTATGCAGCTGTTGCTAGCTCGCTGAAGACAAACAAAGCCCCCGCCAAATATCGGACAATTATTTCTTTCCAGCTCCCTTAGCTCTTCCTTCTAAGTAACAAAGATTAATTTAACTTATTGTTATACTTAGCCCTTCCTTCAGAAAGCGTCATCTTGGCATGGAGGCCGAGATCCAGTGACAAGGATGTTAACGGTGCTCATCGTTGAGTGACCGAATCACCTACATGTGCTCTGGATACTAGCGATCCTTGCCAGTATGACGATTGACGTGGTATTAATTATTACTCCTAACTGGGTGACCGCCACGGTTTAAGATGCTGATTACCCATAAGCTTCAGCCAAATGCAATACACTGGATACCAGCAGGGATTGCTGGTATCCAGTGTATAGGGATGTACGATCTGAATAATTGTAGATACTTGTTTATACAATAGCCCCCATCCTTGGATCCTGGGTCTCGGCAATCCCTGCCGAGATGACGTATAACAGTTGAATCGGTGTTTTTGTACATTGGCTGAAATTCGTACGTAATCAGGTAGCTCTTTAGAGTGCTTTATTAGCGAGGGGGTTGAAATAGGTTTCTGCTTTTAAAACTGCCTGTCTGAAGTGTATAAATAGAAAAAGTATTGATTTATAGTTCGATAGGTGTTTTTATATCGGAATAACTTTATTACTAGCCTTGTCCTTAAGGAGCGAGGATTAAATAATACCCGCTCCTAAGCAAATCTTATCTGAGATAAATAGCTGTTTTTTTATGGCTATGTCTGCGTTAAGTGTGAATTTTAATTTACTTTGCTCCCAAACCCTCTCCTGATGGAGAGGGTTTGGGAGAGGAGAAAATAAAAGGTATGCAATCCATTATATCTTGATTAACAAGAGAATCTTGAAGAAGAGAATTATTTGAATTTCTCCTCACCCGGCCCTCTCCATCAGGAGAGGGCTTTAAGAGCTCGTTCATGTTATTGAATTCCATTTTTCAACACTTGACGGTGACATAGCCTTTTTTACTTTCCACTGATTATGGAACAATTGTGCAGCAAGAAGTTTTTGAAGGTCTTAAATCTATTCCATTTCTGTCAGAATTAGCTGAAGAAAAGTTGTTTGAATTAGCGGCGCTTGCTAAGAAAAACTCATTTCCAAAACATGCCTTTATTATTTCAGAAGGAGATGAAAGCAATTCTCTGTATATTCTGTTGTCGGGTAGGGTGCGTGTGTTTTCTAGTGATGAGCAAGGTAAAGAAGTTACCTTATTAACTCAAACCTCTATCTCTTACTTTGGTGAGTTGGCTTTGCTAAGTGAGGAGCCTAGATCAGCCTCAATTGTAACTTTAGAGAAAAGTTATTGTGCGATCATTGCTCAGACAGATTTTAAGCGGTGGCTGTTAAATCATCCAGAAGTTGCCTATGGTCTGATTCAGGATCTGGCTGGAACTGTCAGAAGGCTTACAGATAAGGTAAAGCAATTAGCTTTATCTAATGTTTATGAAAGAACAATACAGACCTTACAGCAAATGGCTGTCATGGAAAATAATATTCCAGTCATTAAAAATAAACCAACTCAGCAGGAATTGGCCAATATGGTGGGGGCTTCAAGAGAAATGGTTAATAAAATCATGAAAGAGTTAAGTAAAGGCGGCTATATCGTCATTGAAAAGAAATCCCTTAGAATTGAACGTAAGTTACCCGCTTCCTGGTAGGTTCTCTATTCTCGGACAGGCTCCCGAGAATAGAGGACCTACTACGGAAAAAGCCCTCGTGACGGTTTCTATTCTCGGAAAGGCTCCTAGAGTAGTGAGTTGATTTCTGGGTGTTGAGTTAACAACTGTTGCCGAAAACGTTCGATTTTTTCTTCATTATCTCGTTCTTCTCTAGCAATGTTAACCTCAACTTCACTCACGACGGACATGGGGGCAGCAGAAAGAAAAATCAGTTTATCAGCTAGTGCAATGGCTTCTCTAAGGTCATGAGTCACAAATAAAATAGTATGTGGGCGTTGTTGCCATAACTTAATTAATAAACCTCTAACCTGGCGCGCAGTTGGGGCATCTAATGATACAAAGGGTTCATCCATTAATAGAATGTCTGGATTTATAGCAAAGGCTCTAATAATAGCGATGCGTCGACTCATACCTAAAGATAGATGTTCAGGGTAGCGGTGCTGAATATCGCTTAACTGCATGGTGTCGAGTAATGAATCGATAATATCGGGCTGAGGACTGTTCAGTGCCAGTTCAATATTCTCTCTAACGGTACGCCAGGGCAGTAGACGAGGGTTTTGAAAAATATAGCCAATATTGGGTTTGATATGATGCTGAGCTAATGCTATTTCACCTTGGTAGTCAGTATCCAGATTGGCAATGATATTTAGCAGGGTTGTTTTGCCGCATCCTGATGGTCCAACTAAACAAACAAATTGATTCTCTGGCAAGGTTAATTTGAGATCAGAGATGGCGATATGCTGGCGAGAGTCGGCTGTGGTGTAAGTCTTGTTTTTGATATCAATATAAATATCAGTCATCGTTTCCACCGTAGTGCTTTTTTATCTATGGGTTTTAGCACAAGAAATTCTATCGCCTGGATCACCGCAATAAAGGCAACCGTATAAGCCAGAATACTCGCCACATCAAATAATTGAAAAAATAAATGTAATTGATAGCCCATGCCATCACTACGACCTAGTAATTCAACAACCAGAATAATTTTCCAGATTAAGGCTAGGCCAGACCGTGTTGCAGCCATAACAAAGGGGTGTAATTGTGGCCATATCACATGTAAAAAAGTTTTCTTTTTACCAAAGTGATAACAGCGGGCCATTTCCAGTAAGTCTCTGTCAAGCGCTCTGGTGCCTTCTCTAATAGTGACGATCACATTGGGTAATTTATTAATCACAACGGCTAGAATCGCTGCAGACTCGATCAGACCAAACCAGACATAGCATAAAATAATGGTGACTAAGGCGGGGATATTTAAAAAAATCACCAGCCAGTTATCAAAAAAAGCATCCAGTTTTTTATTTCGACCTAAGGCGATGCCAATGGCACAGCCTAAAAACATGGCAATGGAAAAGCTGGCAACTAAGCGTAATAAAGTGATGCCTAAATGATGGGGAAGTTGCCCCGATTCAATTTCCAGCCAAAATACCTCTAAAACTACAACAGGGCTAGGTAAAGTATTGTCGTTAATAAAGACCGCTAATCCTTGCCATAATGCGATTAATAAAATAAATGATAATGTCGGCAGCGTTTTGTCAGATAGCTTCATCGTTAGAGCGACTCATCATTCCAAAAAGTGCCTGCTTGTATGGTTTCAGCATTTCCTGTCAATTTGTTCTGACTGAATTTTCGTAATAGGCTGTAAATTTTAGCCGCTGCTAACTGTTCATTATTGCCCCATTGTTTGATGCGGCCTGAGCAATAACGTTCACGTAAGATGTTTTGTGTCACAGTGTCTTTAGCTTTAGTTAGCGGAACAATTACTTGCCATGCTTCATCTGATTGGCAAACTAAATTTTTAGCTTGTTGAGTGGCGTGTAGAAATTGTTTAAGCGTTTGTTTATTTTGCTCTGCCCATTGGCGGTTAAAAACATAGCCCAAGGTAGGGACTTGTTCTTTTATACCTAATTGTTGCAGGATTTCTTTTCCATTAATCAACTGTTTATAAGCTTTCGCCTCAAGTCGTGCAGCAAAGTGCCAGTAATTAATCACCGCATCAACACGGCCATGAATGAGTTGCTGGTTTAATAGAGGGGGGGCGCCATAGGTCTTTTCTACCGATGTATTAAGGTTTATCTGTTTTTGTTGATTAGCTAAGGCTTGCAACAATAACCAGTTTTTATCCAGTTCGCCTCCTGCGATACCTAATTTTTTACCTGCTAAATCAGCTAATGATTTAATGGCAGAATTTTCTGCAACAATTAAAGCACCCGCTGTTGTTGAATAAGGATAAAAGCTAAAGTCTGATCCTGTAGATCGCATGCGGGAAACCCAAATCCAGTCAGATACAATCATATCGACAGCGCCTGATTGCAGTGCAATTTTCCCCGCTTGAGAGTTTGCAACCGGGAGAATCTCCAGTTCAAAACCAGCATCAGCTAATAAATTTTGCTTTTTTACTGTGTTTAATTCCCAGTTAACGGTACCAAAGGCCAGCACAGCCAGTCGAAGTTTTGTTTTTTCAGCAGCATAGCTCTGAGATGAAAGTAATAAAGCACAGCTGAGCAGAATCAGTTTAAATTTCATACAGGTGTTGGTTAAGAAAAGGCTAAATCCACCTATTTTAGCTTTACCTTAGAGTAGATGCGAGGATGATTGTTAAATTATGCTGAAATCTGGTAAATAGTTTGGTTTTAAGTGGTTTTTAGGCGTGGGTTCCCGAAATAAACCTGTGAGTTGATGGTGTGGGTAGGCATTTTCTTGCTTATGTCTGCTCACTACAGAGCGTTGTTACTCTCTTCTTTGAAAGACAAGTCAGGATCTTGGCAATTGCTCCTGCATAATCCACATGGAAGTGGTGAGTACAAATTTGCAAGAGTCTATATCTGTCCATGTAGTCGTCTCGAGTTGCCGATCATTGTCGATGACTAAGATGCCATGCGCTCATCGCGCTTAACACTTGGGGTTACCTCCGTCTGCCCGATGATTGCTAGCGGGTGGTTGAGCTACCTTGCCAGAACGGGCTTTTCAGCCCTTGGAATTATCGACCTTACTCGGCCGCACTCCATGATTTACTCTTTTTTATTGCCATTTCAAGCTGGCCCATGACTTATGTGCTTTGAAAATCATCTTTGGCCAGTTTAAGAATCATTTCATTATTTTTATTTTTAATACAATACCCATTCTTTCCATTTCGCTTTACTTCATACATAGCTTCATCAGCCTCTTTAATCATATTTTCAAAACTCTTTCCCTCTTTACCTATAGAGTTGGAGATGCCAACACTTATACCGACATTGATTGTTGTATTTTCATCGATAACCATGGGTTCTTGAATAGAACTGACAACTTTTTCAGCGATGCTGTCTATTTTTTGTTGTGCGTTCATATTAAATAAAATAATAATGAACTCATCACCTCCTAAGCGACAAACCACATCAGTTGAGCGTATGCAAAGGGATAAGCGATCAGCAGTAATCTGTAGTACTTTATCTCCTGCAACATGACCATAAGTGTCATTTGCCTGCTTAAAGCCATCAAGATCCATCATCAGAAAAAAACAACTATTAAAACCAGCCGCCTTTTCAAAAAAGGCCTGGGCTGCTTGTCTGCGTAGTAATCCAGTTAGAGGGTCATGTTCTGCTTCATGTTGTGTTGCCATTTCTGCTTCGACACGACTAGTGACATCAAACAAAACGCCTTCAAGGTGTATCTGCCCTGATCGATCGGTTATTTTAGAAATTAAACAATGAACCCAGACAGGGGGGGCATTTTTTTGCTCTGCAAGAACAAAGTCTTCTGATTCTAATTCACCTGAATCAATCGCTTTATTAAGTAATAAATCAAATTTTTCACTGTCTTTGATAAAACTTGAAAATATAAATCGTTGTTGCTCAGTTAAATCTTTATTATCTACAGGAAGATGTAAAATGCTGCTAAATGTAGCGTTTGATGTCAGTAAATAGCCTTCTAAATCAAGTAAAAACAATCCTGCACTGGACGAGTTATACATATGACGAAGCTTTTGTTCCATCTGTTCAATGTCTTCCCTTAATTTATGCTCATTATTAAACTCATCATCCAGAACAGTCAGTAAACTATTAATATCCGTCCTTAACCGCCCCAATTCATCATTTGTATTGTTCTTTAGAGGCGAGATACGGAATTTTTCACCGAGCTTGATTTTATTAAGCGTGTTAGATACGGTAGTCAATGGCCTGGAAATATATTTCTGCATTACCCATAGAATAACCAGTGCAGTAAATCCAATAAGGAAAAAGGAACTTATAATATTAGAAACCGTATCGTACTTAGCTTCCGTCAAGCTATATAAGGCACTAGGTTGAATCGCTATATGTCCAATAACTTCCTCAGTATCAAACAGCGAATAAATGGGGCGAGAAAGCAGTTGCGCGGTATTTGATTTATTGTTTTTTGACTGATCTAAATTAAACCCTTCTTTGCTGGATATTATTACCTTATGGACAATGTCGTTCTTTAATAGTCCTTTTAAGACATCTCTTGCAATTTGTTCGTTTTTTGAATAAGCAGCAACCTCAACAGTATCTTCAACAGTATCCAGCAATTGATTAAGCATGCTTAGCGTATTTATTTTTGAACGCTCATATTGAATAAAAAATGATAGCAAAGCAGCCAGCAACAAAAGCACAAAAGCACTCCAGGAAACATAATTTAATAGCTTATGATTTATACTTTTAAACGGTTTAGGGGTCATTCAAAAATATATAATGGTTTTACTTGTGATTCATTCATTTTGTCTCTGTTAATATATGATATGGCTCCTTTACCTTTTTTAACAGCAATAATAACAGCCTGTTGGTCTGGCATCTTTGACGGCGGTGTTGAATGCCCACTAAAGGTTAATCTTGCCCAATAGGCATTGATTTGTTCAATAGGTCGATGAGTTAATTTTTGATAAAAACCTTTTCGTAAATCAGATGCATCAATAGGCACGGCTCGTACACCATTTGAGAAAAACCGAGTGCGCCCCATAAAAAACTCTTGCACTTTCTTTTTTGTCATTGTTGGTATGTTATTTTCCAGATTGCCAATGACAATAATTTCAGCATGCAACTGAGAGCTGAAAACTGAAATAAGTAATAGTATTATAATATTTTTTAACATTACTTTTTCCTTAGAAAATAAAATCGAAGCCGAAAGAAATAACATTAACGTTATCAGGAATTTTTCTAGAGGCGGGTTTTTGCCATAAGCTAGCCCCATCATCAGCAAGCCAATAGTGGCTCCATTGTGCTTTGAATGCTACTTTAGGATGCAGATCCCAGCGTAAGCCCAAAGATAATGACTGTTCATCTGTGCCATTATCATTGATAGCTGAATCAGTAGCTTGTTGTAAAGCTATCAATGCCGGAACAGGAAACCGGACATCTGGAACCTTGTGTTTTTTATGAAAAGAATGGCTGATCCCATAAAGCGTATATAAGGTTAGAGTAGAAAACCGTCTCCCAATACTCAGATATGCACTGGCAACATCAGGATTAAATATGTTTTGGGTATCAATATAAGATGCTTCTGTATGAACAAGCCAGGTACCGTCGTCATAAGTTGTCCCAAGCGAGATAAAATGAAGATTGCTATCTTTTACGGATAAAAGTGGTGTGAGATCACTAATACCAGGAATCACAGAATTAGTTAGCGGATCATTTATCGCTGCACGCAATGTTTGTAACTGTATTTCTTTTACTTGTCTTATATAGGTATAACCTACTCGAGTTCGCCAGTTTTCAGATTCATAAACAATATTTGCACCCGCAATAGGCCCTTCCAGCTCCAAATTCGCATATTCTTCTGAAAGGTTTGTCGAGGTATAGCCTGCAAAGGCTTTCAACGATAAATAATCATTTCCCAATGACAAAAATTTTGTCACATCAATCCCATCGTAATGGGTGATTGGGATGTTCGAATAAAATTCATGAGGAGGACGCATCCATGGATAAGCATAACCGACATTACGGTAATCTGATAACAAGAATGAATCAGCGCCCATTCGTCCAAACCTAATGCTGGTATCCTCTGTTAAATACCAGCGTAAATAAACCGAGTCGAGATTTTGTTCAAGAAAATCACCCGCATGATCACGTAAAATAAATTGAGTTGAAGCCTGCAATGACTTGCTGATATCAACATCAAGCTGAATGCCTAAGCGAGAATCTGTCGATATCTCCAGCGATTTCTTGGCTTCCTGAGTTTGTGTTCGATTTCTATAAAAACCAATTTGATCGGTATCAGTACGGGTATACCCAATACTGCCAAAGCCTTTTACAGAAAAGGCAGGGTATTGATCTTCAGCTTCTACTACGGTGGCTATGAGTGATATCAGAAAAGTAAAACAAAAAAATGAAATTTTCTTTATCCTTCGATCATAACGCGTATTTTTTATTATGTTAATTGCTTTCATTTTATTCCATGTAATGGTCAAATGTTATTAGATCTTGATCTTCCAGTTTTTATGTTTTTTTACCTAGCGCGGACGGGCTCTAATAAATTTTTGATAAATTCGAGCAAAATACCCATTTGTGATTTTCTTTGTCGGCAGCCGACGGTACACTTGGGCAGTGTGTTTTCTATGCGAGTTGCTTGCTCAGGTTGAAGGAGAAGGCAATGGTCAAACAGCCGACTCAGAATCAGGCCTCGGCTTGATCCCTTTTTATCCAATTGTTTGGCCATACGCGTCCCCATCCTTCATAAAGCTTCCAATCCTCAAAGAAAACCTCTACAAGCCATCTCAAGGTATAGATTTGAATGATTTCTATTGTAAATCTCGAGATATTCATCGCAACTAGATGACGGCAGTCTCTTTCACCTTTATATTGTAGTGCAATAACAAATCTTTTTTTTTGCCATGTGCATTCACTTTTAAAAGCGCAATGCTGAGGGTCGTTTTGACTTCTTTGCCACCGCGCATTCGTAATGCCGCCGCTACGCTAGAATTGGTGATATTAAAACAATCTGTAACTACTCAGCGTAATTTGAAAATGCAGTCATATTCCAGCAATTCTCAATTTAAATAAATTCAATGACTTATGCTTAGATATGGCTTAAACACACATTTCTGAAATTTTAAATCATTACCTTCTAAGTAACAAAGGTTAATATTACTTATTGTTATACTAAGCCCTTCCCTCAGAAAGCGTCATCTTGGCATGGATGCCGAGATCCAGTGACAAGGATGTTAACGGGGGGGCATTGTTGAGTTACCGAATCACATCCCTGTGCTCTGGATACTGGCGATCCCTGCCAGTATGACGATTGACTTGGTATTAATGATTGCTCGTAGCGGGGTGTCCGCCACGGTTTAAAATGCTGATTACCCACAAGCTTCAGCCTTTTTATACAAGCCTTCCATGTCTGGATCAAGACATTCTTTACCGAGGTGGAGTGTGAAGCTTGCATTACTGCTGCTCTAAAATATCTGAGACTCGACCCTAAGCCTGTCTCTTTTTGTTTAAAAACCTAGCGTCAGATATTTTGTATAGACGTAGCATGCTAGGACTCTACGTATCTGGAAAACCTCAGTTGAACAATCAATTCTAACTTATTAATGAGATATCAACCACGAAGTACACGGAGAAGCTATTTATGTCTTACTATTGTTTTAAAATGGCTGAGGCTCATACGTAATCAGGTGAATTTATGGTTGCTCAAGCTTTTGATCTCATTAAGGACCGTGTATGGAATAAGCTCCCGACATTATAACGCTGGATTTTTGCTTCAGGTGGAATGAGATCATTCCAGCTGGAGTAAAAAGACCCGTTAGAAATCGGGAAGTTGTTTCATGCACGTTCCTAAGGGGAATATCGAGTTTAAGTAAGGACTGATACTAAACTAAAGAGAGTAGATGCGAGAATGATTGTTAAATTATGGTAAAATCTGGCAAATAGTTTAGTTTTAAGTGCTTTTTATGAGTGATTCCCCAGAAAAATCGCAGTTGGTTGACCGTTTTGGCAGAACAGTTGATTATCTACGTATATCCATCACAGACCGATGTGACTTTCGGTGCCAATATTGTATGTCGGAAGAAATGACTTTCTTGCCGCGTGCGCAAATTTTAACTTTAGAAGAAATAGAATATATAGCGCGTGCTTTTGCCGAATTGGGCGTTATAAAAATACGTATAACGGGTGGTGAGCCATTAGTTCGTCGTGGGGTGTTGGGCTTATTCGAATCAATTGGACAAATAGAATCGCTAAATGAACTGGTACTTTCGACCAATGCCTCAAAACTGGAAGAAATGGCCGACTCATTAAAAAGTGCAGGTGTTAAAAGAATTAATATCAGTCTGGATACGCTGGATCCAGTTAAATTTAAAGAAATCACCCGAACAGGTGATCTGGATAAGGTAGTGAAAGGGATTCAGGCTGCTAAACAGGCAGGTTTTGAGAGAATTAAAATCAATGCGGTTATTTTAAAAAATCGTAATCATTTAGAAATAATTGATTTGGTACAATTTGCCGTCGATAATGAAATTGATATCAGTTTTATAGAAGAAATGCCGCTGGGTGTGGTCAGTAGCCATGACCGAGCTGAAGTTTATTATTCCAGTGATGCTATTAAAGCCGATTTAGAAGAACACTTTGAATTACAAACTGTTGCAGATAATACGGGTGGCCCATCTGTTTATCATAAAGTGGCTGGCACTCAAACCAGGGTAGGTTTTATCTCCCCCCACAGTGCTAATTTTTGCAGTACCTGTAATCGAGTCAGATTAACCGCGGAAGGGCGATTATTACTTTGTCTGGGAAATGAACATTCGGTTGATCTGAAAAAAGTGATTAGAGCCAACCCAGGTAATATGGATAAGCTCAAACAAACCATTATTGAGGCAATGAAGATTAAACCAGAAAAACATGAGTTTGATTTGACAGAGCAGCCCATTATTTTAAGGCATATGAGTGCGACGGGTGGGTAATAAATATCCACAGACAGTAGGGTGGGCACTGCCCACCCTACGAAGATAAAAAAGACTTAAATTAAACA
>Ga0209495_1002635_pt1 | contig 11582 bp, 9 predicted proteins | sample EN1Hudsemesocosm_FD_184629 | JGI IMG/M metagenome (GOLD analysis project Ga0209495, IMG submission 184629) | Methane-oxidizing microbial communities from mesocosms in the Hudson Canyon - EN1E Hudson Canyon (SPAdes) (version 2) | ecosystem: Environmental > Aquatic > Marine > Cold seeps | place... | reverse complement strand
TTCAATTGCCCACTTTTAAATGTTCGATTTCAGCTACCATTTTTGGTATTTCATAAAAAGCGTCATCATCGTTAAATCGTAAAAAGTGATTAAATAAAACTATGCTAGCTCGTGTTCTTGGTAGCTGTTTAGGCCTATGAACACCTGATAAGACTATATCAGGGTTGCATATATAATCTCTAGCCACTTCCTCTAGCTTCGTAAGACTTAATTCGCCTAGCTGATTTTTTGACTCAACCTCATCTAAATGACTACTTTTGCAACTATCCTTGATAAGTCTAAAGCACTGGCTCGTAGAAAAATCTTTAAGTATTTTAGTGATTAAATCACTCCATTCTATCGTTATTTCAATTTCAAAACTGCATTGATGAGCGGTAAATTCATAAAATTCCAGACACTCCATAAGGGCGAAAAGAGTCCATTGTATTTTTATATCAGAACTCCATAATTCAAGCAGGGATAAGTCCTGATAGAATTTTTTTAGCTCAGATATACAATGAAAGTCTGTTGGAAAATTGATTCCCCAATTAACTTTAAAATTATTAATATTTTTTAACTTATTATTTTCAAGTAAAAAAGCCTTAGGATTAAAATTCTTGTGATAATAAATGAGCCCTTTATCAATTAAAGGCTTAAAAATATCATTATCTAATCCTGACGTAATATCTGGTGTGCGTGAAACCTCATATACTATTGTTGAATCAACTTTCTTTGCGGCATCAATCAGAACAGCAAGATGCAATAAATCTTTAAACTCTAGGGACTCACTACGATACGGCAAAGTATTGCGTGATTGCTCGTCGATAAACTTTGATATTATTGAGTTTCCCACGCATATTTTTTCATATGCCATTTCATAATGTAATCCAAGTGTGCCGAAATAATGCGACTGAGAAACACAAGATATACAAAATGGCCGGCCAAGTGGCGTTTGATTAAATGTTCGATCTAAAAAACGTTGAACAAGCTTCTTTTGACAAAATTCACAAACTTGATCATTAACGACAAATGGAAGTAACGAGACTATATCTGAATTATTTTGTAGATAATTTTCAGTTATTTTTTCAACATTGCCGCCCACGTAATATCTATCAACAATAATTCTAATAACAAAATCTTGTAAATGCGACACGGCTTCATTGCCGTAATAAAAAGTCATATTTTCTGGTAGCGTCATGCTTGTAAACCTAAAACTGTAACAATAATTTGAAGTAAAACATCTCTCAAACTTAAAAAAACGTGCCATGGGATAAAGCCAATCAAGTGGCTACGTTCAACACCATTAGAAAAATTTATCTCAAAAATAATTCCATTCTCTATAGCTACTTCGGGTTCTCACCCAGCTAATTCGCCCCTATAAACAGAAGTTAATTAAAAATATTTATAATTTTTTAACTATTCCAATAGGCACAAATACCTATAATGTAGAGTTATTAGTATTTATTTTTTATTTTAAATATTTCATGAAATATTTTTTGTAAGATATTTACAAGTAACTGATAATCCGAAATTTATTGAGATATCTTAGTTAAAAGTATACATGAGCAACAAATAAAACTCCACTTATATCGCGTCCTCTTTACTAGCGTCCCTTAATGTAACGTGTCTTTATATAAGCCAAACTTTTACTATAGCTTTTCAAAAATTACTGGTTTTTTTATGACTGATGAATACAACATTCTATTCGGGAAGCGCCTTGCCGAAATTCGCAAAGAAAAAGGGATTGCCCAAGATAAGCTAGCGTTAAATTGTGATATAGCACGTAGCTTTGTAGGTGAAGTAGAGCGAGGGAAACGTAACCTTTCGCTACGTAATATTTGTAAACTAGCGATTGGCCTTGGAGTAACAACTGCCGAGCTGCTGTCTTTAATTGATGAAGAAATTTTGAAAGAATCTCATTGAGGCTCTTTTCGCTATTTAAATTAAATAAATACTCAAACACAAAATATAGGTAAGTCATAAATTGCCGCAACTCTTGCGTTGGCATGGCAAAGCCCTTGTCTCATCAAATGACCATTTAATGAGACGGACCAAACAACCCAGTACTGACCAAATCATTTGCTCTTAAATGTATCATTTTCCCGTCTCATGTAATAAAACCTCATAATCCCGATGAATAGCAATAAAATGAGACTGCATTATGACTTTTACAAATTCTAATCAATTGATTGGTTATGCCCGAGTTAGTACCGACGATCAAAACTTAGATTTACAAATTGATGCCCTTATAAAAAGTGGATGCCAAAAAGAGCACATCCACTTTGACAAAGTATCAGGTGCAAAATCAGAACGGCCAGGACTTACAAAATGCCTAAGCTCCTTACAGAAAGGTGACACATTAATTGTTTGGCGACTTGACCGATTAGGACGTTCAATGCCTCATTTGGTATCCGTAGTTGAGGAACTAAAAGAAAGAGGTATTAGTTTTCGCTCCATTTGTGATGGTGCGATAGATACAACTACAGCATCAGGTGAGCTAGTGTTTAACCTTTTCTCATCGTTAGCCCAATTTGAAAGACGGCTAATTCAGGAAAGAACCAATGCGGGACTTAGTGCAGCAAGAGCAAGAGGGAAAGTTGGTGGGCGTAGAAAAATAAAGCCCTCCAACCCAAAGGTGGTTATGGCTAAAACTATGCATGAAGATAAAGGACTATCAATTGACAACATATGTAAGTCTTTAAACATTTCAAGGGCTACCTTTTATAGATACCTTCAAAAATAAGACTAAATTTAATGATTATAGGGTCGGTCTAATTTACCGAAACATTCAATCTGATATTAGATTATCAGTTAGTGAAAAAACGTAAATTATTTCACTGTGATAAGCCGGCTAAAAGTCATTTATTTTTCGGGGAAGCTACCCTATACCCGTACAAAGAATACTTACTTTGACCATATCCGTTAATTTCTCATTTATAACTGTTGCGACCTTAATAATTGCGGCATCTGAAGCTAATTTATTAATTGGAGAAAGAATGTCATCAAATTCATCCACACCAAGACAAGCAGAAGAAATTTTTATTAAAATACCATCAGCTCCCTGAAGGTTAACCCCCTTTAATAGCGCTGAAGAAAAGGACATTTCTATTGCTTTTTGTGCTTTGTTGTCACCAGAAGAAATCCCGCTGCCTATAGCACAGCGACCAGCCTTTGTAATAACCCCCTTTAAATCAGAAAAATCCAAATTTATTAACCCTTCCTGAGAAATAAAACCTATTATTTCTTGTACGGCATCCAAACATAATTCATTGAAAGACGCCCCCATGCTTTCAGGAAAAATAATAAAGGAATCCACACTACCTTTTATCTCACTAAGAATTGAATCCATAGCTGATGTAGCTAACGCTATTGTTAAAATATTGCGTTTTCTTGCTATTTTTGCCGCTTGTATGAGCTCATTAAGTGCATCACTTTCTGTCATAGCAGCAGTTAAAAATAATAAGTCTGTATCACTTATTTCTTCCTTAAGAACTGGGTCAGTTACACTATTTAACCGACCCAGTTTAAGGTTGCTATCTACCATATAATTTACTGCCGAATTACCTGCGGCTCCAAACCCCATCACTCTGATTGTCGGGCTATTTAAGTTTAATTCTAATAACTCATATTTCATATTTATCCTTTGTGCCCTACCTGAATCCAAAAGGGCAATTTATAATAATATTAGGAACAGAAATTACTTCACCTGCATATTTTCAACCCTTACAATAAAAATGGTATGTTTATTTAGCCTCATCAACATCAAAAAATACACAGGGTATATCTTAGAAAAAGTATCACAACGCTTTAATAAAAAACACTGTGATACTTCTTTTTTCTTAACTAATGTTACTAGCAACAACCTCACTTGTTGCTGCACCTGCAGAACTTGCAGCAGTGCCAATTGCTCTCGCTGCTACCAATACAATCTCGCCCGTTACTACTGTTGTTGCAATAACAGCCACTGTTTTCCAGGGCTTTCCACAGCAGCCTCGACTGCATACTCTGCGGCATCAATAACAGAACCTAATGGTCTGGCAACGATATCGCTGTACGCCACAATAGCTACTGCCTGATTTCATCAAGTTGCTATTAGTACAGTTAGGACCATCTCCTTACACACAAGTATTGAGAGCATTAAAAATCAATAGGTTACGAGATTGCATTATTTTTGTACAATTGCTTGGAGCCCTTTATTTTACTGACTTTGTCAGTTTTACTGCTTTTTTGTAAGTCATTGATTGTTAATAAACAAAAGGTTGTGTGTAAGGAGATGAGTTAGGACAGGTGATTTCTTGATAATATTTCATGAGGGAATTATGAAATAAATCACTTTCTTATTCTATTCTTCTCATGCTAAACACAGATTTAACCCATTACCAAGAACGTGTTAACTTTTCAATAAATCAGTAATGCTTTTATTATCTATACGGTAAAAATCAACTTCTTTATTAATTCCTACCTCACAAAAAGGGCATTGTACCCTATGTTGAGATCGTCTAATTTCATCAGCTATTTTTATTTTAGATAACCCATGATAAATATAAGAATACAAGCCCTTCCACTCGACATAGTCACTATCTTTAGTTGCTTTACCATTCTTCTTCAGAAACCTATATTCTCTAAAACCATATAGAAATATATTTTCTTCTTCTTCCGATAAGGTATTAAATGGCTTAGTAAAATCAAACAACTCTTCTGATTGAAACTTGCTAATAACCCTTTTAAAGGAAGGAGTAAAAACAAAGTTAAAAAAACCTTTTTCTAAAATTGATTTATTAGCATCCGCAATAATAATCTGTTTATCATATACCTGTTTTGTGCTTTCGCCATTACAATATTTACAGCTATTCAAATAGATATTAAATATTTTTTCATCAATGACAGGGCTACCAATAATCTTATCTTTTAAAGATATAAGTCGAGTACTAAAATGGTAGTTTTTGTTATTATACGTGATCACAATCCAGCCATCACCAAAGTTATATGCCGTTTCAATATCTTTTGCAGGTACTGTGAATTCCCACTCGTCATTTAGATAATCTTTGTTTTTTATATTAAACCCCAGATTATTCAAGTGTATAATTTTTCTTTTTTTGAGACTGAGAGGGACTTTTCTATAAGTAAACAGCTCATAGGTATAAGGATTAAAAGAAATATCGTAATCTTCTTTATCGCTAGTAAAGCATTGTATTTTATCTAGCAGTAATTTCTTATTTTTTGCATACAGAAGGGATTTTGATTGGTTTGCAAAGTGATAATTTTTAGCGTACTCCTTTTCTATTGAGAAGTGTTTTTCATTAAAATAAAATGGGTTGCACTTTGGTTTTGCCGTAGTCGCATACTCTTTCTTTTCTAATGCTACGTGATGATGACTTATCTTTTCAACTGATTTAAATTCAGATCGCAATGCTTTTGCCGTTACTGACTCTGGATGCTTCATCAGTTGACTGAAATCTCCGCTAAATATATTTTTACCACCGTCTTTGCCACTACCTAACCCAATATCAATAACAAAATCACTATTTTTCAAAACGTCTAAATTATGCTCAATTACAATAATTGAATTGCCGAAAGATAAAAGCTCATCAAAAACATGATAAATGTTAGCAACATCTTTACTACTTAAACCTGAAGTCGGTTCATCAAGCACTAATAAAAAACCACCCTTCTTTAAGTTTGTGTATGAATCAATCAAAGTTTTAGCCAATTTCAAACGCTGCGCTTCACCACCACTCAATGTTGGCGTTGTTCGACCTAAGCTAAGATGGGATAATCCTAGTTTATCCAATATATTTAAAGCAAATTTTAGTTTTTTATCCTCAAAAGTATTTTTCAATTTAGCTAATGGCATATTAAGTAAAGCAATGATACTAAGCTCTTTATGCTTGATTGCTAATACTTCAGGCTTATAACGATTACCAAGGCAACTAGGACAAATACGCTCATCAACCTCGCCCAGCCCATTACAGCAGGTACATGCTCCCATACTAGAGTTAAAACTAAAATGGCTTTTATCCATTGCAAAGGACTTTGCCAACTCTTCAGCGGCATAAGTATTGCGAATCACATCAAAAATAGAAATATAAGTCGCTACTATTGAGCGAGCATTTACACCAATTTGAGACTGTGTAAGTTCCACGATACTGGTTACAGATTGTGCATTTTTAATATCCTTAACCAGCGCCTGATTCCATGTCTGGTCTGCAATATACTGCTTAATACTTGGTACAACTACCTTATGAATTAAAGACGACTTTCCACTACCACTAACACCACTCACCGCAACTAAACAATTGAGAGGTATAATAAAGTTCTCATTCATTATATTATTAGAAAAAACACCTTTAAATTCAAGTCCATATAAAGAATTAACGGCTATTTTTTTTCTGGAAATAACATCCTCATTATTGATTTTTTCTGTTCCTGTAAAAGTAATTTCTCCACCATCAGGACCGCTAGCTGGACCTAGTTTAATTATATAATCACTCTGATTGATATAGTCGTAATTATGTTCACTGATAACAATGGTATTGCCCTTATCTCTCAAATTTTTGATAAGGCCAATCATTTGCTGACTATTGTATGGATGCAACCCCGTGGAAGGTTCATCTAAGATATAAAGCAATTGATTATAGGGACTACTAAGTTCAACCGAAAATTTTAATCGTTGTAATTCGCCACCACTTAATGTATCTGTAGTTCGGTTCAGTGGCAAATAACCTAAGGTTGCTTCTTGCAATGAAGCTAATATCGAAATAATACTTAATGGTGGATTGACTTGTTGTTTGAAGAAATCGCTCAGTTCATCAATAGTACTAGACAAAAGTGCATTAAATTTTTTCCCATAAAGCTGTACTGCATTGGCTTTTTCATTAAAACGTGTTCCGCAACAAATAGGGCAAGTGACCGTAGTAACAAACTTGCCAATAGCAGGCTTTCCTTTATGTTGATAAATTTTTGGAAACAGCAAATCAGTAATAACTGATTGATCTTTTTCTGTTAGATCAAAAAAGGTTTTATTGCTATCAACCGAGTGATCATTGATCGCTTTTTTGAGAGTCTTTTCAAGCAAAACAATATACTGAAATCGGCCTTTATCCGTGATGGGGATATTAACAAAGTGATCCATTAACGTATGACTTTGACTAAATAAAAGATCAACAGAGATAGCTTCTTTAATACCATGACCATCACAGTGAGAGCACCTACCACTCAAAGGACTTATTGAATTGAAACTGAGTAATTGTGGTGATATTTTTTGATATATTTTTCCTGTTTCAATATCAAAATAATCTTTATCAAATTGATAGATAAAACTATCACCTTCCACCCGATAGTTATCAAAACTAATAGCTTTAAAGTCATGAATCTTATCAAGCACATCAAATTCAACGAGTATCGTGTGCGAGTATTTATCATTAAGTTTTTGGGCAGTTGATACTTTTCTGATTTTTCTTTTATTATCGAAGGACGAAATAAAAATTGCCTTTTCAATTTTATTCGCTTTTAAAGCAGTAACTTCTTTTTTCCCATCAGTATGTTTATCATTACTGACAACTGCAAAAAATTTTAAAGACTGACCCGCGTGGAACTTGTTAATAAAGTTGACAATACCCTCTTCGCTAGGCTGATGAATAACTAAACCCGAATCACCAATGATACATCCTTTTCTAACAAACTCTTTTCTAAGAATATCATGGACTTTTGTCACTGTAGCGATGGTTGATGAGATAGCACGGCCTAAACTTCTTTGCTTCAATGTCACCGCATAAGGTAAATTGTCAATTTTCTCAAATTTAGCTCGAACCGAGTAATCCAAGCAATGAGCTGTTCCGTTATCTATTTTTTCTCTTCTGTTCGCTTCATTCGATAATACATTATAAATTAACGATGATTTACCACTACCACTAACTCCAATAAAAGTAGTGATTTTATGCTTTGGAATAGTAAGAGAAATATGCTTAAGATTATTCTCATAAGCACGAGTCACTTTGATCATAATAAAGCCCCTACTGCTACTTTTTTTTCTTTTGCTATTATTGAGTAAATGCGTGGAATAGTGGCTTTAAATATTCCACACATAGGGCTTTTATTGTCTTTCGTTTTATACAAAGGACAACCCCCACTACAAATCATGCTATACATGCAGGCTTTACATTCATCCGATAATTCAGCGTGAAAATATCGACCACTTTGTATGATTTGCAAAATATCCCTCGTTTCAAAAATACTGCCAATGGCAGTATCACTACCAAATTGGGAGTGACAGAAAAAAACATCACCGTTAAGATAGATTGCAGCACCATTAACACCCATTGGACAGGCTGTTTTGGACGGGGATATCAAATTTAAATCGCATAGCACATGTTTATTCTCAATTGAAAAACCTTGCTCAATATATGCTTCAATTAAGTCGTAACAATTATTTAACACCTTTAAAAGATCAGTTTTATTAATATCATCTCCTTTTGCATCTGCTAGCCTAAAAGTAATATTTTCTTTTAAAAGATATTCAACCAACTCAACAATACCCTCCATATTTTTTTCTGATATAGTCACTAATATTGCGACAGCAATATTATTATCTTTAAGACACTCAATATTTTTTTTAACTACTTGAAAAGTTCCCTTCCCTGTAGAGTCTTTTCGGTACTCATCGTGATAATCATCAAGCCCGTCAAGAGATACACCATAAACAATATGATTCGTCTTTGAAAATTTTATAATACTGTCAGTGAGTACCGTTAAATTAGTTAAAATACGAAGCTTAATATTAACCCGTGTATTATTCAATGTGTCAATAAGATTTTGAATAGGTTGGTGCCAGTGCTTAAAAGAAACCAGAGGCTCTCCACCTGCTAACTTTAATGTTATCTCATCAATATTATCATACTGGTTAATTACTTCTATAATTTTTTTTGAAAATTGATTTATCGTCAATTCGCTCATATTTTTTTGAGTTTCCAAAGTGCTGATATAACAATAAGAGCATGTTAAATTACAGTGATCAGTCAAGTGAAACCAAAACGTTAAAGATGAAATTGATTTATCAGATACTATATTATTTTCTTTATATCCATGATAGCTAATAATATTATTTTCTTTATATCCATGATAGCTAATAATATTATTTTCTTGTAATGATTTAAGTGAATTTAATACTGTCTCTTTATGAAAATTTAATTGGTTAGCTATATAGTCAACATCATTAGTACTATCAACTAGCTGTAGTACCGCATAGTCACTATCAGATAATAGTTTTATATAATCCTCTTGTTTTGTAAAAATAACCGCTTTATAGTCTGTTTCATCTCCTACAAGCATTACATCTGGATTCTTATACAGTATTTTTTTTGCCACGCTCAGTAGAACCTCATTGAATTCATTTCTCGACTCATAAAATTATTATTATTTATTCCAGATTGAATATTAACACTACACTCCCCACGTTTATGTAATAAATACTTATTGGAAATAATTAGTACATCCCCTTGATCTAATACAAAGTCAGTTGATTTGTTAAGTGCAATATGCCCTATAATAACTACAATTGAAATTCCATCAATATAATGCTCTGATTTAAGCAGTGATGAATCGACTAAAGAAAGATGTATTCTCATTGCTACCCCTCCTTTTTTATCTTGATAAAAAGGATTAATCCAGATAACTTTATCTCCAAATGAGTACGGTAATGATAGATTAAAAATCTCCTCTTCACTCTTATAAAAGAGTATTAATAAAGCATCAAAAATATCTTTTATGCTAACTACATAGTTCCTACCTAGAAAAGGATATTTTGGGTCGGTATTTATGCACTGAAGAGCGATATAGTTAGGAGCGAACTTTTGAAATGAAAAGTCAGTATGAAATTGTCCTGAGTTTGCACATTCAGATAAGTTATCTGAATAAACTTCTGTCTTAAAAGAATGCAAATAACTTCCCATCCGTTGGGAAAAATATAGCTTCTTTGAAATCAAAAGGTTTAATCGTATAAATTGATCGGTATTAATGCCAAAGTTTTTTATAACTAAACAGTTTGACTCATGAAGTATTTTTTTAATTTTAATTGAAAATGTGTTTTCAATTTTATTTGGAATATAGTGACTATGCTGTGAACAGTCCTTATCAGTAGGGAAGTGAGTATATGTCTCAAACTTCCCTTCTTTACTTATAGAAATTTCATTACCATATTCTATGGTTTTGAGCATTATGCCTATGCAACCATATTGTAATCATAGTCAATTCCATTTTGTTCATGTCCTTCGATATTACATGGACAAGCTTGTGGACATTTTTGACCTTGATTTGATACGGAGTAAAGGGGGTGATTAAACAGACTAAACCATAAGGAATTAGAATTTTTCTGATTTTCAAGCCAATTATTCTTATTTTCTTCACCCAGCATTCCATAAAAAGGATAGTGATGAAGAAAACCTCCAAAGAGTGTTTTACAGTCTTCTACATACCTTTTAGTATCCATAATATGATAATGCCAAATTTCATCGATATCTGCATTAGGGACTAGTTGTACTCCATTCAATGCTTTTGTGACGGCTAGATATTTTTTATAGTCTTCTATTGCTTTGTCTGCTCTTTCATCAGTCCAACCATTACCGCTTTCTTGTAGTTTTATTTTTGTTAAGGAAAAATCCCAGTCTTTTACTATATTTAATGCTACTTCGACTTGTTCTTTTATATTCTTTTTATTGTACATATCTATCCTTTCTAGTCATTAAAATGCTGAAAAATACAGCACAGGTATTTATGAGCAACCAGTTGGCACACTTACTTATCTAACACTGATTGTACCACTACAGTTCTGCTCAAGTCAGTACCACAGCTCAAAACTTAGACTGAGCTTCCCAGCTTTTACTACAGGACAAGCGCATATAAAAATTATATACTCAAATATTATTAAATAGTTATAAATAGTTATAAATAGTTATAAATAACATAGGATTTCACTACATCCTGTAACCATATAATTTTATTTAGGATAATGTTTTATATGCGGTTGCCCTGGCTTTTACTAAACAATTTGTAGTTTCGAAAAAATACACATCTTCAAGTTTGGAAGGTGAAAAATTCCGTCTGTATGTGAAGGACGCTTTTCAGGATCAATCATTCTTACACTCATAAGCAATTAATACGTATTACTTTTAAACACTAATAAAAATTTCTTACTCGAAATAAATAAAAAAATAAAATCTTACTTATGCCTAACTACAATACTGAAAAGTACTGAACATATTTAGACCTAATGTATTCACAATACAATGCTACATACCTTATAATGAAATTCACTACTTAGCATTGTTGACAAAAAGACCATTTATGCCGAAAAAAACAAGTGACTTATACATATAATGTTGACAAAAATAGGAAACAGCTGAAATGCATGAAACACCTAGCCTAGACATACCTGTCAACATAACCAAAGTACACTTTGGTGCAGCCGTGGGTTAAAACCAAAGTCCCCTCATTTTTCACTTCAATTGATCTAGGGTAATTACTTATTACCCTCACTTTACCTTTTTAGAACCTCACATGTCTGCTTATACAATTATTTTAGATAACCCTTTATTACTCAGTCTTTTTGC
>Ga0209495_1002620_pt1 | contig 11623 bp, 10 predicted proteins | sample EN1Hudsemesocosm_FD_184629 | JGI IMG/M metagenome (GOLD analysis project Ga0209495, IMG submission 184629) | Methane-oxidizing microbial communities from mesocosms in the Hudson Canyon - EN1E Hudson Canyon (SPAdes) (version 2) | ecosystem: Environmental > Aquatic > Marine > Cold seeps | place... | reverse complement strand
AATATAAAGAGCAAATTCATGCACTAAAATCGAGCAATAATTATTTTCATCATTTGATGGAGCGCTATGAGGCCATCGATAAACAAATTTATCGTATCCAAAGTGGTGAAGAGCCAACAAGTGATGATTATGTAAATCGCTTAGGAAAAGAAAGGCTTTCCATGAAAGATGAGTTAAGAAAAATAGTAATAATAAACAGTTAATTAGCTGTTTATTTTGAATTAATCATAGATAGCATAGAAGTTAACAAAGACCATCAAATAGTTTCTATTTGGTGGTCTTTTTCTATATGGACTTTCAGCGTGGAAATGTTTGCTGTTTAATCAAGGCATATAACTTCACAATTGCTTCTAGGCATGATATTTTCATCTATTAAGCTAAAAAATAGTAGCACCAACTTGGTGCTGAACACACGTCTAAAGAGAGAATTATAGATGAGCAAGCAGGAAATCAGTGCTCGAAAATCGGGTAATAAATTAAAGTTACCGAGAGCTGTTGGTAAGGGCAGGCAGGTTGATCCTAAAGCGTTGAAAGAAGTTCAGGCTTTATTAGGTGACGAATCAAGGCAGAAAGATTTATTGATTGAACATCTGCATAAAATTCAGGATGCCTATAAACATATCTCCGCGGCTCATTTAGTGGCATTAGCGCGTGAAATGAAACTCTCTAAGGCTGAGGTCTATGAAGTCGCTACGTTCTATCATCACTTTGATGTGGTTAAAGAAGGTGAAACACCTCCTCCTGCATTAACAGTGCGTGTTTGTGAGTCCTTGACCTGTGAAATGAAAGGTGCTCATGATTTAATCAGCTCACTAGAAGATGGAATGGGTGATGGAGTACGTGTTCAGAAAGTACCCTGTATTGGACGTTGTGATAAAGCGCCCGTTGCTGTCGTCGGTATGAATCCAATTGAAGAAGCTGATGTATCAAAGGTTGAAGCGGCAGTAGAAGCTAAGGCAATCGCGCCTGAAGTTATTGAACCCATTGACTATGATACTTATCGAGACAAAGGTGGTTATGGTACATATCAACTCTGTGTAAACGGTACGTTTAATGTAGATAAAGTACTCGATGCAATGGATGATTCTGGTTTGCGTGGGTTAGGTGGCGCAGGTTTCCCTGCCGGCCGTAAATGGCGAATAGTACGTGGAATGCCAGAACCAAAATTGATGGCTGTTAATATTGATGAAGGTGAACCAGGTACATTTAAAGATAAATATTATCTGGACCGTGACCCACATTGTTTCTTAGAAGGCACATTGATTGCCGCTTGGGCTGTGGGTATTAATGATATTTATATTTATTTGCGTGATGAATATGCCGCTATCAGACAAAGTTTAGAACAAGAAATCGCTAAATTAAAGGCAAATCCACCTGTAGAACGATTACCTGAAATTCATTTACGTCGTGGTGCCGGTGCTTATATCTGTGGTGAAGAATCGGCGATGATTGAGTCGATTGAAGGAAAGCGTGGAATGCCGCGTTTACGCCCCCCATTTGTAGCTGAAGTAGGTTTATTTGGTAGACCAACATTAGAGCACAATATGGAATCACTATATTGGGTCCGTGACATCTTAGAAAAAGGTCCAAACTGTTTAACCGATCATGGTCGAAATGGCCGAGTAGGTTTACGCTCATTTTCTGTTAGTGGTCGTGTTAATAAGCCAGGTGTTCATCTTGCTGATGCAGGGATCACCATGAAAGAATTGATCGAAGAATACTGTGGTGGTATGCAAGAGGGTCATGAGTTCTATGGCTATTTCCCAGGTGGCGCATCGGGCGGTATGTTGCCTGCATCGATGGGTGATATTCCTCTTGATTTTGATACCTTAAATGAATACGGCTGTTTCATTGGCTCAGCAGCTGTTGTTGTCTTTTCCGATCAAGACAGTGCGCGTAAATTAGCTGTAAACGCAATGAAGTTCTTTGAAGAAGAATCGTGTGGGCAATGTACTCCATGTCGAGTGGGTACAGCTAAAGCCGTGACTTTGATGGAAAAAGAAGATTGGGATGAGGATCTATTAGAAGAGTTATCAGATGTGATGATTGATTCGTCTATTTGTGGTTTAGGCCAAGCTGCTCCAAACCCTGTTCGTAGTGTGATGAAATACTTTTCCGAAGAGTTAACCAAGCCGGAGTTGAAATAATGACGATTAATTTCACTTTAAATGGCGAAGAAGTTATTGCACAAGATGGCGAAACATTACTTGATGTCGCTAAACAAAACGACATTGATATTCCCCACCTTTGTTATTCAGATAGACAAGGTTCAGATGGTAACTGTCGAGCATGTGTGGTCGAAATTGATGGTGAACGTGTATTAGCCCCATCATGTTGTCGAGCGCCAACAGAAGGTATGACGGTTCAATCAAACAGTGAACGTGCTGTTAAATCACAAAAAATGGTGGTTGAGTTACTCAAATCTGATGTGTCAGAAAAACCGCATACGCTAAATTCAGAATTAGATTATTGGGCCACTAAGTTAGATATTGGTTTGCCACGTTTTGATGCACGTCATCAGCCTCAAGAAGATAGCTCACATCCAGGTATTACCGTTAATATGGATGCCTGTATCCAATGTACACGTTGTGTTCGAGCATGTCGTGAAGAGCAAAATAATGATGTTATTGGTTTGGCTATGCGTGGAACGCATACTCAAATCGTATTTGATCTTGATGATCCTATGGGCGACAGTAGCTGTGTTGCTTGTGGTGAATGTGTTGAGGCCTGCCCAACCGGTGCTTTAACGCCAGCTAATGATGTCGCACTAGTTGAACCTGATCGTATGGTTGAGTCAGGCTGTCCATTCTGTGGTGTTGGTTGTCAGATGACCTATGCCGTCAAAGATGACAAGATTATTTATGTTGAAGGTCGTGATGGGCCTGCTAATAAAGGTCGCCTATGTGTTAAAGGTCGTTATGGTTTCGATTATGTTCATCATCCGCATCGTTTAACTAAACCACTTATTCGTCGTGATGATGCACCAAAATCACCCGAATTCTCAATGGATCCAAATGATGTTGGTAAGATCTTCCGTGAAGCAACATGGGAAGAAGCATTGGATGTTGCAGCAAATGGTTTTAATAAAATTCGCGATGAACAAGGCCCGAATGCTTTAGCAGGTTTTGGTAGCGCTAAAGGCAGTAATGAAGAAGCTTACTTATTCCAAAAATTAGTGAGAACAGGTTTCAAAACTAATAATGTCGATCACTGTACGCGTCTTTGTCATGCCTCATCAGTCGTCGCTTTATTAGAATGTTTAGGTTCAGGTGCAGTATCTAATCCCGTGTCTGATGTTGATAAAGCTGAAGTGCTTGTTATTATCGGTTCTAATCCGACGGTTAATCATCCAGTAGGTGCAACATGGATGAAAAATGCCATGCGCCGTGGTACCAAGTTAATTTTGATGGATCCACGATCAACAGATCTATCTCGCCAAGCGACACATCATTTAGCGTTTAAACCGGGTACTGACGTACCTATGTTGAATGCCATTATGCATACGATTATTGAAGAAGATTTAATTGATCCAAATTTCATTGCCGAACGAACCGAAGGTTTTGAGGCAATGAAAGAACACTTAAAAGCATATACACCTGAGATGATGGAATCCATTTGTGGTGTTCCTGCTGATACATTGAAGCAAGTTGCTAGATTGTATGCGACATCACAAGGTTCAATGATTTTATGGGGTATGGGGGTTTCACAACATGTTCATGGTACTGATAATGCCCGTTGTTTGATCTCTCTTGCTTTGATGACTGGTCAGATTGGTCGTCCGGGTACAGGTTTACACCCATTACGTGGCCAGAATAATGTACAGGGAGCCTCAGATATGGGCTTGATCCCAATGGTATTCCCTGATTATCAACCTGTCGATGATGAAAAAGCACATGCTTATTTTGAAGAACTATGGGGCTGTGATTTAGATAATAATCCAGGTCTAACAGTCGTTGAGATTATGGAGGCTATTTATGCCGGTGATTTAACGGGACTATATGTTCAGGGTGAAAACCCTGCCATGTCAGATCCTGATGCAAATCATGCTCGGAAATCAATGTCTCAATTAGAACATATGGTTGTTCAAGATATATTCTTAACGGAAACCGCTTATTTAGCAGATGTTGTCTTGCCTGCTTCAGCGTACTCAGAGAAGACGGCTACTTTCACTAATACTGATAGATTAGTTCAAATAGGTCGACAAGCGGTACCACCACCGGGTGATGCACGCCAAGACTTATGGATTATTCAAGAGATGGCGCGTCGCTTAGGTTTGGATTGGAACTACAAAGATTCTGCTGAAGTATTCGAAGAAGTTCGTAAAGCGGTGCCAACGATGGCGGGTATGACTTGGGAACGTTTAGAAAAAGAAGGTTCAATCGTTTATCCATGTTTGAAAGAAGGCGATCCTGGTGATGATGTTATCTTTACCGAGACATTTGAACGAGATAATGGCTTAGGTAAATTTGTACCTGCTGATATTGTGCCACCGGCAGAACGCCCAGATGCAGAATATCCTTTTGTATTGATTACAGGTCGAATGTTAGAACATTGGCATACAGGTTCAATGACACGCCGCTCTAATGTACTAGATGCTCTTGAGCCAGAAGCTGTGGCAACGATTAACCCACTGAGTTTAGATGAAATGGGTGTTGAAGCAGGTCAAATGATTACGTTGTCTACTCGTCGAGGTGAGATTTCCATGATAGCGCGTGCTGATGAATCTGTACCAACAGGTGCGGTATTTATGGCATTTTGTTATTACGAAGCTGCGGTTAATAAATTATCAAATGCGGCATTAGATCCTGATGCTAAAATCCCAGAGTTCAAATACTGTGCAGTTAAAGTGACTCCGGGTGGCGATCCAATGCAGTTCCATAGTTATGGTGGCGGGCAATCTGATAACAAACTAATGTAATTGATACCTTTACACGAGTCGTCTTTTTTGCCATAGCGGCGTTAAAAATAGTCTTAAAATGCTCATTTACACGAGTAAACTGCGCTTTTTCGACAATTTTTGCCTTGCTACGACAAAAAATACTTATCGTGCAAAAGTATCAATATGATTAATACCAGCCCATTTTGAACTGAAATGGGCTGGTACTTAAGCAAAACGGAAGGGTGATAAATGCCGTTAAATAAACCTACTGCTGAGATACATGCTTATCAGGATTCTGATAGTGGCATTGTATTCAAAAGCAAAGGTGATTGGACGGTTAATTCAATTCAAAATTTAATACGTCAGCTAGAAATCTTAGCGCAGACTTATCACAATAGTGACGTGTTATGGGATATGTCAGCTGTTGAAGAAATAGATTCTGCTGGCATGATGCTTTTTATTAAGGTTCACGATCAATTACAGACAAACAACTGTACCGTAACGCTAACAGGCGTGACGGAAAAACATGAGCGGCTTAATAATTTATTACGCCAGCATCTTGTTATTCCCTCAGCCAGTGATACTAAAACACTACAACATTACTTCCTCTCACCATTTTATTACTTAGGTAAATGGGTCATGAGCCTAATGACCGAAATGATTCTTTTTTTATCATTTTTTGGTGAAACTTCATTGGTCTTTTTTAAATCTTTGTTCCACCCATCAACTATTCGATACCGTGCGATCATAAAAAATATTGAAGAAGCAGGCGTGCGAGCTCTTCCCATTGTTGCCTTGACCAGTTTTTTGATTGGTATTGTGATTACTTACCAAGGTGCTGTGCAATTAGAAAAGTTTGGTGCCAATATTTTTATCGTTGAAATGATAAGTATTTCGGTCACTAGAGAGTTAGCACCCCTGATTACAGCCATTGTAGTAGCAGGTCGTACAGGCTCATCCTATACCGCACAGTTAGGTGTGATGAAAATAACGGAAGAGATGGATGCCATGCGAACCATGGGATTCAATCCACATCATTTCTTGGTCATACCACGTGTTTTGGCATTAGTTATTGCCTTACCTCTTTTAGTTTTCTTTGCCGATATTGTTGGTCTGCTTGCTGGCATGTTGATTTCAGAAATTCATTTGCAGTTATCCTTTGCTGAGTTTCTACATCGTTTGCAGAATGTATTGGATGTAAAACAAGTATGGATTGGTTTAATCAAAGCCCCCTTTTTTGCAATATTGATTGCCACAGTAAGTTGTTTTCGAGGTTTTCAGGTTGAAAAGAACTCTGACAGCATAGGACGTTACACAACGGTTAGTGTAGTGAATGCAATATTCTTGGTGATTGCATGTGATGCTCTGTTCTCGGTTATTTTAACGGAGTTAGGTATTTGAATACTGCCATCATTACGGTAAAAGATATTGTCACTCAATTTGGTGACAATCTGGTACATGATGGCGTTAACTTGCATATTAAGCAGGGTGAGATATATGGTTTATTAGGTGGCAGTGGAGCTGGTAAATCAACATTGTTAAAAGAAATGATTATGCTGCTACAAGCTCAGGCTGGTGAAATAACTATTCTAGGTAAAAGCGTTACACAGAGTAGTGAGGTGGATAAGGACTGGTTGCGTCAGCAGTGGGGAATCTTATTTCAAAATGGTGCCTTATTTTCATCTTTGACCGTGGCAGAGAATATTGCGATTAGTTTAAAAGAATATACCAATATGCCTGCATCACTAATCAGTGATATAGTCAGAATGAAAATAGATATGGTGGGTTTACCCGCTCATGTTGGAAAATTATATCCTGCAGAATTAAGTGGAGGGATGGTCAAAAGGGCATCATTAGCAAGAGCGTTAGCACGTGACCCGAAGCTATTATTTTTGGATGAACCGACTTCTGGATTGGATCCTATCGGTGCTGAGGCCTTTGATCTTTTAATACTTGAGTTGCGAGCCATGTTAGATTTAACGGTAGTAATGGTGACACATGATTTAGACTCAATATGGAGTACGGTCGATCGTTTGGCGGTGTTAGCCGATAAAAAAGTAATTGTAGAAGGAACATTGGATGAGGTTTGCCGAGCCCCGCATCCTGAAATAAAGGAGTTTTTTGGAGGTAAGCGAGGACAGATAAGGATGACACTCAAACAACCTAGAATTTCTTGATTCAGCAAGAGAAGAAGATACACTATTCTAGGCATAAAGTTGTAGGATTAGTTATTCTAATTCAAAGGTTTATAACGACGAAGAGTGTATCTTATCCTCTTGCCCTATGGGAGATTAGCACGGACGCCAGTGCCGTGTTGCAATGTTTGATAAGGGCTAGGCCATTACCCGCACATTACGCCTTGCCCTGACGACCGTGCTAAACTCTGAAGCATGCAATTCTAGGTCGTTTGAGTGTGATATGGAAAGTAAACTTAACTATACACTTGTGGGAATATTCGTCGCTCTATTGCTAGCGAGCTTAACACTGTTTGTTTATTGGTTAGGCAAGCATGATGGCAATCAGCAATATGATTATTATCATGTGTATATGACTGAATCGGTGTCAGGTTTGAGTACTGATGCTTCAGTAAAATACCTTGGTGTTGATGTTGGTTCAGTAATAGATATTGATATCAATCCTAATAACTCTGAGCAGGTTCAGTTATTACTTCAAATTAGACAGGGCATTCCGGTCAAGTTAGACACAAAAGCAACACTGAGATTTTATGGTGTGACAGGCTTAGCCTTTATTGAATTAATGGGAGGAGGTAATGATTCTCCGATACTCAAACAGGGTAAAACGGCCGACATTCCCGTCATACAAGAATCAGCATCAACATTTTCCAATATCGAAAAAACCTTAAATTCTCTTGCCAGTAATTCAGCAGATGTTTTAGAAAAAATCGATCGCTTGTTAAGTGCTGATAATTTAAATAATGTTAATGATATCTTAGTGGAAACAAAGTCTTTACTTGCAGAATTAAGTAAACAACAGCCGAAAATAAGTACTTTACTCGATACTGGGGTCACTGCAGGAAAAAGCATTGATGATGCTTTCAAGCAGGTGACTCTTGCTGCAGATAGTGTTGCGGCAATGACCAAAGAATTAGAGAAAAATGGTGAGGTAATAGAAACACAATTTGCTAAGACATTAGTTGAAATTGACTCTGCTTCGAGTAGCGTCGAGCTGATGGCTACTAGTTTTAAACAGAATTATGCCGATATTGGTCAGGAGATACGTGGTGAAGTAGAGCAAAGCCTCATTTTATTTAGACAACTTCTTTATCAAATGGATAGTTTAGTTGCTGAGTTACAAAAAACTGCCAGAAGTATTGATGATAGCCCTAGTGATTTGTTATTTAAGCGTAGCCAGATTAAATTAGGACCAGGAGAGGAGGCTCAAGGTGGGAAGTAAATTATTTAGTTTTTTGATCTGCATTGTTATTAGTTTGACAGGGTGCAGCATCATTAACCCAGAACCAAGCCAAGCTATCGAGGTTTATACACTCTCTCCAGTTTTATCAATAGCAGGAATTTCAACAGAAAATAAAGCTGAAAATGCTGTGGTATTAGCACTCTCACCTATTCGTAGTTCACGCGCTTTGATGAGCCCAGATATTATTTATAGAGACAGCAAGTATGGCTATAACAGTTATGCCTATAGTCGATGGAGTGACAGTCCCGCTAAATTATTAGAAATCGTCTTGCAGCAAGCATTGTCACAGAATTATTCTATTTCAGCTGTTATACCTAGAGAAATTTTACCAGCAGATTTATCACTAGAAACGACGTTATTAGATTTTAGTCACCATATTCAAAACAATGACACTTCTATGGGGCGGGTCGCGCTACGTGTCTATTTGATTGATAGCCATACTAAGGCGGTATTGGCGAATGAAGCGTTTTCAACAGAAGTGTTGGCTGTACCAAGAAATGCTCAGGGAGCGACTACTGCACTTAATCAGGCAAGTGGAATTGTAGTGGAGCAAGTCAATGCTTGGTTAGTTAAATGTATTGCTAGTTTAGGAGATCAATAGAATACTAGCCCTGAACAGTATCAAGGCTAGTATTTATGATGAGGCGACTAACTTAGTGTGTAATAACTCTCGGTAGTTCTTTAGCTTGAGCAACCCAGCCTTCAACTTGTGATGCTGATGGAACCTGACGAACAAGATTTTTCTCATCATTCACTTCAGTCATTTTTGCGTGTAAGTTTTCAGCATTACGTTGTGCTAATTCAGGCACAGTATCTACACCAGCACATTCAAGAAGATCTGCATATTGGGTGCTAACACCTTTAATTCTAGATAAATCTGCTCGATTTACCCAGTTTAGAACGAGTCTTTCACTAATGCCAGTTTTGCTCGCAATATCAGTACGCCCTTTTTTTACGCAACAGACTTCTAATAGGTTTTCTATTGAAGTAATGCCCGCATCTTCAAGTTTGGCTGCATATGCTTCGCCAATGCCTTCAATTCCAGATAGCTTTGTCATAATTATTGTCCTTAATTTTATTTTTGAAGTAGATCTCTGATCTCAGTTAGTAATACTTCTTCCTTAGAAGGTTTTGGTGGTTCTGATGGTTTTTCTTGTTCTTTCTTTTTCATAGAATTCATTACTTTGACAGCCATAAAAATAGCCATTGCAATGATAATAAAATCGACGATTGATTGGATAAATAGACCATATTTAATTGAAACAGCCACGATTTCACCTTGGGCTTCTTCAAGAATATAGGCTAGGTTTGAAACGTCGCCACCTCCCAACATGTTGCCAACGATTGGCATGATGACATCTTTAACGAGGGAAGCGATTATTTTTCCGAATGCGGCACCGATGATGATACCTACTGCCATGTCAACGACATTGCCCTTCATGGCAAAGTCTTTGAACTCTTTTGCAAAACGCATTTAATTTCCTCCTGAAATTATTTAAGTGTGTTTGCACGACAATAAGCTCCTTCTCATTGTTGGCACTAAATTAGGCTAAGAATAATGTAAGCGTAATTTAATCGTGCCAGACGATATTATAATAATAATGTAATTATTACCATTACCTGATTTATCAATTGGTGATCAATACTATTCAATTAAAAACAAAAATCTAAGTGCTTAGCTATAACGCCTCGATAAAGTAGCTGTTAAATTCAAAGCTGAAATACAAATAGATCTAAAAATTAAAACATATAGGGCTAATAGTTGCGGTATAGAGAGCCTTTACCTTGTATTCCTGCTAGTATATGTTCGTTTTGAAAATGTTTATTGAGAGTTACTTTTAAACGAATGAAAATCTTAATTAGTAATGATGATGGTTATATGGCTGAAGGCATTCACGCATTAGCGGATGCAATGTCTACCCTTGGTGATATTACCGTAGTTGCGCCTGATCGAAATCGTAGTGGTGCAAGTAATTCACTGACGCTAGAAAATCCTTTGCGTGTTAGTAAGTTAGATAGTGGTGTCTATCGTGTTGAAGGAACGGATTGTGTTCATTTAGCGATTACAGGTTTATTAGACGATGAACCTGATATGGTTGTTGCAGGAATTAACGCGGGTGCAAACCTAGGCGATGATGTCTTATATTCTGGAACTGTCGCGGCTGCGATAGAAGGGCGATTTTTAGGCCTACCTGCTGTCGCTATTTCACTCAATGGACATACGGCAACACATTATGAAACAGCTGCTTGGGCTGCAAAAAAGTTGATTTCTCAATTATTAACATCATCATTACCTGCGGACACTATTTTAAATGTAAATGTGCCTGATTTGCCTATAGATAAAATTACAGGTTTTGAAAGCACACGTTTGGGACGTCGCCACAAGGCTGAACCTGTTATCAAAGAACTTGATCCAAGAGGGAGACCTATGTATTGGGTCGGACCTGCTGGTGAAGAAGAAGATGCAGGACCGGGTACTGATTTTGATGCTGTTAATCGTGGTGCAGTATCTGTTACACCCTTACAAATTGATTTAACGCATTATGATGCAATTGATGGTGTTGCAAACTGGCTGCAGGGAGTCTCCAAGTGACACCGAATCAACGTGGTATAGGCATGACATCACAACGAACGCGTGATCGCTTGATTATGCGTTTGAAAGAGCAGGGGATCGAAAGCACAGAAGTTTTATCTGTGATGAAGGATTTGCCTCGCCATCTATTTGTAGATGAAGCTTTAGCAAGTCGTGCTTATGAAGATACAGCCTTACCAATTGGACATGGACAAACAATATCTCAACCTTTTATTGTCGCTAAAATGACGGAAATCTTATTACAAGGTTTACCTAAAAATAAAGTGCTAGAAGTAGGGACAGGCTCAGGTTATCAAACTGCGGTATTGTCACGTCTGGTGGATAGAGTCTTTAGTGTAGAACGTATTTCACCTTTACAAAATCAGGCGCGCGAACGATTTTATCAACTCAAGTTTAATAATATTAAGCTAAAGCACAGTGATGGCAGCTGGGGCTGGGAAGATAATGCGCCTTATGATGGCATAATTGTTACTTGTGCCCCTGAAGAAGTGCCTCAAGAACTACTCAAACAGCTTGCACCAGGAGGCCGTTTAGTTATTCCTGTTGGAGGTAGTTCAGGTCAGTCATTACGAGTGATTGATCGAAATGGTAATACCTTTGAAGAAACGGAACTAGATGCCGTTAGTTTTGTACCCTTGTTATCAGGTCAGATTTAGTGGGACTATTTTCTGCATTATATAAACGTGTGATGCAATGGTCTCGTCATCAATATGCAA
>Ga0209495_1002619_pt1 | contig 11626 bp, 13 predicted proteins | sample EN1Hudsemesocosm_FD_184629 | JGI IMG/M metagenome (GOLD analysis project Ga0209495, IMG submission 184629) | Methane-oxidizing microbial communities from mesocosms in the Hudson Canyon - EN1E Hudson Canyon (SPAdes) (version 2) | ecosystem: Environmental > Aquatic > Marine > Cold seeps | place... | reverse complement strand
GAAGAAAATTCTTGGATTACACTTAAGTTATCTGCTTCTGCATTGAAAACGATTAACAGAAAAGGAATTGCTGCAGTATTGACTGAAGCTCGTGCAAACGGGATGGAGTTGAAATAGTAGAATCCACTTATAATATTGAAGTTGCCATAGAAATATGGCAACTTTTTTTATGCCCAATTTTTTGTAAATTGAATCTAATAATAGAATGATGAATTTTGATTTAATGTTATGTTCCCTGTTGTTAGAATATTGGCTTTTTGGATTCTTGGTATATTATTGATTCCACTTATTAATTGTACTTATGATGTTGTTTTAGGTATAGTAATTCTAGCCTCACTATTTTTTGTTGGTCTGTGTTCTGTAAAATCATATTCTACTAAATATACCCAGAACTTATTGTTACTGATTGTCTTTATTGGTATCGTAAAGCTTTTAAGTTTTAATTCTCAACAAATAGTTGATCTTAGTCCGTATTACAATAAAGAGAATAAGGTTTTATTAAAGGTTAAGGAGCGATATAACACATCTAATTACCACCATAAATATATTGTAGAGCTAAGTGTTGTTAAAGGCGATTCAACGGTTCCGATTCAACAGGATTGCTTATTGATACAATTAAACGATGCTTCATCAAAAGCTTTTTATCCAGGAGATGTATTTTGGTGCACTGTTTATTGCACAGCAATAAGACCTGCAAAACACCAAGCTCTTTTTGATGCTGAAAAGTATTGGGATCTAAAGGGTGTTTCTGAAAATTTATGGTTGAAAAATGAGAATAGTCATTTTCTAAAACCTGATCTTAGTTGGTTTTATTTGATTAGAAGAAAACAGGTAGAGTGGATAGAGCTTCTTCATCAGCAAGAATTGAATGAACCTACTCAGCAAATAATATCGGCTTTAGTATTAGGCGATAAAAGAGGTGTGTCAAGAGATATATCTACTTCTTTTACCAATTTAGGCTTAATCCATACGCTTGCTTTAAGTGGCCTGCATATTAGTCTAATTTATGGTGTTTTTGCATTTATTTTAAGTGTGCTTTTAAAGTATAGGCTAAAATTACAATCGATTGTTTTAGTACTCATTATACTGACTTATGCCATCTTAACTGGCTTGAGCCCTTCTGTAATGCGCGCTTCATTAATGTTTTTATTGTATGCTTTTAGTCTCGCCATAAATCGAAGAACAACAGCTTTTAACATTGTTTTTTTGTCGGCATTAATTTTATTGGTTTATAATCCAAGCTTGCTGTTTGATATAGGTTTTCAATTGTCGTATTTGGCTGTATTAGGGATTCTATATTTCTATAAATTCTTTCGAAATTTTATTGAGAAACAAAATTATCTGAAACAATTTATCCTTAGTCTGGCATTGGTTTCTATTTCAGCACAATTAAGTGTTGGACTTCTCTCAGTCTATTATTTTCATAGTTTCCCGATTTCTTTTTTATGGTCGAATATCATCGTATTGCCACTCATAACAATCCTTTTGTACAGTAGCGTGACTTATTTGTTGTTTGTAGTCTTGGGTTTTCAAATTCAATTTATGAATGATTTGTTAGATGCTTTTGTGGGAGGTTTACTATCTGTATTGTCCATTATAGAACACTATTCTTTTTCAGCAATTGACGTTTTTATTTCTCAAGCTGAAGTCTATTATTACTACGGTTTAATGATTGCTTTTTGTGTAGTGTTTCTTGAAAAGAAATTCAAAGGACTGTACTTCTTGTATGTGTATATCTTAATTGGAGCCTTAGGTTTTATTTTTTTTATTCAAGAGCCAAGTCAAGAGTTATTTATCAATGCCTCCAAGCAAGCACTTGTGATTTCGATTTCAGCTAATAATGAGCAAGTAATTATTTCTGATAATACAGAGTCGATAACTTATTTGTTGGGTGATTATTCCTTGCGTAATTCTATCGATTGTGTGGATACAGTTTCTATTAGTGGACATATACAAAGCTCGTTTTGTAAGGTTGATGAGGGCTTGATTCAATATTCGAATAAGAAACTACTTGTTTTAGGTATTGAAGAAATCAATGTAAATACTGCAGTAAATATTAATGTTTTAATAATGAGAGCATATCGAACTGATATAAGTGAAATTCAGAAAGTGCTGTCTCCAGACATTGTTTTGCTTGATGCGTGTTTGTCTAACAAAAAGAAGGAAAAAATGATGTTGCAATGGCAAGAGTTTAGCCTTACCCCAGTTGATTTAAAAAAGTGTGTGTTTGTTCATAAATATTAAAAAAAAGCCTTTCCGATTGGTAAGGCATTTTTTAATTCAATTTCTTTATCGAAGGTATAATGTCTGTTAGTATCTCATCTATATGCTCATAAGGTGGGGATTCAGGATGAAAATTCTGAACTTTAAATAAGAATGATCACTGTTTTATTAATTATTAGTCCTTCAGAATTGTGATTTATATTTTCACTCATCACTCATCACTCATTACTCATCCCATTTCATGAATAATAATTTTGTCTCAGCCACTCTCCCAACACAATGGTAAGTGCGTGACTCACATTCATCGATTTATTATGTCCTTTCATTGGGATGTATATTGACTTTTCACATTCTTTAAGAAGTACATCATCAACACCTACTTTTTCGTTTCCTACAAAAAGTACTACCTTCTCAGGAAGTTTAGATTCATATAAATCGAATGATGGTTGAGCTGTTTCAATTGCGATAAGTTTATAGTCTTCGGGTATATGCTCTTTCCAATTTTCAGTGTTACAGAAATGCCATTCTACAGCTTTAAAGCTTGTTTGTGCAGTTTTCCTAATGTTACGCTCTTTAAAAGTTGGATTGTCGTCTACAAAAAGAACTTTTTCACAAGCCATATTATCAGCTAAACGTAAAACGCTTCCAAGATTAGTTGGCGTATTTAGTTTCCAACATACAATTATAGGATGAGTTTTGTTCTTTTGCACTACTTCACTTTCTTTAAAAAATGCTCTCGATTTAATGTATTCTGCCATTCGACTAATATAAAGATGTTTTTAGAGCTATCCTTATTTAATAATCAATCTCTGAAAAGAAGTTTTCCCGATTTTGGAGTGTATTTTCACTATGTATAAGCCTGACTTTTGCTCTGAGGTATTAAGTGTATTTTTGTTTGATTGTAAAATTAAGGCACCAGATGAGTTGTAAATGTGGATGTTATGAATTTCCTCCCGATTGATTTCTAGGTAATTACTTGCAGGATTTGGACTTAAGGTTGGTTCATGCTCTTTTATTTTGTCTATTACTAATTCTTGATTGTCTAACTTGTAAAGACTTGAAGCGCCACTTGAGTGGGTTTCTGAGCTTAAAAAATATTGGTTGTCTTGCTGTGAACATATACCTTCAATTTGTATAGATTCATCTACGTTGAGTACAACTTTATTGAGTGTTCCACTAGAAAATAGGTCATTTTCAAATTGACTGAGTTGCACTATAAATGGATTCGTAAATGAATAGCCACTTAAAATCAGTTTGTTTGAGATTGGATTATAGTCAGCTCCGGTAATTAAAGCTGAGGTTTCTAGTTGATCTACTTTAGTTGTAGAGTAGGTGCCAGGTATTTTTGATAAGCTGTAGATATTAGACTTTGCGTCAAGCCAATTTTTTGTAAAAATGTATAAGCTATCTCCTATGCTAATTAGTGCCTCTGCATCAAAATTGTGTGCATAAATTTGATTGGAGAAGTTGGTTTGGTCGGCATAAGTAAAGTGGATGATTTCTGCGTTTACAGTATCATTAGTAAAGTAATCTGAAATATCAACTCGATAGACTTTTAGGTCTGTCCGTGTTCCTGCATTATTTCCAAAATCACCTATGTAGATATAATTCACATCAAAAGTAATGTCTTCCCAGTCTGTATTAAGAGCATTTGAAATGACTACCGTTCTTAAAATTTCACCATTGATGGTATCAATTTCATATAGATTGGCTTCATTTCCTGAGTCGTTATGCGTGATTAGTTTACCATCGAGATAAATATAAGACCTGAGGTTTCATCAATAGTATTACTCAAGCTAGTAAGTGTGCTTACTTCTTGAGCAAACGAAATGAAGGAGCAGAATATTAGAATAGCGCTGAATGCTTTCATTCGAATAGGTTTAAATTTAAATAAACTATTCTTTTAGGCATAAAAAAAGAGCCTATCATGTGATAGGCTCTTTTATGTTTTAAAGTAAAAACTTGTATGCTTAGATTGCTCTAACGTTTACAGCGTTTAAACCTTTTCTTCCTTCTTGTAATTCGAATTCAACTGCATCACCTTCGTTAATCTCGTCAACTAAACCAGTTACGTGTACGAAGTATTCAGTTTTTGATTCTTCATCTACAACAAATCCAAATCCTTTAGATTCGTTGAAAAATTTTACTGTTCCTTTGTTCATGATGGTAGAATTAAAGTACTTTAACGTTAACTGCGTTTAAACCTTTTCTTCCTTCTTGAAGTTCGAATTCAACCGCATCACCTTCGTTAATCTCATCGATTAAACCAGTTACGTGTACGAAGTATTCTGTCTTAGACTCATCATCTACAACAAATCCAAATCCTTTAGATTCGTTGAAAAACTTTACTGTTCCTTTGTTCATAATACTGAGATTTAAAGTGCTTTAACGTTAACAGCGTTTAAGCCTTTTCTACCTTCTTGTAATTCGAATTCAACTGCATCGCCTTCGTTAACCTCATCGATTAAACCCGTAACGTGTACGAAGTATTCTGTTTTTGACTCGTCGTCTACGATAAATCCAAATCCTTTAGATTCATTGAAGAACTTTACTGTTCCTTTGTTCATAATGTAATGTGTAATGTGTAAATTTTAAAGTGCAAAGATACTGTTAAATATTAGATAATCAGTTTTTAATAATCTTTTATTGATAATTACCGATTATCTCTGTGCTCATTTTAGTTCGATATTTAGTCGAAAGTTTTGTGTGAATCTGCTACCAGTCTGTTTATTTCAGTCATTTCCTCTTCCGTAAGATTTCTCCATTCCCCATAAGGAATATCTAAGTTTACGTTCATTATGCGAATGCGTTTTAGCTTGTAGACCTCATAATTTAAGTAAGCACACATTTTTCGAATCTGTCTGTTGAGTCCTTGAGTAAGCGTTATTTTAAAGTAAAACCGATCAATTTGTTCTACTTTACATTTATCAGTAATCGTATCAAGAATAGGTATTCCATTCCCCATTTGTTCGATAAACTGTTTGGTAATGGGTTTGTTTACCCGAACTTCGTAAACCTTTTCGTGTTTATTTCTAGAGCGAAGAATCTTGTTGACAATATCACCATCACTCGTTAAGAAGATTAATCCTTCACTCGGTTTGTCTAATCGTCCAATAGGGAAAATGCGTTGTAGGTGATCAACATAATCAACAATGTTATCCTTTTCGGTTTCTACATCCGTAGTACAAACAATGCCTCTTGGCTTGTTTAATGCAATATAAACATGCTTCTCTTCAGGTTTCGAAATCAACTCACCATCTACGTGTACTTCATCACCTGGAGCAATTTTAGTTCCTTTTTCGGGAACTTCTCCATTAATGGTAACTCTACCTTCTTCAATAAGTTTGTCCGCACCTCTGCGTGAACAGTAACCTACTTCACTAAGGTACTTGTTGATTCTTTTAAGCTGTTGTTCCTCCATCTTAATTAAATACGCTTAATTCGTACCTTTTTCTTTTTAAGCTTACTGTTGTTTAGCCTATCGATAAGGTCGTCAGCTTTATCATCGGGTACAGAAACAAAAGCACAATCTTGCTTTAATTCTATGGTTCCTAGATCATCGCCCACAAGACCACCTTGTTTGAAAAATAAGCCTGCAACATCACCTTTTGATATCTTATCTTTTCTACCACCCGAAATAAATAGGGTAGTTCGTCTGGTAGTTTCTGGAGGTAAGACTTTAGTAAGTTTTTCTACTTCTAAATTCTCTATAAAATCAGGAAGCTTTTCTTCACTCCAATGGATTACATAAGCTGTACCTCCTTTGTTCATTCTAGCAGTACGACCATTTCTGTGCGTAAACTCTTGCTTGCGAAGAGGGAGGTGGTAGTGAATAATGAACTTTATTTCGGGGACATCAATTCCTCTAGCCGCTAAATCGGTTGCGATTAAGAGTTGATGGGTCCCATTGCGGAATTTTATCAAGGCTCTTTCTCTATCTTTTTGTTCCATTCCGCCATAAAAACATCCGTGATTAATGTTGTTTGCAGTAAGGTGTTCGCTTACACGTTGGATGGATTCTTTAAAGTTACAGAAGATAATTCCAGGTTGATTACCTAAGTGATCGATTGCTTGTACTAGCGTCTCCATCTTATCCTTAGAAGGGGAGATGATTGCTTTAACTTCTAATTGAGATTCTGTTTCTTTTAAGAAATTAACATAAACTGGATCTTTTAAGCCTACAAATTTAGGAATGCGCACTTTTTGAGTCGCCGAAGTCAAGATCTTCTTTTTTAGCTTAGGAAGCCTAGAGCAGATATCTGTCATTTCAGTTTCAAAACCTACCTCTAAAGATTTATCAAATTCGTCTAAGACTAAGGTTTTGATGTGAGAGGTCTTAAAAGTATCTCTTCTGATATGATCAGCAATTCTTCCAGGAGTTCCAACTAATACAGCTGGGCGGTGTTTTAAGTCAATCTTATCTTTAGAGAAAAGACGACCACCGTAAACTACAGAAGTTTTGTATCCGGATCCCATTTCTCGAAGTACTTGCTCAATCTGTATCGCTAGCTCTCTTGAAGGTGCTACGATTAAGGCTTGAACTTCATCGCATTGAGAGTCTAATTCTTCAATGATTGGGAGTAGGAAAGCTAAAGTTTTACCCGTTCCGGTAGGGGATAGTAAGACAATATCCGAACAAGATTGAATCGCTAGTTGCGCTTCTTCTTGCATTGGATTTAACTTTTCAATACTTAATTTATTAAGTATGCTCTCTTGACTTTTTATTGTTTGCGACATGGCACAAATATACTTTAATTCGTTTTCCCGTTGATGAGCAAAAAAAATCCCTTTCCGCAAATGCGAAAAGGGATTTATAGATATAACTATAGACTAGTGGTTACAAGCCTCAGTATGAACGTGACCTTGAGTCTGCTCCATTTCTTCAGCAGTAGCTTCTCTAACTTCAATTACAGAACCTGTAAAGTGTAAGTCTTGATCTGCTAATGGGTGGTTTACATCCATTGTTACAGTCTCTTCGTTAATAGAAACAACTTTGGCAGGTACAACTTGACCATTTTGGTCTTGTAATGGAACGATATTGTCAACTGCAATTTCGTCAATCATTTTACCGTCTTGCTTAAACATGTCTTGAGGTAATTCAATGATAGCATCCTCAGATCTTGTTCCGTACGCATTTTCAGATTTGATACCGAAAGAGAACGTTTCACCAACATTTAAGTCAACTACTTGTGCTTCAAATTCAGGAATCATTTGGCTTACGCCAGACATAAATACTAAAGGTTCTTTCCCTTCAGTTGTCTCAATCATTTCACCTTCTGCATTATTTCTAAATAACTTATAGTCAATAGAAATGATATTGTTTGTTACTTCACTCATGTGATTAAATTTTTTGCAAAATTACATTTATTAATAATAACTGAAAAGAATTAGTCAGTTTTTAATTTACTCTACTGATTATTTGCGGGTTAGCTTATTTTTTAGTATTATGGTGATACTAAAATGATATCATATGAAAACGGAAAAAGAAATTCAAGTAAGCAATGGTTACACACTCTTAGGGGTACTAGCAGTTTTAACATGTATGATGATACTAGGTATTGTGTTTTTTAGAAATCCTATATTTTTGGTGATTTCACCTATTCTAATAGTTTTAGGAGTTGGATTTTTCACAGTAAACCCGAATAGTTCAAAAGTTATGGTGCTGTTTGGTGCCTATAAAGGAACGGTAAAAGAAAACGGCTTCTTTTGGACAAATCCATTTTACACAAGACAAAAGATTTCCTTAAGAGCTCGAAACTTTGATAGTGAGCGTGTAAAAGTAAATGATAAGATTGGTAACCCAATTTTAATCAATGTGATTTTGGTTTGGAAGGTAAGAGATACTTTTAAAGCTGCTTTTGATGTAGATCGTTATGAGGAGTTTGTGCGTGTGCAAACAGATGCAGCAGTACGTAAATTAGCAGGGTCATATTCTTATGACAATTTTGATGATGCGCAAACAGAGGTGACTTTGAGGTCTGGAATGGACGAAGTGAACAATGCTTTAGAAGATGAGCTTACAGATCGATTAGCTATAGCAGGAATAGAAGTGATAGAAGCGCGAATAGGTTATTTGGCTTATGCGCCTGAGATTGCTAGTTCTATGTTGAAACGCCAACAAGCAGTAGCGATTGTTGCAGCACGAAAGAAGATTGTAGAAGGTGCAGTATGGATGGTTGAAGACGCCTTGCAGAAGTTGTCAGACGATAAAATCATTGAATTTGATGATGATAAAAAGGCGACGATGATAAGTAATTTAATGGTCGTTTTATGTGGAGATAAAGAGGTTACTCCTGTAATTAATACGGGTACACTACACGCATAACAATGAGTAATAAAAAATCATTCGTACTCAGGATAGATCCTGAAACTTTCAAGCAAATTGAAAAATGGGCTGCAGACGAGTTTCGCTCTGTAAATGGGCAATTGGAATGGATGATAAGTAAAAGTTTGAAGGATACGAAGCGTTTGAAAAAGAAGAATAAATCTGAAGAGATTTCGGATAAAGATTAATCTTAATTTATAAAACATGGACAAGTGGGAATATAAATTGGTGAAATTTTACAAATTAGGAGGTATGTTCGCTTCTAATACAGTGAAAGAAGAACAGCTTAATTTATTAGGCGATCAAGGTTGGGAGTTTGTAAGTATGGATCAACATAAATATATTTGGGTTTTTAAAAGAAGAAAGAACAAATACTAGTTTACGGTTTAAAGAGACACTGAGATGTGTATTTTTTGTGTTTAAACCATTTGTAATTCTATTGAAAAGATAGTTATACCTTTGCGCCATGGCGATAAAAGCACTTTTAATAACTCCTCCTTTTACACAGCTGAATACTCCCTATCCAGCTACGGCTTATCTCAAAGGGTTTTTAGATACTAAAGGGGTTGATACATCTCAATGCGATTTAAGTATTGAGTTGTTTACAAAAGTGTTTACCAAAGACTTTATTACAAGAATATTTCAGGAGGCTGAAACGAATCAAAGCTTTGAGTTTCCTTTAGTTTGGGAACAAAAGGAAGAATATATCGCCAAAGTAGATGTGGTGATAGCCTACTTACGCCGTCAAGAAGTTACGGCTGCTTATCAAGTCCTACATCACGGTTTTTTACCTCAAGCACATAGATGTTTGAATAAAAAGGAGGAAGACTTGGATTGGGCTTTTGGGAATTTAGGTGTTCTAGATAAGGCCAAGCACATGGCAACACTTTTTGTTGAAGAGTTGGGAGATTTTATTAGAGCCAATGTAGATGAGTTTTTCTCTTTTACCCGCTATGCAGAACAAATAGCGACTTCGGCAAGTAGCTTTGATGAAATAGAGGAGTACTTGTCTTATCAACCAACCATGATAGAGGAAATGCTTTTACTCATATTAATGGGTAAATTAGATGAGCATGAACCCGATTTAGTCTGTTTTAGTATTCCTTTTCCTGGAAATTTATTTGCAGCACTCAGGTGTGCTCAGTTTATAAAAAAGCGTTTTAAAAAGATGAAAGTCGCCTATGGAGGCGGTTATTGCAATACAGAATTGCGTTCATTAACCGATCCAAGAATTTTTAAATTCGTCGATTTTATTAGTCTCGACGACGGAGAAGGTCCTTTATTGAGGATTACACAGTTTTTATCTGGAGAGATAGAGAAGTCAGATTTGGAAAGAACTTTCATTCTCGAAAAAGAGAAAGTGGTTTATCAAAACAAGATTCCTAATACGATTTTCCATCACAAAGATTTACCTGCGCCTAGTTACAAAGGGTTAAAGCACGATGCCTATTTGTCATTTTTAGATGTGATGAATCCCATGCACCGATTGTGGAGTGATGGACGTTGGAATAAACTGACCATTTCACACGGTTGTTATTGGAAGCAGTGTTCTTTTTGCGATGTATCCCTAGATTATATTGGAAACTATCAGAATACAACTGCTGACGATTTGGTGAATAAAATTGAAACTATAGTTGCTGAAACAGGAACCACAGGTTTTCATTTTGTAGACGAGGCGGCTCCACCAAAAATGCTTAGAGCTTTAGCCGAAAAATTGATTGAGCGCAAAGTATATATTACTTGGTGGACGAATATTCGTTTTGAGAAAACTTTTACAGCCGAATTATGTGCGCTTATGGCTAAGTCTGGTTGTATCGCAGTAACAGGTGGTTTAGAAGTTGCTTCAGATCGATTATTAAAGAAAATGAAAAAGGGAGTTGATATTGGCCAGGTAGCTCGAGTTGGTAAATCCTTTTCGGATAATAATATTATGGTTCACGCTTATTTGATGTATGGTTTTCCAACAGAAACTGATCAAGAAACCATCGATTCGCTTGAAGTTGTTCGTCAGTTATTTGAGAGTAACTGTATCCAATCAGCTTTTTGGCATCAGTTTACTACAACTGTGCACAGTCCTATTGGTCAAAATCCAGAGAGTTTTGGAATAGAAATTACCGGCCCTGAATTTAAAGGTTTTGCTCAGAATGATTTACTTCACACTGATTCTCTAGGTGCAAACCATAACGACTACCGCGAAGGTTTAAACTTAGCTTTGAATAATTACTTAAATGGGGTAGGATTTGATTTGGACTTGCAAGAATGGTTTGAGTTTGAAGTAGTGGAAACTCAACATCCAGATAATTTAATTACTACCTTTATCTAGTAGTTTAATTTTTTAGCATTTTAGTTAAAAAACTATAGGTTGATTGTTCAACTACATCAATAGATCCATCTGTAGTCGTGATATCTTTTACTTCTTTGAGTAAGTCATCAATATCGGCATCTGTACAGTTAAATTGATTGATGCATTTTAAAATCTTTTGAAGTCGTTGGTAGTCATTGTCTAATTCTAATTCTTTTGACATTTTCTTTAACATCGTTTCATCAAATTTAGATTCAATAAACTCCTTCTCCTCATCGGTTACATTCTGATTCGAATTTGCAGCATACAAGAGTATGTACGCCTCGAATTCCTTTTGAGACCATTTAGTTGTAGATTCATTCATAATATTATGTTTAAAGTATTTATATTCAGGTAATTGTAAATTTAAATAAATTATTGTAATAATGCTTTATTATCTTTCTTCATCCTCCAAAGAATATGATCAATCCAAAAGTCTTCTTTAATTTCGTCTGGATTATACTCAGCTTTCAAATCTCCATCATATAATTTAGCTAGTCGCTGCCAAAGCATAGCTGTAAATCCATTACGGTAATTTTTTATTAGTTGATATGCGTTTATTCTAGTTTCTAAGTGAATAAGTTTGATTAAAACTCGACCTTCAGAACGAGTGAGTTTTTTTAATTCTTTTGTAAAATTGTCTTGTAACCATCTGTCGTGAAGTTTAGCTATTTTCCTCTTTTCTCTTCTTGTTTCTACATAATTAAAATCGTCTTCGATTTCTAATAATTGAACTT